>Ga0228711_1001958_pt1 | contig 31144 bp, 21 predicted proteins | sample MedpolnodulmetaG_2_FD_177996 | JGI IMG/M metagenome (GOLD analysis project Ga0228711, IMG submission 177996) | Root nodule microbial communities from Medicago polymorpha collected in Santa Monica, California, United States - brown nodules | ecosystem: Host-associated > Plants > Roots > Nodule... | reverse complement strand
TATATATCTTTTAACTTTTTATATCTATACTAGCATGCATACAAATACTACTACACTCGTCTATCTACTTGGTATATATGTGTGTGTATCAAATGAGGACTTCTAATAAGAGATGAGAGAAATTAATATCAACCATTGGATACAACCGTATGGTGCAGATTCAAAAACTCATCAGAAAAGTAATTGCACATGATTTTATTTCCTGCCCTTTCTCCTTCCCCTATCTCGCGGAAACGCTGTAAGTCTTGAACAAAACCCTTTGATGGAGATTGGAGCTACACTTAATTTGGTAGATATACCTTCATATCTTCTGTTAATTGAATGGTAGTCTCGAAGGCCTCATTTTAAACTTATAAACTGGGCCCTTTATAAAACAAACACTGAAAACATAATTTTAAAAAATGACTAAAAAACACACTATTAGGGCCTTGAACCCAGAACCAGGCGCCTGCAAACACCATACTAGACTGTTGTTACTTGTTTGAAATTGTTTAACTTTGACAGTATATAATGAATATTTTTCATCCTTATTTACAAAAAAAATATCACGGGCCCCTAAAATTTTGAGGTCCAGTGGTCTAGCCCAGCCTCGACGGGCAATGGGCCGACCCTTGGTGACCATAGAAGTCATAGTTGAGAAATAGTGAAGCATGTGTTTCCCATCTATTTTGAAGAGCCAGGGAACAATTTCATTGACTTGTATGCGAAGGTAACTAGCATAGAGTCAGTTTCAAGTCAAAGGTAAGTTCACCCTTTCCGAAAAGCAATCTATACTGCATACATAACTCCAATAAGCTCTCAACATTCAAAGAGTTTGTATAACTAAGCACCAAGAAACTCTTAACTACTATCTTTGAAAAAAATTGTAAATCGCATAATATACGTAAGTGTTGGGGTTCATACTATGAATTTCCCACTTATTCACTTTAAAAGTGGATTTCTAGCCAGAAAACACTTTTTACCCCAAGTTTTCATCCAAAAACAAATTTAATTTATTTTTTAATATAATTAAAAAATTGTTAATGAATATGGTGAAATTCTTTGTTTGGTTTTTCATGGTATACGGCATTGTTTTTTTAGCCACTACTCCATCCGTTATCAATTATAAGCAAATTTTACTTTTTAGGTTCATCCAATTAATGATGTATGTGGTTTATAATATGAAACATATACATCATTAATTGAATGAACCTAAAAAAATCAAATTTGTTTATAATTAGGAACGGAGGGAGTATGTTAATCGGAAAAAAAATTGTAATTGCGTGTTAACAAGGGACAGTCAAGTATGGACAAGTATCTTTTAAAGTCAGTTGCAACAAGATATATATTTTAGGGGGATAAAACAATATTGATGAAAAGAAAGTAATAGTTTTTCAATCTAAATAAATTAAGGAGAAAGGTACATTTTTTTTAATTATAATAAAGGGAGAAAGTATAACCGCGCGATATCTGCGTTTTAAAAATTAAGAAATCCAATCTGTACCTTCCGAATTACATGCATTATCATCAATATGAATCCAACCATCCATTTAGAAATAATCAACGGTATTCATTAATTGAGTCATCGATCCATGTGAAGAAAGTAGTGTCATGGATGTGTGTGTGTGTGTATATATATATATATATATATATAACCTAATGATATGAATGGAAATATCATTAATATCAGCTATCAAAAACCCTAGATGGAATCACTGCGACGAAAAGAGGTTCGATGTGTATTCAAGGGCAAATTATTTTCTCTAGAAAGAAAATGCTTCAAAAAGAGAAAAGTTGTTTTAATTAGTGCGGTTCCAAAAAGAATCACAAGGCCAGAAGAAGAAGAAGAAAGAAGTAATTATCATGAAACTTCATTAGAGCAAACGAATTATAAAAAATCAGTTGATACTTTTATCGATCATTATGAAGTGAAGAAGATTTTGGCTAATTGGAGACAAATGAAGAATATACAAAGTGAAAGAGAAGCCGCTCGACTCAAACTTGAGCAAATTCAAAACACCGCTCGTTTTAGTGACAACATGGATTCTATGCATGATATTCACAAGCTCATGGGGGTTTCCTTCAATTGTTATTAGAAAATACTTTTTCTTAATAGATATTGCCTTATTGAGTTTAGGCTTTGTTTGTCATGATATTTGTAACTAACTGTTGTTTTATTGCACTACACTATTTTCCTCTTCATTATGGCTTAATCTTGTCATCATATTAAGTTTTTATCGATGCAGTTGTTGTTTGTTGTTTTTTTTAGGTTTTTGCCTAGTTCCCTAAGCTTTCTATTCATCTTTTTATTTCAATATACTTATTAGGGTTCTTCAAATGACAGGTGATGGTTTTGGAATGTATATAGTTGAGATATCGTTACTATCACATGATGCTTTTGTACTCTAATTTTTAGTTAAAAGAAAAAAGTCTTAAGCTTATGTGAAATTATGTACACCGTATATCTCCCTGTTTGCTTATTTTCTTTAACTTAGATGTATGGATTGATCGTTCCAATATCCATCTTATATATCTTTCAAATAAAAACAAATGTCTTCTGAAAGCACCAATACATCTTCAGTCAATTATCAAACACTTTATTCTGAAAGCAACAACTCTTTTGAGGTGGAAAACCAACTAAACTTGACACAGCCACCACCTTAAACCGAGGTTCCTCCAACTAAATCTTATATCTCGACCCTAATGGAAAAGAAACCCAAGTTGATAACTTTGCCAATATATGTGTTGTGAATCCGGTCAACAAATCCAAACCTCACATCAATGAAATTTAGAGTTGTGGAGCAAGTATCAATGGCAACCAATAACCAAATGTAAATAACCACAAGCAAACAACAACAATCTAGATCTAATCTAGAAACCAAGTGCATAGCAAAACCACAATCTAACCAAAGGATAAACAAGATAAAGAGAGTAGAGAAAAATAGATAACAACACAAGAAATTGTTTACCCAGTTCGGTCCAACCATGACCTACTCTGGGGGAGAGATTGATCTCTCCAATCCACTATCAATGAGTTCTTACAAAGAGATACAAAATGAGTTACAAGAAATTAGCTTCAACAAGCTCACAAAGAACAACCCTAATTTCTACCAATTTTCCCAATCTCATCAATGAACAAGACACTCATGAATTTTCACTCTCCCAAGGTGTTTACAATTGTTTCCCAACTCTAGAATCTAACCCCCAAAAGAGAACCAACCCTTAGCTTTGATTTCCTAAGGATCTTCTCTTTTGTTTTCACAAGACTCACCCAAGTTGCTCACAAAAGACTCTCCACTCATGTGTTACCCAACCCCATGAATCTTCCCCTAAAGGCACCAACCCTTTTCCCAAGAGCCCCCTCTTTTGGTTCTCCAAGATTCACATCTTGAAGCTTTGAACCTCACCCAAAGACCCTCAACCTTTAGTATCTACAGACCCTAAAAGTTCTCTCCTTTGGTTTCCATGAGATTCACCAAGCTTCTCTAACAAATGGGTCATGGAGTGCTTAAATAGTGTTTCAGATCTGTCAAAATCGTGTCACGATTTCCCAAATCGCATTAGGATTCCTTGCATACCACCCAAGGTACAAAAACCTTATCCTGGAAACGTGTCAAGCATGCCAAAAATCATGTCACGATTGCTCAAGTCGTGTCACGATTTAACACTTGGGAAACCATGCTCACGGCCTTGCCAAATCGTGTCACGATTTGACACTTCCTCATAATCACATTTTTGAGTCACATTGCAACAATATGCCATATGCAAAATGCATATTTTGTGTTTGGTAATTCCGTTGCAATAGCTTCGTTAATTGCAAGATCTTGATTCGTAAGAATTGTTTGTGGATGTTTTCCTTTGACAAAACTAAGAAAATTCTGAAAAGTAAAATAAAATAACTTACTAAAAACTCAAATTTAGAAATTGAGAAATGATAAAATAAGTAAATAGAAATGTACTTTTATAGCCCATGTAAAGGAAGAAATATTCTCATCTCACAATAGAACACAACCAAAGAAAATGGAATTTTCATGATTATCAACCCAACCCATATTCCAAGTGGTATGTCATAATGATTTATTCGATATGTGGTATAAAAAACAACCAGATATCTGAAAGCTTCATATGCTCGAATTGAATCACCAAATTCTCGAATAATATGCTCCAATTGTTATTTTCATCGATTGAAATTCATGCTCGAATGCATTATCTGCATCTTCCAGACTTTTACATAATTTGAGAACAGTTGAATCATCAAATTCTTTACCAATACCACTTTGAGATTGAATAAAATTTCTAATGTCTTTATCCAAAAATGGAAGGTTGGCTGCATCTACTCCTTTCTCTAACACAAGCACTCTAATTATCAAACTAACATAACAACCAACTTTTTACAACAAATGAATATGATCTTGATCAGTAATTGGAATATTTCAATAAGCAGAAAGAAATTTAACTTCTTTATCATCTAATAACTCAAGGTTATGATTATTATTAAAATATTTCACCACCCACTTTTTCTCAGAGTTAATTGTTGATTTATTCACCAACAATTTTGCACCACAACTACATCTTGACGGCTTACGTTTCCTTTGACCTTCCACTTCATTATCTTTGTTTACGTTAATAGTACCAGCACAATGACAAACAAACTCTCTTTTATATACACCTAATGGATTATCCTCCGATTGATGCTTAATATAAATTTGTAAACATACGTCTAATTGAAAAACTATTTATTCGTGCAAACAAACAATAAATGTTGTAAGCCTCATCATCACTGTTACATACCTTCCATTCATAAGGAACACTATCATCAATGTGATTGGCTTGAGGCAAAGGTCCATGTTATGGCTCTATCATAGTGGTCAGAGAATCTATTATTTCATCATCTTCATCTTTATATGATAAATTGTTATCTCTAAGAAGCTCCAAGGACCAATCAATGGCCTCATTTCTTCCCTCCAATGACATAATTATATCAATTTAAATTTGAATAGTATTTAAAACAACTAGTTATTTGCAAGAACAATTACAATTAATCGAGCTTATCGGACCCGCCTATTCGGGCTAGTCTATTTTGATAACTCTAATCTCAATAGATATAATTTTGGCATCTACAGCAAAATTTATAATGTAATTATTATTATATAATCACTTTGTATTTCTAAAGAAATGGGTTTTTTAGGGCTGGATTGTTATAGATTTTAAAAAAATGGATTTTTCTTTGTATTTCTAAAAATAGATTTTTTGGAAATTTACTCAAAAATAGTAGAAATCATTTCAATTTCATTTGGTATAAGTTAAAAAAAGAGATTTTGACATTCACTAACTTAAATATTCATTGTTTGAAATTTTACGTAGTAAAAATCACATATTTTTTCAAAATGACATTTTTCAAAAATGATTTTTATGAAAAGCTATTTGAAATGACTTTTTTCTAGCGATTTTTCAAAATTTTAGTATCCAAAATGATGAAATACTTAGAACGGCATTTTAAGATAAGTTATTCAAACCGATTTTTCATCTGCAGTTTTCATTAAAAAAATCTTTGTTAAAAAAGTTATAACAAGTATATATTACACTACAAAAATCTTTTTAAAAAAAAGCTATAACAAAGTGTTATGCGATGCGTGATTTAATAAAGAGTGGTGCGTGTTTTATCATACAATTGATATCAAAATATTATGGTAAATAATAACAATGTACAATGTTTTTTTGGACTTTATACCAAGAGAAAAGGTCAAACAAGCATTCAAAATTTAGTATTAAAAGATTCTTTAAAAAAAAGTGTAGTATTAAAAGATATTAGAAAAAAATATAAAAAATATTTAAATTTTATCGAGATGTTGGAATGGTTTGACTATCAAAAAATTGATAAACAATTTAACAACCTAATTAAAAAAGGAATTTATAAGAGAAGGAAACATATTTTTTTAAAAAGCAATCATATATAAATAAAACACAAACACAATGATGGTATATGAATATTTTGAGAGTTAATTTTTAAAAAATTAAGTGTCTCCAAAATTTAGACTAGCTATCTCTTCCAACAAATGCATGTTTTCCACCACACTAAAGATAACATACTAGCAATTCTATAGAATTGTAAACACATATATTAGCTTTCTTGTTTCTCTTTAAAATCTTGTCGAATGGATTCCTTGAACACACCATGGCGTTTATATGTCTCGGCGCGATGCGTCTTAATTTCAATCTTTGCACTTTCTGTCCTAATGGCTAGCACTGATGCTGATATGTCGATGTATCGCAGCCTTGTTGAGGTTGATCACGATGGTAACCTGTCGTGGTTATCTGCAGGCGATCGTACACTAGTTTCTCAAATTAAAAAAGGTATAGTCCAACCTAATGCAATAGTTGCCATGGATGGCAGTGGTCAATATAAAACGGTTACTGACGGCATTAACTCGTATCCTAATAATCACCAAGGAAGATACATTATCCATGTCAAGGCTGGCATCTACAAGGAGTATGTAACTGTTGATCAAAGCAAAAAGAATATTCTCTTGTACGGTGATGGCCCCAACCGTACCATTATCACTGGAAACAAGAGCTTCATGGACGGAATCCAAATGCCGCTAACTGCAACATTCTGTAAGTTAACCATTAATCTCTCTTTTAATCTTCTACTTTCCTTAAAGTTAAAAGAGAAGAGAGAAATAAAAAACAGTTTCTTTCCCATCAATCTAGTTTGTTTGATTACATTTTGTTTGTGAGCAAAACATAAATTGTCCTCGTGAGCAGTTCAGTTGGTAACTAGAGACATTGCAGTATGCAGAGTCCGATGTTTAAACCTGAAATTCTACACTTATTCACCTTAAAAGTGAAATTATGACTATTAAGCTACTTGACGAAAAATAATAATATTACATTGTGGTTTGTTTACTAGAAATTTTGTTAATTTCATTGAAAGAGTTATTTATTAATTATAATTAACTTTTTATATTGATGTAAATGTGCATGCAGCCACCTTTGCTGAAAATTTCATTGCCATATCAATTGTATTTGAGAATACAGCGGGTCCAAAAGGTGGTCCAGCAGTAGCACTTCGTGTTAAAGGTGACCTCTCATCATTCTACCAATGTACATTCCGTGGTTATCAAGACACGTTGTACGTAGACCAGGGTCGTCAGTTTTACCGCGATTGTCTGATTTCTGGAACCATCGACTTCATATTTGGTCACTCGACTACCTTAATCCAGAATTCTATGATTTTGGTGAGAAAGCCCGCTTCAAGCCAATACAATGTTGTGGTGGCAGATGGCCCATACCAAAACAACAATTTACGTACTGGTATAGTCCTTCATCACTGCTCCATCCTTCCAGATTATGATCTCGCACCTTATACGTCAACGATAAAGACTTATTTGGCAAGACCATGGAGGCCATATTCAACGGCAATTTTTCTTAACAATTTTATCAGCAATTTTATTCAATCGGATGGGTATACGATTTGGAGTGACGTTAAACCAAACATTGAAAATGTTTATTTTGCTGAGTTTGGCAACACTGGACCTGGTGCCAATGCTAAAAATAGGGTCTATTGGGCAAAAGGTCTTATTACAAGAGATGAGGCTGCTCGATTCACCGCTGAACCGTGGATTCAAGCTAGAACTTGGTTACCTTCCACTGGCATTCCTTACAATCCTGGCTTTGGGATACTATCTTAATTATTAGGCATATGTTATTTATTTATTCATTTATAATGGAAAAATGAATATTATTGAAAATAATGGGAGAAGTATATTAATACTTAACCCACCTATCGATAAATGATATTTTTGACGGCATCTATTATTTCTTTGTTTTCAATTTCAGTTATAACAGTTGACATTTTCATTATAATCATGGTAATTATAGATAATGTGTATTGATGGAATCCTTAGTAGTTACTGCAAAAACCTATGCCTATTAGCCAAATAACACAACCTACAACGATGAGCATTTGCTCGACTAATTTCACAGGTTATACATGTTAACCCCCTTGCAAATGAGATTGTGGCACCCCATGCTCAACTTCAATCTCCTTTTTACGACATGATTTGTTGATAAGTTCATTAGTGCGCAACTCCATCGAGATTGTGCCTTCCCCCTCATTCCTCAAAGTGGTTAGTGATTCTAAAATCAGTGAATGTGTATTTCTTGCATCATCGAGAAAGATTCAATTCCCTATCTTAGCTACTCTATCATTGCCTAACCTTCGTTTAATTGAGAGGATTCCTTGCCTAATAGTATAATCACCTATTTGAAGAGATTGACTAACAAGATGATTATTTTTAGGTGGAAACATATCCTTATTTATCGGTCAATGGTTGATAGTTTTAATGTGAAACCTAATAAGTTAACCAATGGTTGAGACTTGGACTATGAAATCTTAATAGTCAATCAATGTTTGAGAGTATTATTTTAAACTTTATTATTCGATCAATGGTTGATAGTTTGATTGCAAAACCTAATAAGTCAATGAATATTGGTCAAGATTTCGAATGAGAAACATATGAAGTCACTCAACGATTGAGTGTTTGACTATGAAACTTTATTAGTCAATACACTGTTGATATTTTAATTGTGAAACCTTATAAGTTAGTCAATGGTTGGGAGTTTGAATGTGAAACCTAATAAGTCAACGAATAATGGTTGAGATTTTAAATGTCAAACCTTATTAGTCAGTCAATGGTTAGGAGTTTGACTGCAAGACTGTATTAGTCAACCAATTGTTCAGAATTTGTTTGTCGGACCTTATTAGTCAGTCAAATGGTTGATAATTTGAATGCAAAACCTAATAAGTCAATCAATGGTTGAGATTTTGAATGTGAAACCTTAAAGGCTAATGAATCATTGATAATTTGATCGTGAAACCTAATTAGTCAATCAATGGTTGAGAGTTTGACAATGAAGCCTTATTAATCAGTCGATGGTTGAAAGTTTGGATGCGAAACCTAATAAGTCAATCAATGGTTGAGAGTTTGAATGTGAAACCTAATAAGTTAGTAAATGGAGGATAATTTGACTGTGAAACCTAATAAGTTAATTAATGGTTAAGAGTTTGACTGTGAAAATTTAAAACCTTATTAACCAGTCAATGATTGGTTATTATTTTAAACCTTAATATTCAATCAAAGGTTGAAAGTTTGATCTCCAAACCTAATAAGTTAATGAATGGTTAAGATTTTGAACAAGAAACATAACAAGTCAGTCAACAATTCAGAGTTTGACTGTGAAACCTTATTAGTCAATACACAATTGATATTTTATTTTAATTGTGATACCTTATTAGTTAGTCAATGGTTGGGTGTTTGAATATGAAACCCAATAAGTCAACCAATAACAGTTGAGATTTTAAATGTCAAACCTTATTAGCCAGTCAATGGTTGAGAGTTTGACTTTTATACCTTGTTAGTTAGTCAATGGTTGATAATTGGATTGTGAAACCTCATAAGTCATGAGATTTTGAATGTGAAACCTAACAAGTCAATCAATGGCTGATAGTTTTAGTGTAAAACTTAATAAATTAATCAATGGTTGAGAGTTTGACTATATGACCTTATTAGTTTGTCAATGGTTGAGAACTTTACTGTTAGAACTTATTAGTCAGTCAATGGTTGATAATTTGAATATGAAACCTCATAAGTCAATCAATGGTTGAGATTTTGAATGTGAAACCTTAAAGGTCAATGCATGGTTGATAGTTTGATTGTGAAACCTAATAAGTGAATTAATGGTTGAGAGTGAATCCTTATTCATAAGTCGATGGTTTGAGAGTTTGGATGTGAAACCTAATAAGTCTGTGTTTGGTTGCCTGACGAAAACACTTAAACGCACGTCCTATTCATCAAACGTGATTTCACTGTGTTTGGTTTTCCTCCAACACTTTACCGCCGCCGTACGTTTTCATCTTCAAAATTGATTCTTAGAGAAGCTGCTCTCCCTAGCTTTTTGAAATCGTGTCTATCCAACGTGAAAGTACACAACACCATTCATCTCTTTTACCCTTGAATCTTGTCACTTCCTTTCACATACCTTTTAATATTTGACAGATCCATTCACCTACTTAAGAAATCTGTTACTATATCTCACTGTTGATTGTTGTCTGCGTTTTTTTATTGTTGCTGTGAAGTTTTTCATTTTTTGGTGTTGCAGAAAACTCAAGAAGAAGACACTGTTGTAAACAGTGTTTTTTGTTGTGAAATATTTTTGTTTTTTGCTATATGAAAGCCCATAAAAAAAACCTTTCTTAATAGTTCTGTATAATTTTTGGAGCCCATAAATATGAATCTCTAGTTGCTGATAGTTTTATTAATAATCTATTTTTGGTAGGAAGGTTTTGTTATTAAAATTGTATTAAATTTAATAAAGTAACATAAAATTAAATAACTAACGAAAACTTTTACCAAAAAAAAAAACTAAAATTGGAAATGAAATTTGTAGAAAAGTTAAACGAAATATATTTTAAATGCACACATATAAAAAAAACCCATTTTGGTCATTTGCACAACCAAAATCAATTTTGACACAAAATAGCCAAACAACATTTTTCATGTAAATCACTTCTATGGTAAAGGTGTCCAAACATAAATCACTTTTCACTCAACTCACTTTTAATCAAAATCAATTCTACAAAATCAATTCTGACAAAATTAATTTTGTCCACCGCATAACCAAACACACGCTAAGTCAATCGATGGTTGAGAGTTTGACAGTGAATCCTTTTACTAGTTTTGTAGTCAAACGCAAAAAATCTATTACTATCAATTTCATAAAGTTAGTATAATACAATTTTTTATTCATGTCAATTTAACATCTTATTACTTTTAAAAAAAATATATATTAATGTATTATATGAGTTAATAAGAGTCAAAATAAAGTTCAAATGATTATAATAAAAAGAAAATTTAATCCTTGACAGTGGTTTAATGTTTTAAACATTGTAACGAACAAAAAAAATTCCAAAAATTAAACTGGAAAAAAAATCGGTTCTAAAAAACATTTCTAAATTTTCAAGAGAATTTCCAAAACACCATTTACGACATTTAATTCCAAGTTCAATTACATTTTTAAAAAGTAGTATTAAAATTAAAATAAACGAACAAAAAAAAATTCCAAAAATTAAAGTGGAAAAAAATCGGTCCTAAAAAACATTTCTAAATTATCAAGAGAATTTCCAAAACACCATTTACGACATTTAATTCCAAGTTCAATTGCATTTTTAAAATTTAGTATTAAAATTAAAATAAACGAACAAAAAAAAATTTCAAAAATTAAAGTGGAAAAAAAAGGTCCTGAAAAACATTTCTAGATTTCCAAGAGAATTCCCAAAACACCCTTTACTACATTTAATTCCAAGTCCAATTGCGTTTAGTATTAAAATTAAAATAAATCCACTTTAAAATTAAATCCCATCCATTTTAATACATGTTTCTGACCCCTCTTGTGCCATGAAATATGAGAAATTTTTTAATTTTAAAACATGCGGCATTCAGATTATTAAATCCGAAGTTTATTTTTTATTTTAAAATCCGAATTGCTAAAAAAAATATTTTTGCACTTTGAAAACAAGGAAAAACCTCATTTCGGATTATAAAATCTGAATATCCAAAGATATTTTTGGAATTTTAGAGGGGACGTGAGAAACATGGAGGGTGAGAAAAGAAATTATCATGTTGTTATGTGTATGTGTGCGTCGTCACGCCTAAATGGCATTTATTTAAGGGCGTGACCACATAAACTTCACTCATCCCGAAATTCGAAACTACCGGTTATCCAATAAAAATTCTTAATACTAAACCAAAACCCCCCACAAGATTAGTTACAAACGCTTTTTGACAAGCATTTGCCGCAATAGGACGTGTGAACCAAAAACCTATTAATAGATAAGAACACATTCCAACAAGTTCCCAAAAAATATAAACTTGTATCAAATTTGAACTAGTAACTAACCCTAACATTTAAGTATTAAAAAACTCAAATAAGTAAAAAAATCTCAAATAGCCTTGATCATGAGACGGTAAAGATTTTGAATAAAAAGGTGATGTGTTACAATTAGACTAGAATGTGTTGCAAGGTACAACACCGATTAAGGGTGGAATCCTAGCATTCCTCAGATGAAATTTATTATAAGAATAGGGATCTGTATGCTTTTTTTTTTCTTAGGTAAATGAATTGAACACAATCAAAAAGAAAATTCAACAAAGCACTTGAAGAACAAAGTTGAAGAACTAGGTGTTGGACAAATTAGCGAGCACCTAATTCACTAAGCAAATACCACAAAAGATTTGATGGAAATTACATTACAGGGCATAGCTCGCTAAGCCGGAAGATATTTTGCAAAGTGTGCTTGGATTGAGGGTTTAGGAGGGAAAGAGAGGGGAGAGATTACTTTTCATTTTTAATTTTTTTTTTTTTACACTTTTCCTTTTTAATTTAAAGACAATGTAAAATGTTTTTTAAAAAATAAATTAAGTGTGATTGTAGTACTATATGATCATTTATCATGTTGTTATTTCAATTTTTTTAAAAGTATTTTATAGTGTTCGTAATTTAAAACTTTTCATTTTTAATTTAAAGACAATGTAAAATAGTTTTTAAAAATAAATTAAGTGTGATTGTAGTATTATATATAATTTATATATCATGTTGTTATTTCAATTTTTTAAAAAGTATTTTATAGTGTTCGTAATTTAAAAATAAAAGGTAAATTCTCCCCTCCTGATCCCTCCATCCAAACATGCCCGACGAATTAAGCCGGCCTAAAAGGTGGTTGACACAACTGACAATTGCTTTATTTTGAAGGAAATTGATTTGCTAAGCTATCCATAATTTTACTAAGCAAAATTCCACTTACTCGGCTACTATATAAAATAACAAAACTCAAGATCAACTTAAATCAAAGAAGTAATTGAACAGTCCCATAAACGAAAAGAAGTAATAAAAAGGTATGCAATTATCCTTATCATGCATAAAAAAAGTGTACATTGCAGAGGCATAGCATTTTAGATTAGAAAAGCTTCAATGAAGAATTTCATTGAAGTAGATAGCATATACCAAATCATGCCATCACAAGTTCATCAGGTATTGGACATGACGTTCTGTTTAGATGACTAGGCATAGATGCATTCATCAAATAATTGAAAATATCTAGTGTGACATGAGTAAAATAAACTCTATCAGAATTTCTTGAAAAATTTGCATAAAGTGATGTCCCTTAAAAAGCCATAAATTATATCATCGAGTAGTGATGTCCCTTGCCGACTCTATTTTCAGCATTACTGCATTGGTGTATGAATGATTTAAACTGATTATTGATCACACTAAATAATTACAGCCAGTTTCACAAACGATTTTAATTTCACTTTGTTTATTATAATCTTTTATTCAAACATTGCCATTCAGATTAGAAACTGTTTCCCATTAATAAATATTGACATTCAGATTACATATTATTCATCCAACAATTTCTGACAAAATATATGTTGCATTGACCCAAAATTTGAAGTTTTTGGTTAATTAGTATGCTATAGTGACTCGATTTTATAATTGTGCCACGATTTTTAAGGCAGTAAGTGGATGTGCTCTTGGAAGCGAAATCGTGACGCGATGGTAAATATCATAGCACAATTTTGGGATACAAGCTTCATCATGGCACGATTTTGGGAAATCATGACATGGTTTTGACAGTATCTAAGCACTATTTAAGGCTTATTGTTTATTATATTTTTTAGGAGAGCTTCAAGAGAGAGAAACTTCATAAACCAGGAGAGAACTTTAGGGTTGAGTATCTTTGGGTTGGGAAACATTTGTAAACACATTAGGTAGTGAGATCTCATTAGAGGAGTGATTAAAAAGCTTCATTTAGTGTTTTCTCTTAGGATTCATTGTGAGTGCGGGTGACTTGAAAAATAGCTAAATATTAGGGGTTGTTCTTTGTAAACTTTTAACGTAATTTCTTGTAACCTTTTTGTATCACTCTTATCATAGTGAATCAGAGAGCTGCCCTCCTCCCCAAAGTAGGTCATTTTGGACCGAACCGGGTAAACAATATTGATGTGTTGTTTTCTTTCCTTTCGTTCTTATGTTTGTTGTTTTGAATATGCTTCTGGTGTTGCTTCACACTTGATCTAAGAGTGTTTGTTGCTGTTGTTTGATGCTACTTTTCTCATTGATTAGTATCCTTTGCTCCTCACATCTATGTTTCATTGGTGCGATTATTTGTTCAAATTCACAACAATACACTTCCATAATGATTGAGTTAAGGTGCTTACTTGCCCTAACGTACATAAAGAATAAGTAAACATAGGGACTAGAACTCTCAAAATTAGAACTTAGAGCATCAAAGTAGTGATTTTGTGACTAATTATCCCTCCCAGCCTCAAGTAGATTTCCAGCACTATGCTGGTTATGCCACAATTAATGAAACCAATGGAAGAGAATTTTTTGTTGGTTCTATGAGGTCATGACTAAACTAGAAAATAAACCTAAATGGCTATGGCTTAATGGAGGAAAAAACGTATACTAATTAAAGTTGTAGCATAGAAGAGAGGTCAACATAGATATTCAAACGAATACAGTTATAATTTTATAACCTAGAACATATCAATCTCTCTATGTTTCATATTATATAATAATAAAGATCAAAATAAACTAAAAGATTCACCCCCAAATAGAAAGGACCAAAGAGAAAAATAATTTTAAGGCACAAGATCATGATTAGAGTGAATAAGTAGCTGCATCCTGCAAGTAAATGGAAACATATATTGTATTTGTGGGCCAAGTGGTACTAGTGCAAAAAAACTGAATGTAGGGGATTGTTTTCAAAATCTAGCTGCATATACTATGATGCTGAAACTCTGCTTAATTATTCCAAAACAAACTTCTTATTATATCTATAGCCTCTTATTACAAATAATTCAAAAGGAAGGGAACTGCATAATCTCTCTCCTAACAATGGGAAAAACTGAAGATAGAAATTCCAGACCTTTGGGTTTGAGGACAAAACATAACAAAACAGAAATGTAGCAAAAATAATCTGCCCCCATAATGAGATAAAATATAAAAAATTAATACAAACTATTCGGTTTCAACACAATACTGCAAAGTTAAATCCAAAAGAAACACTCACATTGCTCAAAGCCGGTTGAAGTTGTTGATTGGTTGTTTGATGAGTCCAGAATAGGCCTCACAACAAGTAGGAAGAGAAAAACCTGTGGAGAAATTCACATAGTATAAGTGAACAACACGTCAGTAGAAATTGACTATGCACAACTAGAAACAAGTACAAGTGAATAAATTACAAATACATTAGAACAAATTGTTTATCGATTTTGTGACATATCGATTCTCCGATAATTAAGCAGCTAAGGCATGAGTGCACTGTTGTCATTTATCTCAAATACACTCCTTTTACCTCGATCATTCCAAGCTCTATACTCATTATGAGTCATGTTTCTCAATCAAGGTTTGCACTTCCCGATCAGTTTTCACTCTCATACTTCCTTCAGTTGAGGCATCTAACAACATTCTGGAATTTGGTTTCAACCCCTCCGTTAAACCTCTCTCATGCATCAAAGAGAGATTCAAGCTCACCCTGTCTAAAATTTCTAATTTGATGTTTTTTCTCCTGGTATTTCAACATAGGAAATAACCTTTGCAAAAACTTAAGTTCCAACTCCTCCTAGGTTTGAATGGTACAACTAGACAATGCTAACAACCAATCCTTGGCTCGACACCTAATATCTTTTTGTTCCTCAGTCACATTATCTAGGGGCACACAATACTGACAGGTTTCGTAAAATCTACTAAGATGCTCATGAGGGAATTGAGCATCCATTCCCTCAAATTGGTTCTCTCTAAGGCATAGTTCTTAATATCAAAAGCTACAGGGTTGGAAGGTTGAAAAATGTTAGTAAGTTGACCCCTGTTGTTAGCTAGCCCATATTCGCCCATGAGAGTCCTTGGAGGTGGTACCAGAAGATTGTCTCCCATCTCTAACACTCGAGCAATGCTTCGATTTTGTGCTGCTCTAAGTACTTCTTCTATTAATTGTGCCAACCGGACTTCTTTCCGATTAGCTCTTGTTGTCTTTTTGATCTCAGGATCGTGAAGTAGTTCCTATTGCGGAGTTTTATTTCGCATAAACAACCAGACAATACCTCAATAGCACTGCTCAATACAAAGATCAAAATCAGTCTTAATTGTAGAGATTTTTTTTTTTATAAATAGAAATTTAAATGATATAAATCCTAAATAATAACGTAATAGCCTTGTTGAAATAATTCAACAGTCTCCGACAACGGCGCCAAAAATTTGACAGACTCTTGGCAAGTGTACTAAAAACCATTGAAGTAATAAAATCAAGTTTGTACCCATGAGGACTGTTTTAATTTGAACATAGCAATGTCGTTGTCATGTTGGATGTATAAATAGGGGGGTTGCACATGACAATTGGTTTGATTTAACAATCATAAAATAAATAGCAAGTTGTAAATATATTTGTAAAGATTTTTGAGAAATATGACCAGGTATTTCTAATCCTTTAATCATCAATGTTTGGTAAACTACATGTAGACCCTATAAATGTTCTTCTAGTTTGACGGTGATTAACAAAATTAACTCTGATCAATATCCTGACTCAGAGCCCTCTTCTAAGATTACATCCCCCTAATCTTTTAGGTGAGCCCGTAATCTTCGAAGGTTTTATGGAACGTTAATCTATTATCACAACATAAGAATCAACTATCTCTATACTGACCCGTTTGATTGAACATAATTAGATCTAAGTGAAAAGCTAGTGCTAATAGTCAATTGATATATGAGTTCATTTCATAAGTGATCAAGATATAGTAAACACAAATTATACCGAATAAAACTAGAATTGCATTTATATTGAATAACGTTTCACAATCTCCATGGTTCAAAAAGATAGAAAAGATTCATCTCAAGATCCAATCACAAAGAGTTTAGCTACTCATGATTGAAACATAAATGACTAGATTCAAAGAAAACATCATTACATACAATATGGACGGACTATGAGTTGGAGGCAAAGCCACCACTAATCCTTCACTCCACAACTCCAAATGTGTCTTCTAGATCTAAAAAATTTAGAACCCTTGCATTGAAAACGAGTTTGGCTTTCTATAGAGTTCTGAGTGCCTAAAATTGTGTCACGATATACTAAAATTGTTCCAGAATGTTGTAGATCATGCCATGATTACAAGTCAGTAGCAAACCCTCCATTCTAGACCAAAAATTGTGCCACGACGACATAAATCGTGCCACAATGGTGTAAAACCAAAACAATGTAATTTTTTTTGCTTTCTTCACCTCCAGACTATCTAAAAATGCTACATACCCAGTTAAAACATTGAAAAAGTTAAATTCGATATGATAAAATTTTGAAAATGCGTGCGTATTTTTGACTTACAAATATTATGACAACAAATGGCAAGTTAGTTGGTAAGACACTTCACCTATATTAGTGGAAACTTTATTGACCCCCTTATAAAAGACAGAAAAAATAATAACATTAATTTATTATTTTTATAATTTTTTTTTTTATTTTATATGTAAAAATTCGTTAAATATTTGCATTGTGTCCAATGCGGATTTTATATGTTTATAGAAACAGGCTTTTATGTTCCGATATGATAAAATTTTGATAACTCATGAGTATTTTCAACATTAACATTAATATACTAAACATTCCTTCAAAAAAAAAAAAACAATATACCGAACATTTGTAGCACATCATTGCAAATTTTATGCACTGCTAAAAATCATCCCTTTAGAGACTTAGGTTTTGTTTGCGAGTTGGGTTTTAGAGGGGAGGGGAGGGGAAGGAAAGACTTATGGAGAGGTAAACCCTTGTTTGAGAGTTTTAAAAAAACAAGAAAAGGTTTTGGGGGGTTAAACATACAAATTGACAATTTTACCCTCATAATAATTCAAAATTCCAATTTTAGACATACCCTAATTTCTTAATAATTTACAAGATAAATTACATGGTATAACACAATGGAAATTGAGATCTCTAAGTTTATTGCATATGAGCTTGACATGTGGCACATTAAAAAAACAATGGTTGAGAATGTTAAAGAAAAAAAAAGTCAGAAAAATAGTGAATACGAAGTGAGAGAATGTACCCTCACCATCTCTCTCAAATTTGTCTGCGCATAACCCTCCACCGTGCCACCGCGCATCTCAAACTATAACCCTTTGCCACCGCTGCCATATCTCTCACTTACAATTCATGTTCCGCAATTTCCCTTCGAAAATCTACTCCTTTCCGTAAGCCAACACCACCCAAATCTCCGATCAGATTTCCGGCAACTTGCAACGGAGCTCCAGTCGGTCGACGGTGGCAACTGTAGAAAACAATGTTGATGTTCTATAAGCCAGTTCTGACTTCTATTGCTCAGTTTCTCATATTAATGCTTTCTTTTTTATTTATTTATTTATTAATATTCAATTTGAGATTTAGATGGTGTTTATTGTTGAACTTATATCATGGGAGCAAGAATTTGCCACTGTGTTACGTATAATGCTGATACATATATGAGAATATCATGGTGAGGAGAGTTAATGAGCCAAGTCCATAAACAATTATGAAGTTGGCTTAGTTGCTTCAAGGGATAATTCAGACAATACTTTATGCTACTTGAACAAGTTGTTGGAAGTGTGAATTTATAGGGTTCTATGGCGTTGCTCTGTTATGGTGTTTTGTGTTTTTTTTTTTCTGTAAGTGAAACGACGAAACGAAGAGGTTTCTTTTGTATTCTCTTTCTAATTTTCTGATTTTGTTTTAAAATAAATCTCAACCATTGCTTTTTTAATGTGCCACATGTCAAACTCATATGCAATAAACTTGAGATCTCAGTTTCCTAAGGAAATGGAGAGGATCTGCACCCAACACAATGTATTGATTTTAAGAGAAAGGGATGATTTTTAGTAGTGCATAAAATATTCTGTCACTACATCGTCAAAATCGGTCACAAACAGATTTAGTGACCAAAAAATAAGAGTTGTTAAATGTTGGTCACTAATCCTTTGTGACTGATATTGCAACTGGTTTATGGTGAGCGAGTTTGCAACTGAAATTAGAGACCGAATTAGCTCTAGAGACCAATTTTGTGGCTGAATTGAATTTGTCAACAATTTTGGGACCGAATTTGTGACTGAGTTTATGAACCAGTGATACAAACAGTCAAATCGGTCTCTAACTTATATTGCACCCAAAAATTTATAATCAGTCAAAATATGATTTTAACTCTAATTCTATATATTCTTTCAAAAAAAAACTCTAATTCTATATTAATAACATACACAACAAAATATATTAAACTCAATACCAACAATATACACAATAAGATAAGCCTTGGCCCGTGGTGCTATGATATTGCATTAACTAAGATACAAACTTTATCAAGAAATACAAGAGAAAATTTGGAAACCATGAACCGCATATTCTTAAATAGTTGGAATGCTTGGATCTCCATTTTTTCTCCATCCATAACTCTAATGCTATTCTTGATCCACACCACCTACCAATGTAAAGCAACTTAGAATTATAATATAACACACTTAAGATACTTAGCATATAAGAAAGAGACAATAAAACACACACATGAATTGATTTATATAAATTGCTATCCATATCAGTTTTTTTTTTTAGAAGAGACTAAAATGAAATATATTACCGTCGAAAAGCGTTATTCCCGGCACAAGGTGTACCAAGGAAAAACAATCAAGTCTGAACAATAGTTACAAAGTGAAATAAAAGCAAGAAAAGAAATACATCTGGGAAGAAACTATTAGCCTATGCCCAATATGGTGAACGGACTAAGCCACCAGCCATGTAAATTGAAGGGAAGAGTAATAAATTTCTCCTTCAACCACATATAGGAGATGGCCTTAATCCTTTCAACCACCTGATGAACGGGGCATTCTTTTCCTTTAAACAACCTATTATTACGTTCCTTCCAGATTTCCCAAACTGCTGCAAACCATATAACCTGTAAAATCGATCGCCGCTTTATCCCAAAGCCGCCACTGAAGCCAAACTGATGAAAATGATCCGGCACATAAAAAGGGGTGGTCACTGGGACACCAAGCCAACTATAAATCAAGTGCCAAACTGACCCAAAGGTATTACAATGCAAAAATAAATGAGTAGATGATTCGACAAGGTCACATCCCGCCACACACGTCCTGGACTCATGATCAATGACTCCGCGCCGGAGGAGATTGTCCTTGGTAGGCAATCTATCCCGAAACAAACGCCAAGAAAACAGCACCACCTTGAGTGGCACATCTTTATGCCAAATGGAAGAAGCAACAATTGGCAGCCCAACCTGTGGCTGAGAAGTAATAAAATTGTACAGACTACGAACAGTAAAAATATTAGAGGTCTCCAAAGTCCAAAGCCATTTATCTTCCTTATTGACCTGCAAAGTAACAGTAACAAGAAGTGAAATTAGTTCCTCCACCATCTCCTCCTCCCACACGAACAACCTCCTCCTCCACCTCCACGCCTCCCCACCCTCCCCTCATCCTAACTGCGACATCGCTAACACCGACTCCCCTTTAAAGACTGACAACTCAAATAACCTGCTAAACCTAACTCTAAAAGACACCCTGCCACACCACATGTCGGACCAAAACAGAGTTGTCCTACCATTCCCAACCCGGCGGCTGACATGATGGCCGAACCAAGTCTCCCTACTCAATCTATGCACAACACGCCACCACTCAGAAGCCTCGCGTCCTCCACCTCTCAGCCTCCCCTCCTCGGTACCATACCGCCCCGACAACACCCTAAACCACAAACTATCTCTATCCTCCAACAACCGCCAACACCACTTCCCTAGCAGAGCAACATTAAACTCCCTAATTCTCCTAACCCCCAAACCACCAACCTCCTTACTCCTACAAATAGAATTCCAGTCCACCCATGATATTTTCCTGTGGTCAGCACTCCCTCCCCCAAAAAAAACAATTAAATAAAGATTCAATAGAGGAGATGATACCTGTTGGAGCCTTGAAAAAAGAAAGTGCGTAAACAGGCAGAGATGACAGGACAGATTTCAGTAAGATCAGACGGCCGCCAAAAGATAGATGTTTCGAACTCCAACCCAACAATCTAGATTTGATACGGTTCAGCAAAAGCTCCCAAAAGGACAAGCGACGTGGATTACCACCAATAGGCATCCCTAGATACACGAAAGGTACAGACCCCACCTTACAATTCAAGACCATGGCTGCTTCAGACAACCAAGAAGATGCCACATTCACCCCTACCAAACAACTCTTAGAGAAATTAACCTTTAAACCGGACAAAGACTGAAACAGAAGAAGAATAGCACGCATAGCCCGGATATTGGCCCAAGATTTGTCACCTAATATGAGAGTATCATCTGCGAATTGGAGGTGAGACACTGTCGTCCCAGCATTATTTCCCACCTGATAGCCCGAATAAAGGTTGTTCCGAATCAACGACTCCATCAACACGTTAAACCCCTCTGCGGCCAAAAGAAACAAGAACGGCGACAGAGGATCTCCTTGCCTCAAACCCCTCCCCAAGGGGAATTCGTCTGTAGGTGACCCGTTGACCAAAACTAAGGCTGTAGCTGTTCCAACACACTCATTAATCCATTTCCGCCATAGCGACGGAAAACCCATTTTAATCATCACTTCATCAAGGTAGCCCCAGTCGACCGTGTCGTATGCTTTTGCGAAGTCAACCTTAAAAAGAATCAACTCTTTCCGTAGTTTACGCGCTTCATCGACAATCTCATTAGCCACCAAGATGCCATCAAGAATTTGGCGCCCTTTAATGAAGGCCGACTGAGAATCAGATATAACAAGGCCAATAACCGAGCGGAGCCGATTAGCCAGAACCTTGGCCAAAATTTTATACAAGCTGCCCACCAACGAAATAGGGCGAAAATCATTCAACCGATGAGGGTTGTCCACCTTAGGAATAAGGGCAATGAAAGTACTATTTATACCCTTCGATAATCGCCCATTCCTATGAAACTCCACCAAAAAGCGCATCACATCATCCTGCAGCATATCCCAGAAGTCCTTAATAAAGCCGAAGGTAATCCCGTCCGGGCCGGGACATTTAAAGCTGTCGACATCCCACACAGCCGCCTTGACTTCCTCCATAGTGAAGGGCCGCACTAACCTGGCCCCTTCATTATATGACAAAGTGCGAAAATCTAGAGCCTCCATGTTTGGACGTTGGTGCTCTGTTGGTTGAAATTGCGTCCGGAAATGAGTAAACACCGCGCTACGAACATTCTCCACTCCCTCAACAGGAACCCCATTCACAAGGATGAACGGGGTAGCATTCCTTCTCCTTTTGCTAGACATAATTCTATGAAAAAAACTTAGAGTTAGCATCCCCTTCTTTTAGCCATTGAACTCTAGATTGTTGCCAGGAGATACTAGAACTTGCTCGAGAAAGGGAGAACATCTCCTCCGACAATCCGTGAAGCTCCTGAATTTCATCCTCCGACAACACAGTTGACTCCCCTTTTACGTCCAAAAAGGCTATTTTCTCCCTCAGAGACAAGATACGAGCCGGCAGATTCTGAGTGTGACGTTGGTGCCAGTCTTTGAGAGCCAATTTCAGTAATTTCAACTTTTCTTTCAAGACAAAGCTACCCCAACCACTTAGCTGAAGCGGACGCCAAGTATCCCGCACGAAAGAGTTGTAGCCAGGAAAGTCCGCCCAACACTTCAACATCCTCACAGGTTTAGGCCCCCAATTTTGAGTATCAACAGAAAGCACTAAAGGGCAATGATCGGAGAACCCTCTGGGCAAAGCCAACTGGATACACGTAGGCCAGGTCACACACCAACTTTCAGACAATAAGAAGCGATCAATGTGACTCATTGACCTTCCATCCCCTCGATACCACGTGAAAGAACGCCCCCGGAGCGGAAGGTCCACCAAGCAGGTATTGGCAATAAAACCGTTAAAGTTATCGGTACCTGCCTGGTTAAAAACACTACTCACACTTCGTCTTTCCTCCACTCGGCGAATGGCATTGAAATCTCCACACACACAAACATTTTGGTTCGCTAAAGCCTCAATACGAGAAGATAAAACATTCCAGAGCGCTTGTTGACGAGAAGAATCACACGGAGCATAGACATTAAAGACAACAAAGAGTTCCCCAGACTGCACAAATCGACCTGCTACCGCAAGCACATGATCAAACGACACTGTCGACCACACCTCCACCTCGCTTAAGTCCCAAATAGTAACTATACCGCCAGAGGCACCCACCGAAGGTTGATAAGAATAATCGACAGTTCCCTCACCCCAAATAGATTTACAGACGAAAGCATCAAACACTGGTAACTTAGATTCTTGTATACAAAGTATAAAAGGGTTATTCTCCCTCACCAACTTGCTCACCTCCTTCCTTTTTTCTGCACCACCCAGTCCCCTAACGTTCCAAGATAAAAGCTTCACCGCTATATACACACACCGAAGCCGCCCCCTCCCCACCACCTACAAAGGCTCTCGGCCTACACACCTCCACCACCTCCCTCTCTTGTTTTCCTACCCACACCTGACAGTGCGTCAAACATGTTGTTTTTGTCACCATTAAACTTAAGACCAACCGTCCTCCCTATCTCACACACATCCTCTGAAGTCACCTTATCGTTGCCATGGAGCACCAACCAGTTGTTCCACTCTTTATTTACCGATGTCTGAGAGGTACCTTTAGATGAAACCGTTTGTGAATGTACCTGCACCTTTGGGGCACCCGAACCCGCCTTCCGTTGTCTCGAGGTCCGGCGTAGCGCCCGGAGAACCTCTCGTCTATCACAGTCAGAAAGTCTAGCTATACACTTCAAATTAAGAGCACAATGTCGTAGGTAACCTCCTCCCTTCCTTTTAGTAACTCTCTTCACGCTCGTCGAATGAACAGGAACCTTAGTTTTGAGTTTTGGGGCAGCTCCCATGCTAACACTTTTATGACGCTTAGTCCATTCCAAACTCCACGGGCCCGAGGCAGTGGCCCCCTCTCTACCAGGAGGGCACGACGACGTCCTCCTGATCACTTTCTTATCGTCAAATAGGCTTTTCCTTGACTGGCGATCATCTTTGCGCACCCCCTCGAAAACCTGCGCCAACTTAGACTCTGTTGACGACACCAAGGAAGGATCCTCCACGGGTGCCGAGGTCACATGTGTCGGAGTAACGGTTGGAGCCTTCACCTCCGCGCTCACTGGCGAAGGCGACATATGGCGTATTTCCTCCTCCTTCTTCCATTCTGCCGCAAGACTTTTCAGTAGCCCGTCCACATCACCATCGTCAATACCATTGTCAAGATCCGCTGGCATATCAGACCTATCGTCCACATGAGATTCCTCATCGTCGAACAAGCAGGCATCCTCACCTACGGCGAAACCCCATTCTTCAATAATTTTGAACTCAAAAAGAACTCCGTCCACCATAACATTAGCCACTGATTTAATAATGTCCAGCGAACTAGTTGACACCAGCACCCGTGCATAATCAAATCGATCTCTGTCTAATGTTATATCATCCACTTTCAACAGACGACCACAGTCGTAGACACATAATTTGAAAAACTCAAAATTCCAAGCATGTAGTGGCACGCCGTATATCCTTACCCAGGCTCCTCTTTCACGCACCAAAGTGTCCTTGTTCCATCGTACGGGTTTCGAAAAGAAATTATGAAAAAACTCACTTGCTTCGGACAGCGCAACAGTGACGTCCACATCATCAAGAGAGCGTAAAAAAACCTTGTCAGCACCCAACGGAATAATAACCAGATTAACGAACCCCGCATCAAAAATCCGGCGCTGTAACACAGGTATCGCGTCACCATTCAACACTGACACCACCACTCCCTTAACCGCCCAAGCCAAGTCTTTCACGGTAGAAGAATACTTTGGAACAAAAACTTGTTGTAATTTATCCTCGACATGTTGACTCTTCCTCCCGTCGCGCTCATGCTCCACTACCCCCACCTTCGAGATAGTCCCGTCCACCACCTCTGGCTCCCTCTTCCCTCGAACAATGGCCTCTGCATCCACGCCACTCACATTCCTTATAAAATGTTCTCTCACAATGTGTACACCTCTCCCCTCCTCATGCTTGTCTCCCTCGACCTTAGCTCCTACACCGTGCTTCTGATTACCGAACCTATCAAAGCTCGCGACCTTAGCCACCACCCGCCAATCCCCGAACCACACATTATTTAGAGCCTTCAGAAGTTTTTCTACGTTCATGACTCTACCGTATCGGACAAAGCCAAACACGCCCCCATTCACATTCTGTTTCTTCGCCAAGTAAACGTCCTCCAATATTCCACACACCTCAAATCCTTGTCGTAAAGAAACATATGATATATCGTCGGGCACATTTGTGAAATAAAAGGACACGAAAGAAGGCTTACCCGTACCGGAAGTGACGTGAGCCGTAACATCCCGCTGCTGGAGTGACTGTTGGGTGCGCCTACTGCCAATGAAATCTGCACCTACCATTCGTGCAGCCGGAGTCTGGTAAGCTGCCCTGAACAGCTGCCGCCCACGGCCTCCCTCCCCCCTACTGCTGCCGTCCACGTCCTCCCTCACCCTGCGTGCTAACAGACGCCTATTATCCTCCCTGTTTCGAAAACTCCCACGTCCTGCTGCTGAACGCGCGCGCTTGTGGTGGTGCAGCTCCCTTGAGGACAACCGCCTCTGATGAACGGCAGTACCTGCCCTGAAGCGCTGCCCAGTCGAACGTCCAGGTCTGGAGTATTGCAGGACTGCCCTTCCGTCATAGGACTGCACTGGTGGTTCGAAAAACTCTGAATCCTCCGCGTCGCTTAATCGCAAATCAGCGCCAGGCTGAACCCTAACCCTAGACCGTCGCCGGTGGTGATCCACCCATCCTCTTCCGCGCCTGTAACCCTCATGAAATCTGTCCCGTTGTCCATCCGACTGTTCGAACGCTTTCCTCCTTCGCGGTCTCACATCAGTCCACTCTCCCCTATCCCCCCCATGTGGTGGCACCCTGCTTGGAACCCGCTCCCCCCCGATGTATCTCGCATCCGGTGAAGAAGAAAACCGGCGCGATTGCCCACGGTGGCGGTGGGAATCGCGGTTCTCTCGACCACTCCCTCTCTCACCTCTCATATTAAATTCTTTCCACTTTACTACCCTATCCATATCAGTTTGTTGTTGTAATATATTCATATAATGAAGCAAACCTTACAGATTACAATCAACAACACAAGAACAACACCTGCAAGTTTATCAAAGCAAAATAACGTTGCAATATCATAAAATCAAGCAGAACTAAGAGATGTCATCAGGTTATGGATTGGAGACACAGATTAATAAAGGGTATGGTAATTTAATTTAAGCATGAAACCTTAAAAAACAAATATACACTACAAGAATTTTGCATTTTACTGGCGGAATTAAACCCTCAGTAATGCAAAAAATCCCTCGGTAATAAGTATTACTGGCATATTGGTGACAAAATAAATCCCTCCGTAATACTGGCGTCAGTAATGTCATTAATTTACTGGCGAAAATGAAGGGGGTATTGGCGGATTTGTTATTATGTCATAACATTACTGATATATTTTAATCCGCCAGTAATCTAAGGCAGATTGTCAATTAACGGTACTGACGGATTTTTCCGTCAATAATTATAACTATTATTATTAGTATGTGTAACTTTTTGAATTAGTGAGGGTTTATTCCGTCTGTAATGTTATTGAGGTTTTTTTATGCATTATTGAGGGTTGAGACCGCCAGTAATTACTAAGGATCTAAATTCGTTGGTAATGCAATTTTGCATTTGTCAGTAATTCTTGGAATTCTTGTAGTGATAGGATACCATGTGTAACAACTTGTTTAACTTTTCTACACATTATTTGTTTCCTTTCACTGTAAGAAAAATATATCGTTGGTCTTTATCTAAGGTATGCAGCTACTAAGAAATGCATATCAAAGTAAAACATTTTAAATCCCTTCAAAAGTAGTGTTCCAATCTAGAACATTTCTTCAAAACACTAAAAGCAACCTAGTGTAAGAAAATACAAAAGTTGTTCCAAACGAATAAATTTGATTTTGACATCATTATCAAAAAGGAAAGAAGATGTAGCCAATAAAGACTAAGTTTAATATAATAATATAGTAAAAATACATAAAAATGATGCGCTAATGAAAATGATAAAAAAACATTAATATTTTAACCTTCTATGTTAGTGATGCCCTAATATTAAGATTTATTTCCTCTAGCTTCTCTTTTGTTGTTCTTGAATACATAAAACTCATTTTTATTAGCTGCTCTTTTACTATTTCCCTATCCATAGGCTCCATTTCCTCTAGCTGTTCTGTAATCAATTTCCTATCCATAGCCTTCAAGTGAAGAGAGTGGAACAACTTGTGATATTCATCAAGATTGATAGAGAAACAAAAATCCTTCATCTCAATCAATGACTTGACATCCTCACCAAAATCCTTCATCTCAGTCAATAACTTGACATCATCACCAAAATCCTTCATGTCAGTAAATAACTTGACATCCGCATAAAAAATTCGCCCATCAATCAATAGCTTGACATCCTCACCAAATTTCCCCATCTCAGTCAATAACACGACACAAGCATTCTCCTGCAATCATTTTAAAGATAAACTGCTTAGCTGCATCGAAATTTTTAACACGGCACAAGTATCCGACAACCTTCTCACAAAGCCCTAGTTTAGTATGATTTCCCCCAAGGATATCTATAGTACTCTACATCTCCAAAACCAAATGTACAGTTTCTTTTCGTGAACAAAGTATCTCAAAATCAAGTTAAACTCATTCAATCTATATTTTGTTAGCCATCTAAAATTTGTTTCAAATTGGATTCCCACTAAAAGTTGTGAGTATCTGTGTTGGATTCCATCGTTCTTTAAATATTTATTATTTGGGTTTTTGGCCATTTCTACAATCAAAAACCTTTGTGAACTTGATGCAAGAAAATACCACTGTGAATTAATTTATGTTAAAATTCATAAACACATTAAGAAGGGGATGTGATTACTATTGCCTCTGCCATTTTTTCAGATTTTGGAATATACTTTGCTATTTCATTCTATTTCAGTTTTTCAGATTGTGTGAAAAAACTAACGTATATTGTGGGAATTGATCCCATAAGAGCTTATAAATCCAAGACCAGTGGCCAGAAATGTATCAAGCTCTCAACTACTTCTCATCTCTCTCCCCCACATCGTGCACCTGCTTCTCGTTGTAAGTTTCTATCTTATTGTGAATCTTTTGAGGAAGAAAACTATGTTATTATACATTTATGGTACAATGCTTGTTTTGTGTTTCATAGAATGCTTCAATCAACCTTTATGGTACAATGCTTGTTTTTTGTTTGATAAAATGCTTGAACCAATTATTTTTTACTTCTCTAATCTCAGTAATGTGATTCTACTGTATCTATGCTCTTTAAATATGTTTCGATTCTGCAAAACGAACGGAATTGTTTGTTCGGAATGCGATTTTATATGTAAATTCTAGATTCGATCTTAACTAAATTGTTGGAAACTTAGGGTTGAATAAATCGATATTGGTTCCTCGATGGTACAAAAGCCAATCACTTTCGCATCACACACAACCAAACTATTGCTACTTCAGCTCAGGCAGTGGTGGCTATCGGAGAGTGTGTACATTCGTTGGGGGCTGATTTTGCTATGTGGTGCCACTGCAGTAGATAACTTTACCTCAAATATTGTTAACTTTCTGAAAACTTTTAAGAGCTATTAGAAACCTGTAATAGTGCAAAAGCAGCCTTAAAGGTATTTTTTCAGTTTGCATTGATAATATTGCATAATCTAGTTTTAGATTGTTTTTTGTTAGTCGCAGATTTTGATTAATTTAAAATTAATTAAGCACTATATCTTATCTCTACTTATAAATGATATTTGCCTTATATTTTTCTACTGCATGAGGAAAAGGATCCCTTTGAGAAGGTTGTTCTAGATGGAAGACAATTGGCCCTGATGGTAAGATGTTCATGTTAATTTATGCCCGTATCTAGTTTCGTTGGACAAATTTTGCATAGTTTTCACATTTATGATTCTCTAGTTCTAAAGCTAACCTTTCAGATTAGTTTACTTTGTAATGTATGTGTTCAGTTGTTTGGCTGATTTATGTGTGTATAAGCTTGCCATTGCATAGGAGAAACATAAACTTTTCACATTAGAAGCAATAAAAAAAAACACAAGGAATCCTCACCTTCAGATTCATAGGAAAAAAGTTCATTACTGGGTTTTTTTCATAACTTTATTTTATTAGGAATCCTCACCTTATCATGTCACTTTGGTTCTGCAATACCTCTGTTAGGATTTTCTACTAAATTATTTTGCAAATACAGTTGTATAGATCATGTGCTTTAATTGGTTTAAGCTTCTGAGTTTCTTAGATACACATTGTATGTGCTTAATAGTCTCAAATGTATGTACTTATCTTTGTTAGATGTTGAAATACAATTAATTCTATGGACTGCAATTCTGAACAAACTGAGCGGAAATGCTCTTTCTGGTTTGCTGGTTTTGAGTCAAAATAATATATATGCCTAGTATTGGACTAGTGTTTTATGTTGTAGGGTCATGAGCATGATGTACTTCTAGGTCGTGGCTCTTTTTCAAGACCTGTTGGGTATCCTTCTCGTCGTTACAAGGTTAGCTCACTTATTTGTAGTTATTTATTTCTCGAATCTCAAACATCTATGATTTTCATTTGATGTAGTTATTGAAATTTTATTAACTTTGAGTTTGTTATAATTTGTGGCTTTTGGTTCTTGCTAGGCACCTCATTCGCGTAAAGAAACTAAAGACTCTTTCAATGATGAAACTTTTGGTTATGTGAAGTGTACAGGCGAGGACAGGATAGAGGAGGAAAGAAAGATAAAAGGTGCATGTTATTTTCTTCTTTTGAATACTTGTATTTGTTTTGATTTTTGCTACTTTTGCCACACTAATATGAAAGGATCCGCCCCTTTGTTACAAAGGTATTACATTGTTTAGAGAATCGTGCTATGTGTTTTTGTTTTGTTTGCATTTTTTTATGTGGTGAATTGGTGATTCAAGATTTGCTTGTTGTAAGTGGAAATCAGTATCATAGAAATGTGCAAACTGTAGAAATAAAGGACTATTAGAATTATTGTTTTCCAAGGTTTAATTCTCAAGCGCTGTGATACCAGGGACTCGTTTAAGCAAGCACTTTGCTTCATTTTCTAATTCGATCACTTGGTTGAATACATTCTTGGGACTTTCTCTAAGTTGATCTCGAGTGCAGACTTTTGTCAAAAGATGCACTAGAATGTTATTGTACGATTGATTTACTATGATCTTGATTTTGTTAGGGATTGGAGAAGTGAAACTCTTGCTTGGTGGTTCAATAGCAAAAATATAAGGTAATTCAACTTTTTGATCTATGTGCATGCTTGCTTCATATGTATTATGAAATTGAATATACAATGCAATATGAAATTGAATAGTCTGAGGTTATTGATATCAAACTCTGGGATGTCTTTTTGTTTGTTGTTTTAATGGCAGAAAGATTCTTAGTTTTTGGAGTGTTCTGTTCAGTTGATTTTTTGGTTCAATAATATTTGGTTTTGTAGTTGTATGTTGGTTCGAGGTTATTGATATCAGTGCAAGTTTGTCTATGTTGTTGCCTGTTTATTGACAGTTAGTGGCAGAGTTTGATTTGGTTTCATATCAGAAGTGACATTTTCTGGTTATTGGCTTGGGAGGATTTCTAGATTTTATCTTGTGTCTCTTTACTAGTTTTATTGGGTTATGGCTTAATAAGATGAAATCTATGGTTTTGTCTATGGTTTATACATGATATATCCATGGAGCTGAATTCTATAGTTTTTCAAATCTGTTGCAGGTTCTTTAAAAGTAAGAAGCCTTGTGGTCAAGTTGTGGTGATGAAAGCTTATGAGGCTAAATAATAGCATGCTTGAGGATATTGCTTGTAATACCCATACTAAACGTATCTAGAAAGTTTAGCATGTGCATTATCTTTAGTACTGGATACATTAAAATTTACAACATAAAGTTTTCGAATGAATATATTATACAACAACACGCGTTCGTACAA
>Ga0228711_1001957_pt1 | contig 31145 bp, 17 predicted proteins | sample MedpolnodulmetaG_2_FD_177996 | JGI IMG/M metagenome (GOLD analysis project Ga0228711, IMG submission 177996) | Root nodule microbial communities from Medicago polymorpha collected in Santa Monica, California, United States - brown nodules | ecosystem: Host-associated > Plants > Roots > Nodule... | reverse complement strand
TCCTTGCCGGCGTGATCAGCTACATCACGGAAAGCCCCTTCTACAAAGACCGGCGCAACCTCGCCGAGGTCAATTCCTTTTTTAACAGCGGCGTCGATCTCCAGGCGCTCATGAAATACATCAAGGAGAAAGAGCCCTACCTTTCGAAGTTCACCGTCGAGAGTTTCAATTCCTACATCGCCCTATCGGAACGCGCCGCCGCGTCTGCTCTCTTGGACATTCAAAAGGCGATGCGGCCTTTCAAGAACGAGCGGATTGTTGCCGCGACCAATGTCACTGACATGGATCTTCGCGCAATGAAGCGCCGGCCGATCTCGATCTACCTGGCGCCGAACATCACCGACGTCACCCTGCTGCGCCCCCTCCTCACCCTGTTCGTGCAGCAGGTGATGGATATCCTCACGCTCGAGCACGATCCCAATTCCCTCCCCGTCTACTTCTTGCTCGACGAGTTCCGACAGTTGAAGCGGATGGACGAAATCATGACCAAGCTGCCCTATGTCGCTGGCTATAACATCAAGCTCGCCTTCATCATCCAGGATCTGAAGAACCTCGACGAGATCTACGGCGAAACGTCCCGGCATTCCCTGCTCGGCAATTGTGGCTATCAGCTCGTCCTCGGCGCCAACGACCAGGCCACAGCCGAGTACGCATCCCGCGCACTGGGAAAGCGCACAATCCGCTACCAGTCGGAGTCCCGCACGATCGAACTGATGGGCCTGCCTCGCCGCACGAAGGTAGAGCAGATTCGCGAACGCGATCTGATGATGCCGCAGGAGGTCCGGCAAATGCCGGAAAACAAGATGATTCTGCTCATCGAAGGACAACGGCCGATCTTCGGTGAAAAGCTTCGCTTCTTCCAAACGCAGCCCTTCAAATCAGCCGAGGCGTTTTCCCAGGCCAACATTCCGCAAGTGCCGGAAGTCGATTATTTGCCGCCGAAGGCCGTGCCGGCGACGACCCCGGAATATGCCAAAGGGGGAGATCCTTCCGTCGAAATTCCCTCGCCAGCAATAGAAAAGGAAGAAAAGCCAGTGGCGGCCGCAGCTGCCCAGCCGGCTGCGGTCAAGGCAGAGCCTGCAGCAGACGATAAGCCGTCGACGCCTGCCAAACGCACCGTCAATAAAAAGGCGCTGCGCCCGAAGCCCAAGGCGACTGCTGCAAACACGGGTCGTGCGGAAGCATCTGCAAGCCTTAATGCAATGGAAGCCCGGATAAAGGCCATCGAGGAAGGCCTCAAATCAAAGGCCGCGCAGCTCAAGGAAGTGGTCGACGTGAAGGCTGAGAAGCTTGGCGACAAGTCTCCGACCAAGCGCCGCAACATCATGGACATCTTCAGCGCCACCGTGCCTGATCCCGTCGAAGTTGGCGTGGCGGCCGAATAGCTTGCGGAGAACGCTTCCGGCCCCATTACGGTCATCCGGATTCAATCACGCTGTCGCCAGACGACGTACGCCCACCGCGGAGGCCGATGATCATGCCGCAGAGGCGGACTCAATAAGTGCTCAAATACAATCGCTGTTGTTGGCGACCCACGTTCGCCCCGACAGCCGGCCACGTCGACCTAGGCCGGGCGCTGGGAATGCTATTTCCTGAAGTCGCCTCGTGCAGTAAAAATAAAGTAGTAGCCCAGTGAGCCGGCCCGTTGTGTTTGGAGTCGGCAGTCGCTGTCGGTGCTTAGACGCTCCCAGCGTACTAGACCGATGGAACCAGATTGTGCAGCTTTTTGCTCAGCGTCACGCTTTGCTTCATTGCATGCTTCAATGGGGTTTGGCGGATTGATTGATCCAGAAGCCTTAACCGCTTGGCCTTCTACAGCGAATGTACTCTGCGCTTGAGTAGGAAAAGTCATGACAGTAACAAGAAAAATCGAAGATGCTAGTACAAGAGCATACCTCATCCAACAGCCTCCCCTCAATTTGGCGATATAATCTACTCCGCTTCAACTAAACGTAAAGTCATTATGACTTATTATAGATTTTGAGCGTGTATTATTAAGAATTGCTGGCCGCTAGCCACGCGTAGGCTGCAGACGAAATCAGTCCGAGTAGCTTGCTATTGCAAAGAAGGTCTTCATAGCACCTCTCCTCAACGCTTTATTCCGATGGAACCATTCCGGACAGGTAGTTCCAGATTTCCGCCAATCGGATCACAAAGGTTACCTACCCGGCATTACTAGTGGTCGCAAGGCCATCCAAGTCAAAAAATACCGGCCTTTATCACCCGACCTCCCTTACTTCCCTTGAGCTCGGTAGGCAGTATCCTTAATCTGTGTGATACGCTCAGGGCGTGCCGAACATTAGGTTTTCATAGTAGTATTGAAAATTGTCGCCGTTCTTACGGGCGTTGGCAGGATCGCTTGCCGCGAGATTTTTGGCGGGCCCTGGCTGATAGACCTCGGGATGCAGCGTCGCACCCGAACGATGCGACAGTTCATGCACAATCGTGCCCTGCTGACTGTCCGTGCCCGTCCTAGGACGGGTAAAAAACTCCGGCGTAAAGAACATTGCACCCGGAGCGTCGGGGTGAACAGCGGCCACGTCACCTACATCCCACACCAACTCTGGAATACTGTTGTTCGGGCACCAGTATGTCGAAATCGAGGTCAACGTCAGCGCTGTTTCATAAATACCGCGCACCGACTGTATGTCAGCAGGGGTACCTACGCCGAACCACGCAACAAACCTGTTCTCGTCAGCGGCAGTGGGCGAACCGATTGACTTGATCGTCTTTAGAAGACCGCTCTTTGCTGCTTTGATCGCCTCGTTCAGATCGGCGGTCTGCTGGTTCGAACATGCTTTCTTTTGTTCGTCGATACCGGCCTGCGCATTCGTGGCAACGAGCAGCACGCCTGCTGCGATAAAAACTTTTCGGAGCGAGAACCTCATAGCAACCTCCTTTTATCCATTTTCCAGCTTCACCCAAAGTCCGTGCGCGGGTTTGTTGGTCAGTCTTTCAGATGCCGCTTCAGGTCTCCGATGCCCTGACCGATATCACCAAGCAGACCGGAGATGCGGCCGCGGCCGAATAGAAGCATGACAATCCCCAGAACGATCAACCAATGCCAGACGCTCAAGCTACCCATCAAACTCTCCTTTCCTGTCTGCTACGTTTTCTCAAGGAACGGCACGCGCGCGCTGAAGCGCGGGCCTGACTCAACAAATGAGTTCAGTGCGAACATGCACTTAAGCGGACCCGACTCCTTGCGGTAAGGCTGCCGGCATGTGCCGGTCGACCTCTTCGACATAGGCGACAATACGGTCCCGGCCGAGATCATCGAGCGCGGCGGCTGCGAAGTTGAAGTCGTCCTCCCAAACCAAGTTCGCGTTTTCGATCGTCGGGGTTGATCTCGCAATCAATAATTCACGGGCGTGGAGGCGATATCCCGGCCGAACGGCACATCCAGCGCAGACGATCCAAACGCCGGCTCCATGGTAAATATTGTCAGAGCTTCTCCGTTTATGCTGGCATATGCCTCGAATGCTGGAAATTCCCCTAGCGTTCCCTTGAAGCTGATGGTTTTCGCGGCCAAGTCGATCCGGAAAACGCCGTCATAGTGAATATCCGGCGAATTAGTGGAGCAGGCGTTGTTCGCCTCACCATGAATCGAGACGATTATGATGTTGCCTTCCTTGCGCGCCGGGCCGATCCTCGAGCGCGATGAATCGACCTGCTTGTGACATTCCTCGCCGCCATCTTCGCAGTCCACCTCGGTGGAAAAGGTAGCGGGATGATCGGACGCCCTGATTTTCTGCTTCGATAGGCTGATGACAAAGTGGGAAGCGATGCGAGATGACGCGTCGGGCGCGGAATCGAACATACGCTGATCCGTCAGGAAACAGTCACTGATGCCTCCGATGGGGCCTCTTACCATGGTTCGGTCGGGCTGCTTGGGAACGGGCACCACGTAACCGGCGTTGCTGTCATGCTTGTCGGGGATAAACGAGCGGATCCAGAACTCGGCATCCTGCGCCCTGCTCGGGACAATTGCAGTTGCGACCATCAGCAAGACGCAGGAAAGAGACATTGCTACCTTCAACATTCCGTTCTCCCGTGAGATCTGTCGAAAAGAGAGTTCTTTATCCTCGATTTTCTCGCCGCCAATCGTCGTCCGTCTTTGACTCCACCCAAGCCTAAGTCTTCGGAATCTTTTGACCGAGAAGCTCAGAGAGATCGAACGTTGCGGCCAAACGCGGGCCGCCCTGAACAAGCCTTCCTTCTGCCTGCATGAACTGCTCAGTCACCGGTTCCACTGCAAAACTCGCGGGGAGGAAATGTTCGACTTCCTCAACATGGAGCCTGAGTTGACCACCGCCTCCCTCCAGCGGAATTGTCGTTCGCCATGAGGCATAGTCCTTTGTCGCGCCGAAGCCGGACTTGTAGGGTTTGACAAGCACGGTGCCGTCTTTCCAGGATTTCGCGAAGGCAGCATCCACGCTGCTTATTATCCTTGCGTCGGCGTTCCGATCTTCTTCCCTCGTAAGAAACTGGTGGAAGCGGCGGGCAGGTCGCCCGTCGCTATCGAAATAATCCTCAAACAGCGCGACACGCATGGACGGGAGATTTGCGTCGCCCGCATCGGACGCATTCACCACCGATGGCCAGCACCTTCCCGTCGCCGCCCGCCCCGTCATGGTAACCACAACGCCGCTCTGGTCCGGCAACGGTGAGATGGAGATATATCGTTTCGGCAACGGCTTAACCCACTGCGCCACCGGTCGAGAGCATCTTAGGGAACGATGTGTGTTGGGCTGGTAACGCACCAGGCCGAAGCGCACGAACGGACTGGCAGTCTCGCCGTCCCGGAGCCGAACATCGACGTACCACTCCTCCCGCTCGACGTCGAAGCGTGGTTCGTAAGTAACCAGGGCGACACGCAGGGGCGGCGGCGTGTTTTCGCTTTTTCCTTTGGTTTCTGCGGGCGCGGCCGTTCCCATATCCGATCCATCATCGGAAAGCGGCATTTCGACGTCGTCGACATATATGGCGCCCAGTGGATCGTCACTTGGCCGAAGCAGATCCGGGAAGTCCACGCGCGACATGAATATGTGCGTTTGGGGTGGACCGGCTTCGATCGGATCAGCGCCGCGCCGCGTGACAAATGCGCCCCCTGCACCGAGATCGGTATCGGCGAATTCATGGAGATCAATAATGCGCTCGATCTCGCCCCTGAGCGGTACCTTGTTCATGTCCAGATCTGCGGCGTCGCTGAGAAGCAGGTTTGGTGGCCACAATACGATGCCCACTCTCTCACCTTGACCGGATGAAAACCACTCGCGACCAAGCGGGATACGCACGACACTGTCTCGTCGCCGGATCAGGGTGGTGGCGGACGTGCGCTTGTCCTTCCATTGAAAGACGGGCACGGGCGCGCGGGCGTCGCATTTCGCCGGCCGCCGCGTTGCAGGGAGGATCACTGTCGCCGGCGCGCTAAAATTGCGCTGATGCTCAGATAGGACATGTTCCGCCGGGACCAGTTCGTCTTGCTCATAGATAAGTCCGATGCCGGAAAGCCAGGCGTCGCCGGCCTTGGCGACACGGTCGGCTGTTCGCAACATATCCACGCTGCGCGAAAGCCCGTTGACGCGCACCTGCATGATGCGCGCCTTGCCATCGGTGAAGTTGTGGGGGCGGAGAAGACGCAGGCCTTGTGCGGATGGTTTGGAGCCCACTGTTTCCTGTTCCAAAAGCATCCCAAAGAGCTGCTCCAGCGAAATTTTGCCGTTCGCTCCCCAGTCGCCGCCGGGCCTGGGCAGGTTCTCTGCTCTGAGCAGGACAACGTCGGTTTGACGATGGCAGACGCGACCGTCGGAAGAGACTTCGAAACCGAATATGTCTTCTGCGCCCTTGTAAACACGGTCCGGATTGCCGGGCACCGGCAGTTGGCCCGGCTCAGCCGACATGCGAGGAATTGTAGGCCATTCGCCCGCGCGCTTCATGGCAACGCTGCGTCTGCGCAATTGGGAGTCGAAAAGGGTCGATGTCGGCAAGGCCGTTGTGGCTACGACCTCGACCGTGTCGATTTGACTGAGGTCGAGACGTACGTCGCCAGACAGGAAGACACTCGTCGAACCCAGAGCGGCCACGGGGATCGGGTTATATTGGGGGACGCCGTCGGTCTGCTTGCGGTAACGCCAGCTTGCAGGCGGCCGAAAGGCCCTGATCGGTGCAAGCCCGGTCGCCTTGGCGAGTGCCGAGGGATCCACCACCGCGAACTTGAATGGTTCAGGAGGAAGGTCGGCAATGACTGGTTTTTGATCCGCCCGATTGCATGCGTGGGTGAGGGTCAGGTTCTGCACCCCCACGAGTTCGGGCAGGGGGGATTTGGACAGGCACCCTTCGACCGCCCTCGCAACAGCGAGAATGCTGGCTATGTTCGGGACGGGTCCGGAACCGGCGCCGATATAGCTGATCGACTTGGTGTTGGTGATCTCCTTTTCCAGCTGGGATTTCAGGGATTCCGGAAGCTGCGAACATGCACCGGCGACGATCGGGTCAAGCGTTGGCTCGCTCTCGCCGGACTGAGCCAGGAATTGCGTGAGGCTCTGAAGCATCGAGAACTCCCTGGCCAGCCGGTCCGCACTCGGGACGCACCAGATGTCCAGTGCAAATTCTTCATTGGGCGCCAGAGTCACGATGAGTTCATGACATTTCAGTCCAACCAGATCCGCAGTGATATCGTCTGTCCGATCCGGGTCCAGGCGGGCTTGGCGGCTGCGCGCGATGTTGCGAATGTCCGTCACTTCCTTCGTGCGAGCGCCTTGTTGCTGGCGGAGCGTGACGACAACAGGAAGGCGGTCCGGATATCGCCGTCCTTCGCCAAGTGAGAAGAGCATCGGCGTTCCGATATAATCCTTGGAACCGACAAGCCGAAGCCCAATGGCGATACGGTCTGCGGCAGGGTCCGGATAGTAGCTGCTCCGGCCCGAGCCGCCCCTTTTGAAAACCGCGTCGGACACTTCCTCGTTCTCGCCGACCGTGGCCTGGCTTTGGCCAGCAACGATGGTGCGCCCATCGACATGGCGTTTTCCGTCTATGCCGGTTCTCACGGTTGTTTTCACGACCGGAAACCGGACACTTCCCCGGCCTTGCTCGATATCGGGGAAGCCACCTTGCGGCATCGTTGACGACTGCGCCGAGTCCAGCACGGGCTGGCCTGTAACAGGGTCTCGATGGCGAGCTGCCTCAGACAAAGATACGCCTGGCGCGATGACGATGCGCTGCGCAAATGAAGGCCTCGCGCGCGCTGCCAGGCGGGGATATTTCTTGTCCGCCTTCTCCGCCTTCTCGGATTTCACCGAACGCACGACGAGCGCACGCGCCACTTCATAGCCCATGGGACCTATCTGTCGTGTCGCGTGCCCGCCCGGCAGCAAGACTTCCGGCGCGGACAACTTCGTTTGACGGAGCGCGCGTACATAGGGTTCGATGCGCCGCTTGTCGTTGGCTTCCTTGCAGGAATCGGGCGGATAAAATCGCTGGGCGGCCGCGCCGTCCGTGTGCGCTTGCCTCTCCAGGTCGTCGAGATCGAGAGAGGCGCCGCCCGAATAGACTGCCATCATCGCAAACCTGTAGGGATGGCCGTATCGCAGGCGCGGTAATGTGACACTGCTCGCCGTTGGAACGCTCAGCGTTCTGCCGAAGCCGAGCGAGTCGCGCACGTAGCCCGTGATTTCGTCGGGCGAAGAGCAATCCACGCCCATTGGCCCGCCGTCCCACACGCAGACGGCTTGCTCGACGCACGCTTCGACCTTGCCGTCCGCTGTCGGCAGTAGGCGCGCGGGCACGGTATGGAAAGCGCTATCGAGTGCGATTCGCTCGCGCGACGTATGCACGCCTATAATTTTGCCGAGGACAATCTCGATGATCCGACGATCCTTATGGCCACTGGTGCCAAATTCGATCTGACGCGCCGTGAGGGGCCGCCACTCGGTCGTCCACCCGTTTTCGCCCGTCATGGGAACGCCGATCGCCAGCCGAAACCCGATTGTCAGGTCTTCGGCGTCGAGCACGACATGGCTGGCGCCGCCGTCATGAATCACACATCCGCCCAACGCCGCGGATTCCGACTTCTTGAGCCGCATCGCCAGACGCGCGACCGCATCATCTTGGGCCGACCGGCACATCAGGGTCAGGCCAGTCGTCTGTCGATTGCCGCCATAGGCGAGATCGGCGAAATCAGTTTGCACTTCGTCATCGGCCGCCGCGCCGCGCGACAGGCGCCGCTGCATCTCCAGTTCCGCGACCGAGCGGATGTCCATACTGGTTATGTCGTAGCGGGAGTTGTTGGAACCCGGATCGCAGGAATGGCCTATCGACATCATGAGTACCCCATCGAACTGGGAAACCGTGTTCGCGCATATTTCTGCCAGCCCGCCATCGCCAGCAGGCTGATATTGCGCGAACTCCGAGGTCGTCGTGGGCCAGAAATGCCAGGCGCCTTTGCGTTCGAGAAACTTCGTCAAAGTCCAGGGGATATCGTTTCCGGTCACTACAGGGATCAGGGGTGCGCCATCTTTGGTGCTGAACTGGGCGGACAGAAAGCCGTAGGCTCGCTTGCTCTCGTCAGGGATCTTCTTGAGGTCGATTTCGACGTCAAAGGTCAGCATGAAGGCGCGGGCTAGGCTGGGAGTCGTCTGAATTGCGAAGAATGCTCTCAGGGCATCTCTGTCAGCGTCGGTATCCGGTTCAACCCGCCCCGTTTTGCAGTACTGAGGCCAGGTCGCAATCGCATGCGCCTCCAGCGATTCACGAATGTGTTTTTCGCGTTTCTCCTGGTCGGCGGCGTCCGCAGGCTTCAGCGAGCTCCACGTGAGTCCCTCGGGAGACGTGACGCAAGCACTCGCGCCGGCAGTTGCCGACGCCACGGCACGCTTATAGGCATTACGCGCCAGCTCTCGCTGTGGGCCAAGAGTCCCTTGAAGATACTGGTAATGGCCCATCCTCTGGCGTCGGATGTGCTGCTGCAGGCCCTTCGTTTCAGCTTCCGCGAGCACGGAAAGCAGACGGTCGTGAGGCGATGCCGGTTTGGCAGTGCTCCATTTGGCGCGTTCATTCAGACGACCGATATAGGCTTCCCGAGTTTCTTCCTTACCCCGCAGGGGCCTGCCCGCAACAACTTTTACTGCGAAATCGACATCATTTTCGCCAGGCTGCTGCTCAAGGTCTTCGATTACCACCTCGTGGCGATACGAGAGAATCTGATCCTTTTGCAGATCGCGTCTATCCACGCTGTCACCACAGGCCTGTCTGAGCGAGGCGCACAGTTCGGCTGCCTGTTGAAACTCGAGCGCGAGCGCCAGGTCGGCATGAGGCACTTGCACGACGCTTTCGATCGTTTTTGGTTCATTGTTCTGACCAGGCATAGTATTCTGCTCGCTGGCCTCGAGTTGTCCGTCCTCGCCGAAATTTTGCTCGGAGAAATCAACGTCATTCCCGGCATTCTCGGCAATTTTCCCTGGTCGGGTCGCTCCCTGTCCAATGGACAAGGCAACCGTTGCCGCCAGTTTGGCCCAATTGCCCTGCGTATTCGCTTCGGTCTTCGGGAATATCGTCTGCTGCCAGAGCCGCGTTAACGTGATGATCTGCTTGCTCGTCAGCGATTTGATTTTCGGCAGCTCTATAGGGATCGGTTTCCCCGCAGCAACGCTGCAGGGCGTTGGCAGAGCCTTGCCGTCGTGCGGATCCGCAAAGGCGATGGTCACACGGGGACCGCCCTCCTTGAGGATCCACCGGTGGACGCTTGCCGGCCAGGTGGCGAGGTTGAATGTCGGTTCGCCACTTGCCGTGCCCGACGAGGTAATCGGCGTAATGAGCAAGGTTGCTTTCAGAGCTCTCGGCGCCCCCTTTTTATCTTTGGCGATGCCTGTCGGTACAACCCGAACATAGGGCACTACGCTGACAGAGGCGCCAGGATCGCTCGTTTTTTGCCAGTCAGGTTTCACATTCATTCGAAAAAGTCCCCAGGTGGCGTGTAGTCGAAAAAGTACTTGCCGTAGCGCGACCAGTTTTGGCCTTGGCAGACCGTGTCGTTGCGGATGTGGGCAACGTCTGGCGTGACGTTTCGCGGCAGCACATCTCCTGCGTCTGTGCCCATTGAACCGGCAGCCTGTGCCAACTGGGTCACTGGATTGCCATAAGAGGCGGACTGGCCCGAGAAGCCTTTCTGCTCCTGTTTCCAGACCGTCACCGAGAACTCAAAGTCCTTGATTCCCATTGAGAACGAGTAGGTGAAGACCGCTTCGCCCAACATGTTACCGTTGACCATCCCCAAGCGGACATGCAGCGACGCGCCGAAGGAAAATATCCAGATCGAAGCTGAACCGCCCACATAGAAGGTACCGGAAATCTCGGTCAGTTTGCGCCCACTGCTCAACGTCTGCTGGCGAATATAGATGCCTGACATGAGGCGGCCTTTGCCGCTGAGCGGGCCGAAGGCAAACACGGAGGAGCCGCCAAACTCGAAGGAGGCCTCGAAGCCCACGATGCCGTTGGTGTTGGCTTCGATGGCGAAGAATCCACTGCCGCCATAGGGCGTGTAGGTGATGGTGAACGGGCTCAGCCGGCTCGACAGGCTGGCCCTGAAGCGAGCGTCTTCGTTCTCGAAGGGCAGCTTTGCCGAGGTGTTGAGGGCGACGTTCGAAAACGCCATCACACCAATCGAGAAGTCGCCGAGCGTCAGCCCATATCCCGCCTCGATGCCAATGGGAGAGAAGGTCGGTCGGATGAACGCTCCCGACGCCTTGGGCGTCATGATGCTCTGGAGCGGCTGGATGAACTCGAGCTGGGGACCGATTACATAGTCGCGATACTCCATGTCGAAGGTCGATTTCGCACCGATCTCGGACGTGAACCGTGCTCCACCGAAGCGCAGCGTCAGGGCGTCGAACAAATCGCCAACCAATTTGATGTCGAAGGCGCCGAGCTTGCCGACGGCTTTTCCCGTCAGGCTTGGTTCTCTCGGATTGATATCCACGACCAGCTTGGTGTCGATTTCCAGTTTGGTGCCGGCCTGCGGCGCGAAGATGCCGGCCGTTGCCGCCTTCACCTGCTCGCCCAGGGGTACGCCGAACGTATAGCCGAACTCCCGCTTCGTCGGGATCAGCGAAAGGAGGTATTCCTCCAGCGCGTCGCGTATCAGATTGAAGTCGATGGCCTTGAAGAACTCTCCGCGGAACAGTTCCGTCACAAGGTCGCCGACCTGGTCCAGAATGACCAGCGGTGTCGGTTTGAGATCTTCCCACTCGCGCAGGAAGGTGAGCAAGAAACGACGCGACTTGGGGTCACTGGCGGGCTTGCCGGCGTCATCCGACACCGTCAGTAGCCAGCGAGCATCGCCCGTCAGCCGGTCGCCATCGAGAACAAAGGAGCCTTTGTCGTCGGGATTGGGCTGGTAGACCACATTTCCAGTGGTGTCGACGACGCTATCGCGTCGGGCAGGATTGACCTGCAAGGTACGTTCGGCCAAGGGAGCAAACTGCTTCTCGACGAGTTGCGCGTAAATGTCGTTTCGTGATTTGAGCAGGTACTTGTTGTAAAACACGACAAGATTAACGGTTCCGCCCGGGACCGGGACCGGGAGATTCTGTCGCAGAGCGCTACGAAGCACCCCATCCAGTTTGCCGAGAGCGTCCGCGCGGGCCCGCTTCAGGAAGGTGTCGCCTATCGATTTGAGCTTCTGCAACTCCGCGGTGAATGCCTCCTGCGCCTTGTCCAGAGCGAAAAGCCCAATGGAAGCGCTCTCCTTGGCCGTCAGGAAGTTGAGGAACGTTATGTTCTCCTTCGTCTCCTTCAGGTCCACCAGCCTTTTGAAGTCATCGTTTGTCGGGGGGGCGGCTATGTTGTTGAGCTGCTTGGAATATTCAGCAACGATAGCCTTCAGGCCCGCAAGTTTCTGAAGCGTGTCGTCCAGAACGCTGAGGTCGACGAATTCTCCCGCCCGGCCGGCCACCGATTTCAAGCCACGGACGCAGCTATCGATGCGAGCGATCAGCTTTTCGACATCGGTCAGCAACACGGACATATACCTTGCGGTCTGCTCCGCTACCTGATCGACTGCGGCTTGCAGTTCATCGATCGTGTCCGAGACGCTTTTCCTCGCTTCTTCGAAACTCTCCTTAAGTCCCGCGGACAGACCACTACCGCTATTGATCGTCACTGCCGCGACCACAGCACCGGCGGAGAGCGTCACGACGACGTCTGGGTTGTCAGCCATCAGTTTCAGCTCGGCACCGAGCGTGCGGGTGTGGCCGAGCAGATGTTTCAGGAACCTTCGGCGTCGTTCGAGGGCCACCGAGAAGGTCGTGTGAACGTCCCGGAGCGCGTCGATGATTTCTTCTGCGTCGGTGCAGACATTTTCCTGTTTGAGTGCCTGCTCAACCACTGCGCTGAGTTCTTCGAGCCCATGGGTGTCGTTTATCAGGTCGCAGAGCGTCTGGCGCGCGATCAGTGACAGCTCATTGATCGGTTCTTGCAGCGCCGTGAGACCGCGGTTTATCGTGCCACTTAAAGCTCCCGCTTTAGCATCGAGGCGTTCTGAGCCGGTGGCGCCGAGTTCGACATCAACTTGCCCGGCGAGCTTGATCAGTGCCTCCGCCTTCTCGTTGATATCTTGTTCTCCTGCCGGCAGGACGGCTTTCAGGCGGGAAGCCGCGTTGTCCGCCGCCCGCGCAATCGATATCAGCGATTTTGCGAACCCATCCGACGGCTCGGTGCTCAAGTGATCGGCGATGATGGTGTCGATCGGATGTGGCGGGTCGATCAAAGGACAATAGGACTTGACGGCGAGCAACGGGCAGATATCCAGATCGTCGATCTGGACTGCCGTGAACCCTACCCTGAGGGGAGTCCAAAGCTCTTTGACGGCGTCGCAGAAACCAGCGTCCCAAAGACGGATCGGACCGGCGAAGAGTTCGATGATTTCGCGGGCGGCTTGCGCGGTCTCCTTCGGTTGGCCCGCCTGAACCGCTCCCATGAAGCTCGAAGCGAGCTCGTAGGTGCTCCGCGCCAAGCGCAGTTCATCGCCAAACTCGGCTTCGAGCCACGCCACCAGCGTTCCCGCGTCTTCCAACTGGGCATTCAGGTATGCGCGGAAAAACTCGATTTGAGCATTCACAGCGTTCTTGGCGGTCTCCGACCAGTCTTCTATGATGGGCTTAACCGTGTTGATCTGTATTTGATGAAGCTCGACAAGCGCCGCCGGAAGAAGCTTACTGAAAGGCCAGCTCTGGTCTTTCAGCCGGTCGAAGATAGTGTCGGGCGATTTACTGTCCCAGGCATCCGATGCGATCCTGAACAACATCGCCTGCACGAGCTTGCGCGCATCGGAACGCCTGAGGCGCAAGGCGAGCACGACAGTCTTCCATTGATCGGCTGGCAGGGATGCTGCCGGAGGCGCCAGCGGGAGACGGATCACGTCTATCTCCCAGGCACTGGTAGCATCGTTACCGGCGTCCTCAGGCACGATGAGGAACGAAAGCAGCTCGGCGACCTGTTGGATCTCGCCGTCTCCAGGCCGGGACCCCGGGGCGATCCGCAAAACGCGAAGCAACATCTCCTTCGCCTTTTCCGGCGTAGTGCCGAACCAACCGAAAAACCACGATGAATCGTTGACTTTGAAGTATTCGTCGATCACCGCGATAGCGATCTTCGGCAGAATGTTCTTCGCGTCTTCGTCGAGAAGCTCGATATATTTGAACGTCGTGGCGTAGCCGGAACGAACTGCGTCCTCGAGATACCTCCCCGGATTCGATGCCGTCCGTTTGAGCGCGTCGAGGAATCGTTTTCCGGCCTCATAAACTTCCGACAGGGACAAAGCGAACACAATTGGGTCCGCCTCGTTGGTGGAAGCTTGCAACGCCACCGCCAGCTCCCGCAATCCCTTGTCGAGTTCCGGGAAGACGCTGGAGATTCGCACGCCTTTGTCACCTAACGTGCGAAGCGCCGATATCTCCCGTTGCGCTTCCAGTACCTGTTGCTCGAGCGCTTCCCATTCTTTGCGAATATCGTCAACGGCTTTGGACAACGGTTGAATGATCGTAGTTCGGACTGCTTCAATCCCTGCATTCGCATCGCCTGCAAGTTCTTGGAGTTGCCCTGCGCCGTATTGCACGACTTCGTTGAGGGCCGGCAGCCCGATGTCGGGATTGGACAGAACCTCTCCCAGGAACGCAAAAAGGTCCTTTATCTTGACAAGGCCGAGTATTTTGGCGTCGTCGGAGAAGAAGTTCTTGTAGATGTCCTGTATCTGCTTCCTGGCCTCTGCCAAGGACGGCGGCTGGCTGGCAGGTTGCGCCACTGCGGAGGGGGGCAGCTCCGCCAATGGCGTGAATTCGAACTTGCGCGCCACCGAGACCGCAACGTCGACTGTCTGCTGTCCCGCGGAATCACCGCTCGGCGCGGTCTCTTCGGGGGCGGCGGCGCTCTGCGTCAGCAGTCCGCGCTTGCGCGACATTCCTGCGAGGACACCGGCCTGACGGAAGACGCCACCGCCCTGATCTCCCCTGCTCCCCATGTCTTGGGAGACCTGATCGAGAAACGCCAGGAAAATCTCGGACTGGTTGCCTTCGAGGCGCGCATCCTCTTTCTTGGGATCGGTGAGGCCGTTGCGGATGTAGTGCGGCTCCAGCACCGCGCGGAGCGGTGGAAGGGCTTGGCCGATCAACTGTTCGGTCTGGCGCGCCCGCACACGTGCGACCTGCACGGCCGGATAAAAGGGCGGCTGGTCCGCGCCTTGCAGCACCGGGTCGAAATCATAATCGAAGTCGAAGAAATGGGTCCACTCATTGGTGGCGGCGTCGCCGGTTTTCGCCTGGGTGGTCGACGGCGCGGTGGCCCGGTTGGTCTTACCCGTTGCGATCAGCGTCCAGAGATCGGTTTCGATGGACGCCGTGCCAGATTTCTGCTCGGGCGCATATGCATGCTTCTCCGCGCTCAACCCAACGGTCCGCAGATGCCTCAGCGGCTCGTAGGGTTTTCGATTTTCCGTCGTCTTGCCAATGGCGGTCGTATCTCGCGTTTCCTTGACAACGGCTGTCGTATCCGGAGCGTCGAGGGTGTTGTAGTAGTCGCTGATTCCCTTGAGCGTAGCGGGATCATTGGCGGCGACATTGTCGACGAACAGCAAGGGCATATCGGTTTTCTTGCCGTCGAGATCAAGCTCGAATCTGACATTGGCTTCCTGGACACGCGCAGTCCGGGGCCAGAATACGAGGCCGGTGCCGCCACCGATCGCGACCCTTCCGTTCGGATGAGATGTGGTGGCTTGGACGTCGAATTCAATCGCCACATCGGTCGGATCAACGATATCTGGCGTGACGTCGGTCAGAACATCGACCGCCGAAACGGGGAAGCGTCGTCCTTCGTAAGGCTGGCGGACGGCTGGATAATGCTTCCTGGTCTTGCCGACGCGGATGAACATGCGCTGTCGAAGATAGGCTCGCACGCCCTCCGTCTGGTGGACGAAGAAGTCCCGCTCGGTGACCATGACAAGCGATGCGCGGTGGCCCAGGGGATAGAGGAAACCCTTGAAGACCACCTCGCAGTAGATGTCGCGGCCGAGATTCGTCCACTGCTGCCAGCTTTCGATCGACAGCGCGTCGAAGAGCGGCTCTTCCCAGAGATCTTTTGCCGCCGCGGGAGGCTCGAAAGTGCTGGCGTGACGCAGCGTCCCGCCAAGCGTCGTCAAAGCCAGCTCCTGCACGTTGAGTGCCCTCGGCTCATAGAGAGCGGCACCGCTCATCAAGTCGGCCAGTTGGTAGTCGTCCCCCGGCTCAAGCTGGCTGGAATTTTCCTTCAGCTTGCCCACTTCAGTTCGCCTGCCGACGACGGGAAGGCCCCAACCGGACGACAGCAGTACCAACTCGTGCCGGATATAGGCATCCGTCGGTCCGCGAAAGCGCATGTCGTTGAGCGGCTGCTTGTTGGCTGGCCCGCAGCAGAACTCCGCGAGCTTTGCCCAGATCGAGGCCTGCTCCTGCTGGATCGGACGACGATTAATCAACCAGGGCGCCAGGGGACCCCGCAGTGGCGCACCGATACGAGGCGCCGTCGCTACCACCTTCTTTGGTGCAACGCGCCGCCTGCGATCGCTCGCTGTGAATGCGAAATCGTCCGCGAAATCTGGCGAATGGACGGCCCGAAGACCCGGGTCGCGTTCGCCCGTCAGGAATTCCGCCGACCAAAGCCGGTGCACAGGATCCGCGGCCTGGCTGGAGCCTCGTGAGTAGATTTGGGCAGGCACGTCCATCGGCGCGACGACGACGGCATTCTGGTTTGGCGACAGTACAAGCCTGGCGGGGATTTCGATCGCGGTCTCGTGCGGTCCCGGCGGATCACGCAGCGATGCCGAAATGTCCCGCAATCGCTGTTCGTTCGTTACATGCGGTCCGGTTGCGAAACCGAGATGATCGAGCATCGCGCCACTGTTGAGGTCGACTTGCTGTTGCGTTCCAATACCGACCAGCCCGTATGGGGAGGGCTTGTAGACGATCTCGGCGCGGCGCGTCACCGCGAGTTCGAAATCGTGAAATCGGGTGAGATCCCTCAACGAGAACATCAGTCGTTTGCGCGGCAGCTCGACGCGGTCGTCCTCAGTAGGGTCGAGCTCGCGCACGTCGAGCCGGGCCTCCTCGATCCCGTCCCGGCAGCGAACGCGGAATGCGAGGCGGGAAGGTGCCGCCAGGCGTCCTTGGACGAGACCACTGGGAGGGTCGAAGGAGGCGACGACCTTCTTGAATGCCGCGGCGACCGCGATGTAACGTTCATCAAGCCGCGCCCGCTCTACGCCAGTGCCGCCGGTTGCGCCTGGATAGGTCCTGACGATGGCCAGCACCTCCGTTTCTCCGACTCGCAGCTCTTTTGGCGGCGATACGGCGATGCCGTGACCAGCGGCAACACCATCCCCTGCGAAAAGCGACAGCATCATCTCGCGATAGAAGGCGCGGAACTGCTGATAGGATGGATAGGCGGCTTCCAGTGTTGCCTCGAGCACGAGCGCCGCTTCGAGCGACTCGCGTGCGGACGGATAGAGCGCGCTGTCGGTCGTCCGCTTGTCAGGGATTGCCTGGGTCGCATCCAGAACGAGCTTCTTTGCCAGACCCGTGACGCCGCCAAGCTGCTCTGGCGTTTGGCCTTCGGAGGTCGCGGTCTGGCCCAGCATCGCGTCGATGCTGTTCTCGATGTCCGTCTTGAAAGTACTCCGGTGGAGGTTTTGCGCTAGCCTCAGTGCATCCGGATCCAGCGCGAAGGGACCAATATAGATCAACTGGTCGTCTGGTAGTTTGGCGACCACCTGGAGCGCCTGGGCTTCCTTCTTGTATTCTTCGGCCAATTTTTTGAAGTTGATTTGGTCCTTCGATAAAGACGTGTCCGGCGGCTCCGCCTGCGACTCTAGCTTTTTTCCCTTCAACTGCTCTCTGAACGTCTTCCTGAGATCGGCTGGCAGCATCTCAAGCACCGATACCACCTGCGAACGGTTGTTGGCGTCGATGATAAGGTGGTCGTCGGTCTGCTCCATTACCTTCGGGTCGCTCGGGGTCGGAGGCTGAGACTCCAAAATAGCGCCGGTTTTGCGATCAATCTTGATTCGGGACTTGACCAGCGCGACGTCGGGCAGCTCGCCGAAGCGTGGAATGAACTTGGCTTCCTCGAAGACATGCTGGCCCGGGAATTCGACGACCAGGGTCGGGCGATTGTCCTGCTTGACCAGTCGTCCCTCGTCATCGCGCCGGGTCACCTCCTTGCAGACATTCGATGTGCGGACAATCTCAAATGCCGATTTCGACCAGACCAGCGCCAGGTCGGAGAAGCGGAAGGTGAGGTGCAGAAGATCTTCGCCACGCGACGCGACCAGCTTTGCACGCGACAGATCGATGCGCGCATGCTCCTCGCCAGCCGGAGACGCAATTCTTATATAGCTTTGCTGCGGCGGCGATTTCAAACCGTTCCTTGCATAAAGGAACATCGCGTCAGTCGGCTCAAAGGTCAGCCGACTGAAAGCGGCTCCTTCAAGCGGCGTGTCCAGTTCGGTGATGGCGCCATTGATTTCAATCCACTCGGCTCGCGGCGCTTGTCTGGACACACCGCCACCCCAGGTAAAAATCGCGGAAACGGCCTCCCCACGCCGTCTCGCGAAGGGGTCCAGCGGCGTTTCGCCTCCATTGGTCTCCGTCGGTCGCTCCCGCACGTCGCCGATAAAGAGCGCTCCGCCGATAGGCGTGGCAAGGCGCTTGACGTTATTGTTTTCCGGCCGGAAGTAGCCATGAAAACCTATATTGCCTTCCTGTGTGACCGCGGACTGATCGTTGGCCTTTTTGGGGGCATCGACGCGTTCGAGCAGCCGGCCTTCGATCTTGGCGAAAGGCCCGGTTCGAGATTTGCCGTTTAAGATATACGCCTCGGACCAATTGCAGAGGAGCGCGGCTTCCGAGCGGGTTTTGTCGTTGTCGACATATATGCCGTCTCCCCTAGTGTCGAAGGCCGTTCTGATCGAAAGAACCGGGCGCTTGGCGGTGTCCCATTCCGCGGTCAGTTCGATCTGGGGGCCTTGATCGCCTCCAATGGTGAGCTTGGGGGCGATGTGATCGACCTCACCCTCGCCGAAAAGCACGAGTTGTTGCCGAGGAGAATTCTGAACCGGTGTTGCAGGTTGTGCAGTTTTTTCGTCCTGCTTTTCCTCGGTGTTGGGCGTCGCCTGGGCAACCGCGGTCTTATCGCCGGCTTGCATTGCCCAGTACATGTCGAACTTCTTCGCACCGACCCCCGGATGCAGTGCGGTCAGGGATATCGTTGGATTGGCATGGGCGGTCGCATCTATGGTCCAACGGCAATCCCGGTCCAGGCTCAGCATGACGTTGACGTAGCCAAGGTGATCGGGAAATCCTATCTGACCGTTGAACACCAATCTGAACGTGGAGCTGATGCGTCCCGCATCGACCATCTGACGGAGCGGTACCGGGGTGGTTTGGTGCAGGAAGGAGCGAAGCTCCAGGAAGTTTCTGGGGTCGTTGACCGGCGCTACTGGAGGAAACGAATGCAGGATGAATCTCTCTGACGTCGTTGCGGAATGTGACAGGCTCCACAAGTTCGTCTTGGCAGCAATCCGAAAGATCAGCGCTGGCGTGTAGCGCCCTTCGGATACGGTAGTATCCGGCATCTGCCTGAAGATGAATTCTATGATTCGGCCAGTAAGACGACCGAATGACGCACCGACAACCCTGACCGTATACTGCTTATACCTGTTCGCACCGATTTCCTGGCTCTTCAGAGTGAATCGAGCATTGGGGCCGAACGCCTTCGCCTTGAGCGCCCAAGATACACCGGCCGCCTGCCACTCGGCCGCGTTAAACTTCCAGTCCTCTCGCTTCCCAACTCGAATTGCCTGCTCAGCGCCAGACACCCCCTGGACTATGGAGACGATCAGTTCTTCTTCGCCATTCTGAAATTCGAATCTCAGGTCGAGATCGTCGAGTGCCGGCTTAACGCTGCTTGCAAATACGCTCGCGGCAAGTGGAGCACTCATACCTCCAGCCAGGAAGGCGCGTCTCGTAAAACTTTGGGACGCGAGTTCTTGCAGTCCGGCGGGCAGATACGAATAGTTTTGTAGTTTCACACCCCCATTCAACGCAAAGCCCCCCCCCCGAGACGACATGGTTCCAATTGTTGGCACCAGACAACTTTGCATAAGCAATCAATAAAAAACGAATAAATCTTCGATTGTCAATCTGGATCTTAATGACCCATGATTGTGGCAGGGGACCAGAGAAGTGAGTATCTGGCGCTATTCATCCGCGCCGAATGAATGACGGGACGCGTCCACATCAAGCGTGAGTGGCGACTTTTGAAAGCGCTTCCAATATTCGCGTTGCGTCCTCCCGGCCATAACCGCTGAACTCCCTGATCCTGCTCGGGAAAAATGCAAGCGTTCCTGTGAACAGTCCACCAAGATTCTTCTCTGGTGCGATAACGATTATCGAGCGCCTGGAAAGCAACGCTGTATAGTCGGGTGATCGAGACCGCGAGAGCAGGTCACCCATATATCTCGTCATCTCCGAACGTCCGTGGAGTCCTCTTCCTCCCTCTAGCGGGATAATATCGCTACCGCTTCGTAACCTGAAATTCCGGGCAAAGGTTCTGTAGGCGACACGCCGACGCCGGCTGGCTGTGGTCACCTCCATCTGTGCAATGACCTTCTCGCGCGCGACGTCTTGGCCTTCCTGAGTCGCTAGGTCCACGGGCTTGCCGTGGTGAGTGACCGGCGTAAGCAGAACAATCAGCATTTGTTCGTCCCCAGGTCGCATGAGCATCGGAACGATTGGACAATTATCTGAGAGGCCGCCGTCCTCGAACGGAAGTCGGCCAAAATTTTCTTGCTTTATGATCCCCAGCGGAAGCGCCGCACTGGCCGTCAGGGTTCGAACCACCACGGAGCGCGGGAGCTGCCGCAGGTTTCGGTATATTGGAACATACTCATAGTGGACGTTCAGATTGAGACCGCCATTGGGGTCGGGGGCGGCAGCGGGCTGAGGGTCGTGCACAATTGGAGAAGCTTCATCGACGGTCCGGGCATGAAACGACATCGACGCATAGCAGTCCCTCCGCCACGGATGGCTCAGAAATGTCTGCAGGGTGGCTCGGAGATGGTCGGTTCCCAAAAGCGCGACATATTGGGATGGGAACGATGCTGCCGCCCAGCCGATTGAAATGGAAAGCGCTGTGGAGACTGCGAACGATCCGGCTCCAAGAAGTGCATAATATGATGATTCGGCTGAAAATTCGGATGCAGTCAAAAGCAACATGACGAAAATCAAAGGGGGATTGAACATAATTCCGGAAATGATTGTCCCCGTAATAATGCGAGGTCCATTGTATAACGCAGCGAGAGCGATCAGGCCCGACACGCTGCCACCAATAATCACAATCTTGTACTCGTTTAAGGCGAAAATCGCTCCGGAAATTGCAATCGATAAAGAAATGACAATCGCCGCAAAAATTATGGTCGGAATAATAAGACTGCTCCCTTGCCGACGGAAGTAGTCATGACGATTTGAGAATCGAGCAGATGAGACATTCAAAAATAGGAGGGCGATAGCGAAGATCGTGCGCCCTATTTTGATAGAAATAGATTGAGACGTCGAGCCATGGGGACCGATCAACTGCCAGAGGGTTAAATTCTCCCACGCTTTTTGTGCATCTTCAATACGATCAACCCCAAGCGCGACCACATTGAGGGCGCCTGCTGAAGCCCCCGACCCCGCAGTCAGGTTCTTGCACTTCGTTTTTAGGACGCTCATCACAGCCGCCGAGTAGGCGCCTTTCGCGCCGCCGCCTTCGAGCACGACGACAGTGGGTTTGCCAAGATCCACCCAATTTCCTCCGAAATCGAGCCTATTGCTTCAAGGAAGGCCCCAGATTTGACATCAGTTCGGGGGACGCGCGAGCACTGACTCAGCTCCTTGTGCGACCGCGGATGGACATATTATGCTGCCGTCGGCCAGCCAAGCAGTATGCCGCCCTCGGATACAGTTGCCAATACGCCGTTGGCCTTTGAAGAAATAGCGACGGCTCAGTGGGCCGCGTTTGCTTCTACTATGAACCTGAAAGCAGACAGGCAGCAAACGTGAAGAGTTTCGGGCGCCGGCAGGCGTACGAAAGTCCCCGAGGAAAGAACCCGCGGACCACAGTCGAATGCTATGGAGATTTCGTTCTACGGCTGATGTCTGCGGTGGCGCGACCGCGGCCAGGAATTGGGGTGGTGGATGCGGACAGGCTGCTTCGTTGCGCATCCGCGCGGTATAGCCGGCCCGACGCCCGGCTCCTCGCGACCCTCACGGCGGCGATAATCACCATGAATGCGCGTGGGTCGGTTGCCGGAGACGGGGCGCCTGCGGCTGAAGTCTTGACCATGCCATACCGGGTCATGAAGCCGTCTCCCGGTTCGTCGCCGGCGCATCCGGCGGTCCGCGCGGCTGCCTCCAGCGTTCAAACACCTCGATGACGATCATGCGTCCGCCGCAGCAGGGGCATGGCGGGCGGAAGTCATCCGGTTCGCCTGGTGTGCCGTCATCGACCGGTGCGGCGACGTGCAGGAGTTCGCGAGCGAGCGCGAGGCTGGCCTTGCGGGCGGAGCCGGCGAGCAGGCCGTAATGCCGGATGCGGTGGAAGCCGCGCGGCAAGACATGGAGCAGGAAGCGGCGGATGAACTCATCGACCGCGAGCGTCATGATCTGCTGCCGGTCGCAGCCGTCGCGGCGGTAGTCCTTATAGCGGAAGGTGACGCCAGTTTCGTCGAAGGTGATCAGGCGGCGGTTCGAGATTGCGACCCGGTGGGTATAGCGCGACAGATAGGCAAGAACGGCCTCTGGACCCGCGAACGGCGCCTTCGCATAGACCACCCAGCGTTTCTTTCGGACCGGCGATAGATGCCGCAAGAATGCCCGCCGCTCGGCGAGATGAGCAAGTGCGCCAAAGAAGCAGAGCCGCTCGGCGTCGTGCAGAGCGACCAGCCGGGTGAGGAACAGTCGTCGGAACAGTTTGCCGAGTACGCGTACGGGAAGCAGGAAGGCCGGGCGCGACGAGATCCAACGGCTCCCGTCCGGCGTGATGCCGCCGCCCGGAACGATCATGTGCACATGCGGATGGTGCGTCATCGCCGATCCCCCGGTGTGGAGCACGGCGGTGATGCCGATGCGCGCGCCGAGATGCTTGCGATCGGCCGCGATGGTCAGCATCGTCTCCGACGCCGCCTTGAACAGCAGGTCGTAGACGAGCGCCTTGTTCTGGAACGCTATGTCGGTGACCTCGGCCGGCAGGGTGAATACGACGTGGAAGTAGCCGACCGGAAGCAGATCGGCCTCGCGTTCGGCAAGCCATGTCCGTGCCGCTGCGCCCTGGCACTTTGGGCAGTGCCGATTGCGGCAGGAGTTGTAGGCGATCTGCCAACGGCCGCAGTCCTCGCAGGCCTCGACGTGACCGCCGAGGGCAGCAGTGCGGCAGTTCTCGACCGCCGACATCACCTTCAGTTGCGGCAGGCTCAGATGTCCTGCATGCGCGCGCCGGTATGCCGCGCCGGCAGCACGGAAGATGTCGGCGACCTCGATCGAGGCACGCAAGGCTCAACCTTCGGGGAAGGCCTCTTCCGGCTTGAACAGGCCGAGCTTGTCGAGCGGACTCGTAACTGTGCGGACCGTCCTGGTCGCCACCTTGGCGTAGAGGGCGGTGTTGTTGAGTTTTGCGTGCCCGAGCAGGACCTGGATAATCCGAATGTCCGTGCCGTCCTCCAGCAGGTGGGTGGCGAAGCTGTGGCGCAGCGTATGCGGCCCGACCCGCTTGGCGATGTCGGCGGCCTGGGCCGCCTCAACGACGATCCGATAGAGCTGCCGCGTGCTGATCGGCTTCATTGCGTGTTGGCCAGGGAATAACCAGCCGTCGCGATGCATCACACCCTGCTGCCGCCCCACCTTCCACCACTGGCGCAGCAGGGTGAGCAGGCCCTCCGAAAGCATGGCATTGCGATAGCGCCCGCCCTTGCCACGCTCGACGCGCAGCAGCATACGCTCGCTATCGACGTCGGCGACCTTAAGCATCGACACCTCCGCAACACGTAGGCCGGCGCCATAGGCGACCGACAATGCTGCCTGGTGCTTGAGGCAGGTGGTGGCATTGAGCAACCGGGCAACCTCGTCGCGGCTCAGCACCACAGGCAGGTTACGCGGATGCGCCAGCCGGACGAGCCTGCGCGCCAGGTCCGGGCGGTCGAGGGTCTGGGTGAAGAAGAAGCGTAGCGCCGACACGATGCTGTTCATCGTCGGAACGGGAACGCCATCCTCCTGCTGCTCGATCTGGAACCGGCGCAGGTCGTCGGCGGTCGCCGTGTCTGGTGAACGCCCAAGGAAGGTCGCCAGGCGTCCGATGTCGCGGAGATAGTTGCGCTGCGTTTCGCGTGAGAAACGCCGCATGTTCATGTCATCGATCAACCGCTGGCGTAGCGGGCTGACGCGCGTGTCGAGATGGGGGTGCTGCATGGTCAGGCTCCTTTTTGAAGAAGCTCGTCATGCTCCGCCCTTGCCGGGCGACGTTCAATCCAGGCGCAACCTCCAGCCTGTGCCCTCTACCTCAACCGCAGACGCCCTCCCGCGCAGCGGGTTCGTTCAACGGCCAGATTAAGACATTCGGTACATCGCCCCAAGCACCCCCTTATGGCGCCTCTTGCTGGATCCAGCCGGTGAAAGGTGAAACGGACGGCAAAAACTACCAAAGCAGTCAGTCCGGCGATGAGATCGGCGCGATTGCGCCGATCTCAAAAAAGAAGTGAGCTTTAGAAGGGCCAAAAGCCGCCAAGATAGGTTGCGGTATCATTTAGCCAAATGATCATGTCGCGATACCAGGCCATAGCCGAGTCATAGGCTACCTGGACGACGCCTAAGGACATCACAAATACGATAATCACACCCAAGAACTTCCCGAACCCTTCGTCGCCTTTGGGGCCGTTGCTCTGGATGACGTATTGTTGGCGGTTATCGTTCAGCATATCCTTTTAACGATCCCGGTCCTCGCGGTCGCGTTTCCTCTGTTCGATCTGCTCGCGCTCAAGCTCCTCGAGTCGAGGAATATGCTGTTGTGCGGGGTCAGTCCGTGTCGTTTCTCCGCCGCGTTGAGCGGCATCCCTATCCCTATCCCTATTTAGACGATCTTGCAGGCGATTTGTAGCATCGACGGTTGAAGCCAGCTCGTGAGCAGCTCGCTCGTCGTCGTCAATCGGCCGCCGATCTTCTTCCTCGGCACGCAAACCACGCTGCTGTTCGTCGACTGTCTCAGCATTCGAGGGTGTCTTGTACTTCACTTCCTCCGGACGATCGGATTTGTTTTCCTCCTGCTCAATTGCCCGTTGCAAACCACGATCCTGCTCGGCAACTTTCCGAATGTAACTGTTACCTTCGATAGCCAACTGCGCAGCCCGCTCCAGAGCTTGATTGAGCCCGACCTGCATTCCGTCTTTGCGGCCGGCCGAAAACTCGCCGGCCTCGATCCGATCAAGTCCCTCTCGGTAGTGCTCGATTTCGATCATGGCCTCGTTGCCGGCGTCGACAACAACCTCGCCGTGCTTGGCGACCGCAGCGTCCCACTCGTCGTTGGCCGGATCACGCGGCTCGCTGCGAGGCACTTCGCCACCCTGCTCCTGCAATGCCTCTTTGCGCTGCTGGTAAAGGTCCACCAGCTCACGCTTCTGGTTGACGAAATCTCGGGCCAGGCCGGCTACCTCGTCAAAGTCCGCCCGATCGTCTGCCGAGACCGACCGCTCCAACTTGAACAAGGCTGTCTCGACCTTCTTCTCGTAAGCCTCAAACTCTGCTCGTGACATTTCGCGCAATTCCTGACCCTCCAAAACCATCTCCTGCAATGTAGCCAAATTGGCGCGGAAGTTCGATCCAAAATCCGCGCGTATGACAGTGCCGCTCGTTTCCATCTGCGCTGTCGAAACGCTTGATTCCAAATACTTTTGATGCTGCCTAGCATAGGCCACGGCCTGACGATCACCACCCGCCAGAGCGACCTTCTGCCACGATTCCTGCACCTTTATGATGTACTGTCGGCTCCGATCGCTCTTCGCGACCGTGCGTCGGCCGCCGCGCTTGGCGTCATACCTCGCCTGCGCCGCTTCGCTCGTCCCGACATGCTCTGTGCGGCCTTCGCGGCTCACCGGCCGGACCTGGGTGCGCGTGAATGCCGGCGGGGCAGCAAACTCGCGCCGGTCCGTCATTTCCATCTCAATGCCGTGCTCCCGCGCCTTCTCTGCCATGACGGATCGCCATTCGCGAAACACGGCAGGCGTCGTCTCGATGCGATCACCGGAATCGGATTTCATCGCCACGATCGCATGGGCATGCACATGCGGACGCTTCCCCCCCTCCCCCGCCTCTTTCGGATCGCTAGCCGGATCGTGCATGGCGAAGACATATCGGTGGCCAGCAAACTGATGCGCCAGGAAGTCGCGAACCGCGGCTTCGAACGCGGCAACGTCGGTTCCGGCCCGAGCCGACATGATGACGTGCATCACGTCGCGGCTCTTGCGGCTGTGGAGCTCGCCGCGCCATTCTTTCTGCACCAGGTCGCCCGCGACCTTCTCATTCGCTATCAACTGGCCGCGATCGTCGCGAACGTCGTGATACCGATCGACCAGCCCACGCAAGCGGCTGGCGCCGAACTCGACGCCATTTCCGTAGCCCTGAAAGGAGAACTTCGCCGCAGCCTCGCTCGCGGCCGCGCTGGCGTCGTATCGGCCCTGGATGATGCCGGCCGCCTTGACGTCGCCCGTTAGCCGCTCCCCCTGCTCGCTTCGCAACACGACAAGCCCCTGAACGGCCACGGAGCTGCCGTCATTTTTCGCAATCGCATAAGCATAGCGCCGGTCCCCAAAGCCGCTCGTCAGGGTGCTCCTCACCTGCTCGTGCAATGCCTCGTCCGATGCAAAGCCGGACGCAGCGATTTCGACGGAAAAACTCCCAATGTCGCGGCTTTCTGCGCGGTTCTGAAAAAGGTGGTCCCAATCGCCACGGATGCGCGCCAATTCCTCCCGCCCCTCGAGGATCCTGCCGCTTTCATTTTCCACCTTCAGCTCGCCGCCACGCGACACATAGTTCAGCATCGCACCGACCCGAGCACCGCCGCCATAAGACGCCATTTTGACGACTGCCGGCTGGCTTCCCTTTGCGATGGCCGCTAGCCGCGCCTCCATCGGTCGGGCGGCCGGCGTCGCCGCTCGAGGAGCCGCCCCGCCCTTCGATGCGGGTCCACGACCACCGGGTGTGCCGCTTGAGCCTCCGCCGCCACCGACGGCGCCAAGTTGAGCCACCTGCTTCAGGCGCTTTCGCATCTCTTCCTCTGCCCAAGCGCCTCGCCCGCCAGACGACATTTCGTGCAGCAGCGCTGCGCGCCGCTGCTCCCATTCGCTGGTGAATGCGCCGAAGAAGATTTCCAAGGGCTACGTCTCCCCTCGGCGCTGATAACCTGCTCGCCGCGTCAGAGCGCGCAGCTCGCTCATCACCGCCGCCTGAACCCGCTGCACGTTCTCAAGGTTGATGTCCAATTCGCTTGGGTGGACACCACGGCCGCTGTTGAGCGCCCTCGCAACCTGGTTCAGGTTGATCCCGATCATCCGCATGTCTTCGAGCAGAGCCGCCATGACCAGGCGGTCATCGCGGGTCAACATCGGCCGAACCCCTGCCCCCTCCAGAAGCAGCGACCGGAAAAAGCTGGATACCGTCATGTCGGCATCCTCGGCGGACTTCTCGATCGCCGCATGTTCATCACCCGTGACGCGGACATGCACAGTGCGATCTTTCTTCGTCGGCACGAGAAGAGCGTTGAGTTTTGCCTCATCCATTCGGCCGTTGGCCCCTGTTGGCGCTTGCGACAGATGATCGAGGGCTCGTCCCTCGATTGCAGGAAAGGGGCGTAGCACATCTTTCCGTATCCTGCCTCTCCAAATTGTAAGGGGAATTCAACCAAACAACTTCGAGCTGCCCTCACTGCGCCCAGCCTTTTTACGGACGGGGACTTCCCCCGGCCATAGAACGAGTGAGCGCTCACCAGGGTTCACCTCCGAAATGCGCTTTTGAGGGCCCCTGTCTGCCTCTCGTACTCAGCCGCCAGGGACGCTCCGCTCTCCGCCCTTGCCGCTTCCGTGCGAGCGTTTCAGGGGCGGCCTGACGCGGCTCCGGGGTTCACTGATCTGGCGGAGCTTTTAGGTGGACGCAGCACCGAACGCCGAATGAAGCAGCCAGCGGTCACATACCAGTGTCGTGTCGATATTGCACACGAGTTAGCAGCACGATCTCTCCACATCATGTGTTTATGGGGATTGCGAAAATGGTTTCACATCGTGGGGGGAATTGTTCACATTCCATGGCCGTGGTTTAGATGGCTTAATTGACTACACGGTGTGGTGGTGCAATGTTTCCTCATCGTATGAGCAATTGTTCGCATCGTGTGCACGTCCTACGGGGAAACTCCCTGCAAGCACACGGCGAACTGCCGGAATGACTTTCGGCCATCAGAGGAGTTGCGACGCTTGCCACAGTTTATTTCTGCCGTTAGCGGCAAAGGTGGGGCTGGGAAGACAACAGCAGTAATCTTGATCGCCGGGGAATATGCGCTTCAGGGAAAGCGTGTCCTTCTCATCGACGCAGATGGCCGCCAGAATCTGCAGGAATGGTGGAAGCGCTGTGAGGCAAAGGATAACCTGCCTGCCAACATCGAACTTATAACCGCAGCCCGCCAGACGACCGTTCAGCAGCTCCTGGAGAACGAGGCGCGCAAGTTCGACCTCGTTTTGATGGACTCGCCCGGCCAGGACACCGTCCTAAGGGACACAATCATCGCCGGCTCCGATATTGTGATGACGCCGATCCAGCCGAACCAGGACGAGATCAAGGCGGCAGGACAGGCCGCGGCCGACACGGCCGATATTTCCGACAAGGTGGGGCGGTTAATCCCCCACGCCAACTTCGTCACCAGGATCACCATGCCGGCGAAACTGCTGGAAGCCTACCGCCTGATCAGGCCGTTCGTGCAGAACCTGCAGGAAGGGGGCTACGACTCCTATCTCCTCAAGACCGAGCTAATGGAGCGGAATTGCTATCGCGAAATTCGAAGCGGCTATGGCACTGTGCAAATGCTCGAGCTTACAGAGTCGGTGAAAAAAGCGAGAGCGGAAGTGATGAACCTGGTTCGGGACATCGAAGCGATTTTGGCGGGCGAGAATGAGGTAGCAGCGAATGGCTAAGGGTCAAACGACCGTTTCTGACTTTGCAGTCGCGCCGCGTCGCAGCCGCCCACTTGAGCAAGCTGCGACACCGGCGGACTCAGCATATCCGGCTGAGCTGTCGACAAAAATCAGGAATGCAGATCAGCCTCAAGAGCCTGCACCGCTCGGCACTGAGGCTGATCAGCCCGCCAATCCTCTGATCGCCCCGACACAAGAAGCTCGGCGCGAACGGGCCACCACGAGAGCATTGCAGCGAGAGGATTCGAGAGTTCGCTTGCGCGACCTAAAGAGGGCGCGCGATCGGGAATCCAAGCACTACGTCAACTGTCCGCTGGATTACGATACGAAGATGCGGCTGCAAAAGGCTGCCATTGAGAACGACGTCAAGATGACGGACATCATGAAGGCGGCGATCGATCAGTTCCTCAAGGATAACGGCTACTGATCGATGTTAGGTCGCGGCTTTCTTCTTGGCGTGGCCGTTGGTTGCGTCCTCGGCGTGTATCTTGCACCTTATCTCAGCCGCCCGACGGTCGGGATGGAGAACGTTTCCGGGAGCATTTTGCCTCAAGTGAATGAAGCGACAGCCGTACCCGAAAAGGGTACGTGGCCGACAGGCGATCAGGCCAAGACCCAGCTATTCGCATTATCCAAATGGAACCTAAATAGGCATGGCAACGGATCCACCGTCAGCGTCAAGCGTTGCATGCAAATTGCAGATCAGGAGATCGCTTTCGAGCTTTTCCGCGCAGCTCAAGTGGAACCACGGCGAAACGCAAATTGAGCGATTTTTCAAGAGGAAGGCGGCGATTGGAAGATGATCGAGGCAAAGAATCGCTAGTGGCTTTTCTCGGTTGCTTCACAATCTCTAGAGCCAAATTTGTTGCCCGAATGCTGGGGCGCGTCCTGAAGCATTTTGTTTCACCGCCTCAAGGAGCCCGCGAGCGAAATTTCCCCTAGAAAAGTGGGGAATGCGCTGTGATTCTTCGGAAGTGCCTGCTCCTAAATGCTTCGATGCGGTGCATAGTACCCGCTGATGGCGGAATCGAAAAAGGGTAAAGTCCGTGACTGATGCAATGAGTTTAATGAGCGCACGCGACTTGGTTGAGATAACCGATCCGGAATTTGACAGGCCGGTCTTCCGCCAGCCGGGTTTCGACGGCACCCTTACCGCAAAGGAGATGGACGAAAAGATTTCGGCCTGGCTCAAGAAAACGCGCGAAGCCAAGGGTATTTCCCGCGCCGATTTAGCGCATTTGCTAGGACTCTCCGTATCTGTTTACGGGAGGTACGAGCGAGGCTCAGAAGCTCGGTTGTCGATCCCGCGCCTGATACATCTCTGTGAGATCATGGGCTTTATGCCTCTCGATGTGATCTTTGACACAGCGCCGCACTTGTGGGGCAAGACGCTTGAAGAAGCAGAAGACCGCCTGACATTGATGAAGCTCGTCGAACAATTGCCTCAAGAGACCATGCGCGATCTGATCCGGCTTCTGAGACGCATGACCCCAGGCGAACCAGCGGCTGACCCCGTGGTCAACAGAATGAGCGAAGGCCGCTAGGCGGCGTAATCCTCCTTTGCAAGTAAGGGCGGGAGGAGGTGAAAAGCGGCAGCCGCCCCCACTCCCGTTTACCACAGGTTCCGGCCTTCTCTTCGGCGCAAATTGAAGGCGCGTTCAGGCCTCCGCCTGCTTCGCTCCGCCCCTTTCGGCGGAGTGGAAAACGGGAGTGAGCCGGAACTCTTCTATTTGGGTCGTCTTTGCAGGCCCTACTGAAGTTCGCCGTAAGCGCCGTCTCCGCCCCATTGGACAGGCTGTATTTTGAGGCTGGCTGGGCGTGCGAAAAGGTTTCCAGGACTATCTGGAGATTTGCATGGCAGATGATGGATTTGTTGGGCGCTACGAAGTTGTCGAGCCGCGCCGCGGAAACCGACGTTGGCCTGATGCTGTGAAGGCGCGGATCGTCGCGGAAAGCCTTGAGCCTGGTGTTCGTGTTGTTGATGTCGCGCGCCGTCATGACGTTGTTCCGCACCAGCTTTCCTTCTGGCGCCGACAAGCGCGCGAGGGCATTCTGGCGCTGCCGTTTGAGGCTATGCCGGGCCTGTCGGAGAGCGGCGATGCCGAGCCTGCATTTGTGCCTTTGGCGATTGCGGCAGAGCCGAGCGAGGCTGTGAACGTTTTGGCGCCTCCGCTGTCGGAGGCGGTTTCGGCGGTCTTGACGTTGGAGATCGGCCCGGACGTTGTGTTGCGGGTTCCCGGCGATGTGCCGGTTGAACGTGTGGCGGCTCTGGTGCGAGCCATGCGAGCGCCGGTATGATCGTCGCGGGCCAACGACTGCCGATCCTGATTGCAACGCGGCCGGTGGACTTCCGCTGTGGGCATCA
>Ga0228711_1001956_pt1 | contig 31146 bp, 24 predicted proteins | sample MedpolnodulmetaG_2_FD_177996 | JGI IMG/M metagenome (GOLD analysis project Ga0228711, IMG submission 177996) | Root nodule microbial communities from Medicago polymorpha collected in Santa Monica, California, United States - brown nodules | ecosystem: Host-associated > Plants > Roots > Nodule... | reverse complement strand
AAAAAAAAAAGTACACCTCTCTCTTATGCCTAATCTAATCTAATCAATAACCTTGTAAGGCAATTCATTCATTGAACAGTAAAGTAGAATGTTGAGCGTGATTGTCGACCAAAATAATTTGAGCAGAACGAAGTAGGGTGCCATGGCAGGCAGGCAAAGACAAACTTTACAGATCACATACCAAACTCTCACTACACAACCAAAAAAAAAAACCAAGTAGAATTAAATATTAAGTACTATGATTATTAGACAAAGTAGGGCCCATTAAAGAGAGTCCACGTCCTCAACGGTCCAGATTTACAACGAAATGAAAACCTTCTCTAATCCACCGTTCAAAAATATGTGTAAGATTTCGAAGCCAGATCTTCATTCTTCCGTTCATAATTGATTTCCATAAAAAAAAAAAGAATTAAAAAGAAAGAAATCCCGTGTAGTTTTGTGAGTGAGTGAGATAATGGCAGAAGAAGAAGAAGAATCAGAGCTTAGCGAGAAGCAGAAAGTTGAAATCGCGAAGTGGTTTCTTCTTAATTCTCCTCCTGGTGAAATTCAATACGTTGCAAAAGGTTCTTTTTCAATTTTCTTCCTCAGCATTTCATTTTTATATTTCAATTTGTTTAATTGTTTCTTCTTCTTCTTCTTCAGATGTGAAATCCATTCTCAACGATGATGGTTCGTTTAACGAAGCTGCTTCCGAAGCATTTCCAATTTACAACAAATCTCACTTCATTGTTCTTTCAATGCCTGACCGAAGCGGAGATGTAACTAACTTTTCATATTTTTTTAATTCTTAGGGTTTCATATTTTTTTAATTATTTGATTTTTCAATTAATTGGATCGGTATTATGCTATATGAATGTATTATTGATAAATCAATGTGTATTTTCTTATGTAAAACACGAATCCCCTGACTTAGGAACCTGCTGCATGCAGGTACTGGTTACTTCATTTGGCGAGCTTGAGGACAATGTATATCTTGATCCTAGAACTGCTCAAGTAGCAATAGTTGACCATGTTAAACAAGTAAGTGTGTGTTTGATTCAATTGATTTTAGTTAAAAATGAGCTTTAGGTAAGATCATTTATGTTTGGATAAGTTCTTGGGAAAGTGAGTTGAACACAAAATTTGAGTGTGAAAATCATTTTGGAGATGAAAACGACAGATTTTAGCTTCAAGCTAATCGTACTCAAAAACCTCCTAACTTACAAAAATCAATCCTACTCGGAAACCTGCAAACATACCAAAATCAATTTTAAATCTTCTAAATCCAAACATGCACCAAGTTACTTTTATCTATTTTTAGGACACAAAAAACTGTTTTTAGGACACAAAAATGTGGTTAAATTATTAGTTTTAGTTTTGAATATACCAGCCACAGTTCCACTTAACTTTTATTTCTTGAGGAATGGGTTAAAATTAAATATACAAGAGCCTTATTTATATTCACTGTCTTTTTTTCCTTCAATTTATATTTAGTGAAATAAAGGTGGAGCAAATCAAAGGTTATATATAATGGCTTGTCGTATACATCTTCTTGGATTTGTATGTGGAGAGTATTATAAGGACCAATTTTCTGCTTATTGAAATTGCTTTTTGGAACTTGGAAAATGTGTTTTCTTCGAAAAAATTGAAATTAGAAGAAATATTTAGTTGGAGAATAGGGCATAAAGCAAAACAGGAAAATTTGGTATTGCAGCCAAATATGACTTGTGCTGCTGTATTTGTGCGAAGCTGTATCGTTGGCGGTTGTCTTACGACAATGCGATAAATGTTTCAGGTCTGTACAGAGGTGAGACCTGCACTAGATGAAGAACTTCCATCTGCATACATTGAAGAATTTCGGTAATCCTCTCCAATTTCCATGATTGAATTTTTTTATGTCTTACCATTTGATATTCCGTTAATCTTTTACTGAAGTGACCCCCGCACAACGATTTTTGATGTTGAGGGGTGGAACATGCTGCTTCATTTTAGATTTTAATGAACTTATTTGCTTTTCAAATAAACTTTTTATTCTCTATTGCTGGTACTTTATTATTCCTCAATCATCTGCGTGAACTCAAACTTTTAAAATTGTTCAAAATAGATTGACCAAATAGATTGACCAAATAGATTTCTTCTTTAATACAGCCACCACCAAAGCCTTTTCAGTTTTCCCACCAGACGGGGTTAGTTACAATGTCCTATCATGAATCATGCCTTTTGACAAGTATAGATTTGTTCTTCTATGCAACTATTCTATTGAGAACGTGAACCCCATAAGCGTCTTTTAAGGTTATGACACATAAATTAAGAATAACCTGTGTTTATTTTTTAATTTATCCTTTCTCTCAAATATTTTACTTCGACACAATTCTTTGTTGTGTTAATTCTTTTGGTTAAAATAAGGATATAATGTAATTGACAAATGAGTAAAACAGCAATTAGTCTTGGACTTTAAAAATGATGGATAAATTGGAACATAAACTTTTCTTCTTTTAGCAATACTTTAAAAGAAAAGGAGGGAGCATTTGGCTGTATATATCTTGTCATTAAAAAACTATATTGACTGCTTGCATAAAGTAGCTTGAGTATCGCATGCCTGTGTCTTTTGCATGCATTATTTGCTTCCATAACACAGGACTTGTTTATTGCAGATTCTGTCTGGATGCTGAAATACTTAAATATGTTGAAGAAGTTTATCCAAAAGGTGTCTGCTCTGTGTACTGTGTAAATGGGAAGGATACAGAGGGCCCAGGTTCTGATTTTGAGCTTGCTGTTGTGATTTCTGCTGCTAGGCATAGCCCACAAAATTTCTGGTGTGTGAATTTAGTTGAACGAAATTCGAACTGTTAGATGACTACTTTACTAGTTATAGTTATATGGTAAAAAAATGTATTAATAAAGTTAGTACTCCTGCTTTTGGTTATAGCAATGGGAGTTGGTGCTCAATTTGGAATATTGATTTCAAAGACGACCAACAAACAGTGGAAGTAAAAGGGAAATTGCAGGTGATTTTATGTAGATATTTGATGCATTGATTTGAAAGATACTTTATAGCTCTGCTTTAACATAATCATTTTTATCCTATTTTTAGGTCGGTGCTCATTATTTTGAGGAAGGAAATGTGCAGTTAGATGCAAAACATGAATGCAAAGATGCAACTCTTTTTCAGGTTACCATAAATCAGCATTCTTTGACTTATCAGTGTATTAGGTGTGAATGTATCAGCAAGTTACCTGTACATGTCCACTTATTTTTGGCAATCTACTGTATATGTATCCTTGCCTCTTTTTGTATATATATTCGAAAACGATAAGATATAGGTATAGATTATTCATGTTTCATCTTTTGATTTATGTTCAGGCCCCTGATGATTGTGCGCTTGCCATAACAAGCATGATTCGTCACCATGAAACGGAGTACCTTGCTTCTCTTGAGGTTCTGAATTCGATTTCTTGTAGCTAGGATCATTCTCTTTTCTTTTTTTTTCTTTTTTCTTTTTTTTCCTTCTTGTTAATGTTGCTAATGACCATAACTTGACAGGCTTCATATTTAAACCTTCCCGATTCTACTTTCAAGGTACCCTCTATTATATAATCCTATAATTATGTTAAGCCTATGATAGTCATTGATTTTTGAAGCCTTCTGATAATAATTTATTGCAGGATCTTCGGAGGAAGCTTCCAGTCACCCGCACCTTATTTCCATGGCATAACACTTTGCAATTTAGCTTGTCAAGAGACATCTCAAAAGAACTTGGCATTGGAAAGTAAATACACACACACATACACAACTAATAAAAGTTGTGTTTGGTCGAACGCGGAGACAAGTTCCCTATATAGTCAATTATTCACCATATGTAATTGTTCAAGTCAATGATCAATCATTTTTAGTGTTACTTTATTTCCCCTCATTTGATTTCTGTAGCGCACTCCTTGGTCTGTCCCTTCTGCTGGTGTACTGTACTGTAGTTCTTTTTTGACATTATTTGTATAGCAGTAAAGAGTTACGTGTGTTTTAAGCCATTGTCCTAAAAAGTTTTGGGAGTCAATTAAAAATGCAGCAAGAAAGATTGTTATCAGAAGAAAATTTAGTGATGGTTTGGCACTGGTTGAGATGATTTCGTGGATAGCAAATATATATTCACTAAGCTAGTTGAGGATGTCATGTGAATGCTTGTCAATTGTCGTTGAGGATGATGACAATGAAGGCAGCAACGCCTCTATTGTCGTTTATTTGGTCGATGTGATGCTTATGGTTATTGCTCTTGCAATCCTGGATAAGCTTTGTTTAGACATAAATATAAGTACATAAAAACTTTGAAGTTGTCTTTGTCAAACTTGTAGAGAATTAAACTGCCCTTTTTAGTCTAAGGGTGTCGAACATGGCAATTTAGGGTGTGTTTGTTTCAGTTTTAAAAGAAATTGATTTTGTGTTAAGACAATTTAAAAAAAAATCTAAAGCTATTTTTGTTTGTTTACTACCTATAAAAATCATTTAAAAAAAAAAGAGTTTTAACTTGTATATGTGTTACCTCTTTGTTTTTGAAAAAAAAATATATTGTGAGAAAAGCTAATCCTAATAGCTTTTCATTTTAGAGTCAATAGTTTTTTTTTTAGAAAATGATTTTTTTATAATCCTAAATAGAACATTTAAAAATAACAAGTGATTTTTTTAGAGAAAAGATATATTTTCTTTTGAAAAAATCTGAATCAAAGGGGCCCGTAATTTACTTCAAGCAAGTTAAAAAGAATCTTGTACGAGATTGATGGTAACGTTAGGGGTCATATATTGGTAGTATAACGACTAAATCAACTTAGTAGTTAAGAATTGGTAGTATAAAGACAAAATTAACTTTGAGTAGTTAAGTACATGGATCAATTTGACGGTCTATGTTAACGAGATAGAAGCGTGTAGGTGAATAATGTTTGATCCGGTCAGAAACAATTAAACTATGTATATCTAAGACACATATTTATAAATTCTTGCCGAGTTAGAAATGAATTTGGTGGCTTACTTATTTAGAACATAATTGAAATATTTATATTTGAGGGATGTATATATAAAGCTCTATTGAGTTAGAAAGGAATTTGATGGTTTACTCGTTTAGAAATGTGAAATGATGTAATATAAAGTATGAGAACTATAAACAAGTAGTTACAATATACTACTAGTACATTACAATTGGTTTGTGACTTAACCAGCAACTATGATAAAATTTAAATATTTTTAGTGACATATTCGCTCGGCTTTTTTTAAGTGTTGTTTTATAATAGTTCTTTTCAATAAATTTGATATGTTAATGCTCTCATTTTCTTCAACAAATTCCAGCTAAATAAAAACAAAATACACACTCAAACAACACTTAGAAATAAATGGAGAGAGTAATAGTTATGATTGTTTCACCGTATAAATATATTTTACGTTGAATATGTATATGAATTAAAAAGCTTTACAATACGAATACATTACTATCAACCATGCGTGTGACCTTATATGTGATTATGATAAAATTCAAACATTTTTAATGATCAATTAGTTATAATTGATTCATACGGTAAACATTCGTTGCATTGCATTTGACGATGTACTTATATGAATTAAATGTTTGCTTTTTAATGTTTTTGTCCAAATGGAGAACTCCGTATTAGCCTTCGCTGACCAGTATCGCTCTTACGCTTGTAGTATTTGTGATCGGCCTACTCAATTGTGTATCAATCAAAAGGCAGGGTGTCGCACCCTCAAGGGAATGGTTACGTCCAATATATCCCCCATTCTTCTCGACATGCTATGGTGCCCCTTGGAGATAGAAGCCGGTTGAGTCACTTACACGTTTTAAATTTCAATCAAGTGATTGAGTTCAAGTTGTTAACAAATTTTATCGAATGACAAATTGTTTAGAAGAATCCGAATTCGATTTTTGAGTGAAACAACAATTATTCTCGTAAACATCGAGTTAATACAAAAAATAATTGTAGGAAAAGATACGTCATCTAAACATTTTACTAGTAATTTTTTTAAAAAAAATATAAAAATATAAAACCCTAAAAACAACAGATAAGCAGTATAAAAGAAAAGAAATCGCAAGCGCTGCTGTTTGGCCCTGTATCAGAAACAAGTTAGAGTTGCAGCACTGAACTCTACTCGCTGGTAAACGCAGGCGGAGTTGGTCGTCGTCCATCAGAAACAGTGAGAAATTCCGTACACATATTCCTTTTTCGTATTTTCTTCTCTCTTCTTTCTTTCACTTTCACAAAACCATAAACATAGAAACTACATCTCTCTTGTTTCACCTCGCTCTCGTCTCCTCTTAGCATTGTCACTGGATCCGCCCTCTTCAGAAATGCTTTTATGTTGGAAAATTGATTAATGTGTTTATGCTTGTTTATTTTGTGTTATGTAGACATTGTGTTAAAGTTTATTATATTTTTCATGCTCAATTCATTTGAAGTTAGACCCTTTTCTTTGTGATGAAATTCCGATTTTTTTTCTTCTTTTTTTTCTTCTTGCATTGTGGTTCCTTTTACAATTGTGCTTACAAAGTCACTTTTCATATTTTAGCCACACCAATATGTAATGTCTGGATCCGCCACCGCTTCTTTTAAAGGCATGACACCAGACAATTGGGTTGCGTTGGAGAAGAAGCAGCTCCTTTTTCTTTTTTCGTTCTCACCTTGGATCTAACTCTATGATTGTTTATGATTAGTACTGCATTTGTTTTTGCAAAATGCATATTAATTCTGTTATCCGGTATAATCATGCATTTATGAATTCCCACTTAATCTTGGTTGTAAAGCGTATATACTTGACGTCTAAATCTTGAAGAATGCTGCACAAATGTTTTATACAAATGATGATTTGTGGTATTTTCTTTTTGTTATTCAATCAACTAAATGAAATGATGCATGCGAATGATTTGGAAAATGTTTTAAGAAACAACTTGTGTAGTGTGTTACATAAAAGCTTGAGGTAGTTATATTTTGAAAATCCAGGACTATTCGTTGTATGGTCTGTTACCGGCAGTAGACAAAGTTTATTTAGTGAAGGTCTAAATGAAGGGTGAATCTTTAATTCAATTATCAATAATCTGTTACCATTCTGAACTAAGAGTAAATTAGATCGATACCCCTGCTCCCTTTCCTATTTGGCTCTGGAATGATGTGAATTAGCCAAATCAGACATTAATGTGCTCCATTAGGCAATCAGCATTACCTGCTTGGATCATGTTGATGACCCTCATGTTGAAGCGCATTTCTCTGATGATCAACAAAGAGATTGGTTTCTTTTTCCTGACCAGAACCAGTTAATCACAACACTTTTCTCTTTCTATATATATAGAAAGGAAAAGGAGTCACCATTATTCAGTTACTAGAAAAGTTCTGTTTTAGTCTAATATCTTCATTTTATATCTGATAGCATTTTTTGTTTTACATACAACTTCAATAAATGATGAAAATGGAATCCAAGTTTATGTGCTTGTGAATCCAAATGGAATGGTCATGTTATTGATAAATTTCATCTTTCTGTTAGCGATCTCTCCAAATTTTGACTGTGTTGCTTAATATAATGGCTGTCGTGCAATATGACTATTCTGTTTCCTTTTCTTCCAACTAACTACCACCCTTAGCATCCCCCTTCTTATTTCTTATTATAAACCTTCCAAATCTTGGGCTTGTTCTAATTGAGGGTCAATAGAGGATCCCCCTCTTGTTCAGCCCTTTTCTCTCTATTCTCTTGTTCATTCCTCTACTCTAGATTTTGTGTTCCATCACTGGTGTAGTTCATAACGAGTCTCTTGCTATATAAATTCTATCCGGTTTGAAATGGTTCACTGTTGTTGAAATACATGAACTTTTGCAGGTTTGGGCAACGTCTTCATTATTAATCCATTTTATACCTCTGCAATATGATTATTCTGCTTTACATTCTCCTCGCCGTCATGAAGGGCCCAACCCTTTGCCTTGGAAATATGTGAGTGTATAAAAAAATCTCAATTATGTCTTCATCTTAATGATTTGGAGTTTGGACCTACAAATCAGAAAATTGTGTTATTAACTTGAATATTATAGTGGTCAACTGATAATTACTATAGGGTCGAGGACAAAATTTTGAAAGTTGGAGAAGAGTTGTGGAGAGAAACTCTACCATTACAAGGTGGCTCCTGCTTTTATCAATTACAAGGTCTAAAACCCCATATGTGGTATGAAGTGAAGATATCATATCCGGCATCTGTATGTATATGTATAGTATGTCTTCTTAGAGTTCTTTGCAGGAGATCTTTCTTCTAGAAACTAACATATGCCCTACATAAAATACCAGATACCTGCTAGCTTTTCCTTACAATTGAAGAGAGACAAATCAGACGTGGTGCGGAACAATAACAGGAGATTGCTCAACACTGAAAAGCTAATTTTTAAGACTGATAGCAATCAGGTGCAATGTTAGTATGAAGTCTTACTCCAAAATTTCCCGAAAAGTCTGTATCTAGCTTAACTTTATTATGCTTTATTCCTACAATCTTGACTTAATTCAGGATGAAGCCAATCTAGTATTAGTAACTGTGGAGCCAGAGGGGTTTCCTTCTAAACAGAACGTACCAGAGAGGCAATTCATTATTTTCAATATAGGTAATATCATGCATAATATATATTAATAATGTTAAAGTTAGTAATTGTTGGCTCTCATGCTTCATTGCTAATTTTTTCCTTGTTTTATTATTCTTCTGTTGATACAACAGTGTGTGATGAACTACTGCTAGGCATACCCTACAAAGCTTGGTGGGTAGTGGCACTAGCAGTCCTGTGTCTTGGAATTGCGTTTGTTGTTCCTTCCTTTCTTCCATTGTATCTGCTACCAAAGAATCAAGTGCTACAATCAGACCGTGTTTCAAAAATTTCTTGACAAGCTTCCCCGGAAGATATAATTATTGTATGATTGTCTATCCAAATGCTGAGGCACACTGCATGTCATTGAAAATAGAATTTTGGAATTCACCTTCTGATCACTTATTTTTCAAGTTTTCTATCTTGTTCCATCAGTTATAATGTAACAGAACTACTAGTCTCTGATATTTTTGCTTATGATGATTATAACTTTATGCTGTTTTTTTAGCAATCTGTTACATTAGTTATCTTTTCTGTCATTCCAACTCAATCATAAACTGAAGCTTGGGTTTTTTGGGACACTCATTCTGGTTTTAGCTTTCATTTGAAGATAAATACACTCCTATAAGGAAAATACTAATTGTTACGCAGTAAAATCATGAAAACACAAGAGTTTCAATTGGTTCATTTGGGCGTTTGTGATTAAAAAGACAGCGTGTCACACATTTCTACACACAAATGACATCAAATGTTCTAAAAAGCTACAACTTAATTACGATAAAATCCAGAACTTCAAGTTTAAAATTGACTTAATGGTCTTTTTAAATAAATGATTAGCTCATATTAACGCTACAAGTAATTTTTTACATATTAAGCTAGATACCTGTCTGTTCAATTTTTTGTAACAAAAAGTATTTTTATACAGTTAAATAGTTGTCCTTCTCAATGGGATATGTGTATTTTAGACGTTAGATTACATCCTAATCGTTCATGTGTCCCTGTCAAACTAGAATCCATTACGCAGTTTAATATTTTTGTCCTTTTTAAAGCATGTGGACAAGATTCGTGTGCAAGATATCATTTTTCTATGACAGCTACTTAGTTGTTTTTTTCATGGATAAAAACTTAGAAACATGTTATCGATATCTATTGTTTTATTTTGGAGATATATTATCAACACAAAACCCCGTTGATTTGTCTTATGATTTTATGTTTATAATATCCAATGAATCAGAATGTTATTTTGGGGAGACAAAAGAACAAGATGGACTCGTGTGTACTGTATAATAATAAGTAACTCTCTTAAACTCACACTTGTGTTCAATCCAATCCTATCAAGTTGAGGTTGGGGATAGTAAATAATAAGTAAAGAGTAAAAAAGTATGGAGGAAACCAAAGGCGAGCACAGTGTCCATGTTGTTTCGGAAGTGGAGCCGGTTTCTGCAAAAGAGCTACCTAAAAAGGCAAAGCGTGTAGCGTCGCTTGACATCTTCCGTGGTCTTACTGTTGCGGTACATCTTCCTCTCTTAATCCTCTGCAAATTTCACAAACTTGCTTCTTTTGTTTACTACCATATATAGTACATTAGTAAACTACCTGCATCTTCCAAATGTTGAGACTATAAAACAACACGAAATAGCTGAAAACCTGGAATCACTACTCACTCCTTTCATTTTTGTTGTATTTACTTATGCATGGTTTCTAGATGTTAAGTTATTTGGAGAAACACCTTAATTGAGTGCTTATAGGATAAGCACTTATCATATAAATAGAATCAGTTTAATATTACATATATAGCACCTGCAGTCTCTCAATATTTATTTATATTTTGAAAATTAGAATTTGAGAATATATAGATAAAAAATTTATCTTATTTTTTAATTGGCTATACTAATGATAGTGCTTGCTGCTATTTTTGTTGACAAAGTGTTAAAAGGTGATTGTGGTATGTACTTGTAATGACTGCAGATTACATACTAAACTTTTTTGATAATTATAACCCGCTACTGAGAAATTCATCGTGAATGGTTCAAACTTTCTCCGAGTACTATGGAGTAAGGATCATTCTTATTTTTTTGTGGTATTGTGGGTATATGAAAACAAATCTCATCAAGTTGGAAAGAATATGTTCTCTATTAAGAAGCTTTGATAGTAAGCATATGAGAAAATAAAAGCTTAAGACCAAATTATATTCCCCACCCTACAAAATTGTATGTACCAAGTGAAAAAGCTTAGAAAACTTTACAATTTTCAATTTGGACAACAAATTGAATCTAAGGATGGAGATTTGACAGTGTTTGTGGTTGTAAAGTACAGAGCCAAACAGGTATAAAAAAGCTGGTATCAGTTTGAATTTGTGTGCACGATTAGCTCAGATCAACAATCATGCCAGATGGCTATTTTAATTGTGTTAATTAAAGGAAATTAAACCAACTCTTATGTCATTTATAAAAAAAATAAAATTTAAACCACCTACAAAAACATCATTTGACTTCTTTAGGACTTGTAAATATACTTTGCAGCTTATGATCTTGGTTGATGATGCTGGAGGAGAATGGCCAGCAATTGGTCATGCTCCATGGCATGGCTGCAATCTCGCTGATTTTGTCATGCCTTTCTTTTTGTTCATTGTGGGCATGGCCATCCCACTTTCTCTCAAGGTTAGTTTCGAATGAGAAAATACGGTGGCCAATATTGCATTAGTTAAGTACTTGCATTCTCTGCTTATTTATTTTTTCTCCTTTGGTTAAAGCTTAAAACCAGTCCTTTATTTGGTTGTTTTCTATTTGATATCCAGAAAATACCAAATAAACTTCTAGCTGTTAAAAAGGTGATAGTAAGAACACTCAAACTCCTCTTCTGGGGTCTGCTCTTACAAGGTTAGTTTTTCTAACGTAAAGAGAAGTTATTATGTGATATTATTTTATACTCTAACAATCATTAATATTGGTCTTTGTGCAAGTTATTCTGTTGAATTGAGCTAATAATTGAATCTGAATTTCATAGTAAAAAATCTTCTAATTAGAGATTTTTGTGGGGGTGAAAGACAACATCATTGTGTTTTATTTTGTTGTGATGGATGACCTTAATGATGAAGGTGGTTACTCACATGCTCCTGACCATCTATCTTACGGAGTTGACATGAAACACATAAGGTGGTGTGGCATCCTTCAGGTAATTTCAATCCCTTTTTTCGTGCTTATTTTAGCAGGGAAGATTTTCAGTATAACATCATTAAAACAAGAAATTTTGTGTTTATACTCCTAGAGAATTGCTCTAGCATATTTGGTTGTGGCACTGGTGGAGATAATTTCAAGAAGTAGACAAGCTAGAGATGATCCGGAACCTACTAATCTCTCAATCATCACGTTCTACTATTGGCATTGGTTAGTTTGTAATTGCATGTTTTTAGTTGATTGCCAATATGATTTGATTTTTTGAGCATTCTATCTATTAAAATTTCAGGCTAGTAGCGGCATGTATACTTATTGGTTACATGGCTTTACTTTATGGAATACATGTTCCAGATTGGCAATTCACTGTCCATAATTCAGATAGCATATATAACGGCACAACTTTCACCGTAAGCTTCGGGTTCCCATCTATTTTTCTTCTCCTAAGGATACTTAAACATTAAGTGGGATTATCCTCCCTCTTTTTTCAACTCTCTCTAATTTGTTTGCTCAGTCAATTTTAGGTGACCTGTGGTGTCAGAGGGAAACTTGACCCTCCTTGTAATGCTGTGGGATATATTGACAGAGAGGTGCTTGGAATTAATCATGTGTATACGAAGCCAGCTTGGAGGAGATCTGAAGTGTGTTGCTATTTCTCCTAGATACCTTGTTCTACTACAAAATTTGAGTGAATCACTTTTTTATGTTGTGGGGTAATTTCAAACACTTATTGCCTTTTATGTAAGTCCTGCAGGCTTGTACCGTGAAACCCCTATATGAAGGGCCTTTTAAAAAAACTGCTCCTGCATGGTGTTATGCTCCTTTTGAACCAGAAGGAATTTTAAGGTCTGTATACAGTCTCCAAATCTTCTTAGTAGTTTTGTTTTGTCTTTTTTGAGTTAGCAGAAATCTCAAACATTCTATTACAGACCCAATTTTCTAGATTTCAATTAGTTCTTAATTACCTAACTTTGTTTGCTTCACGGGAGATGCTATGATTTTATGTGATTCAATCATTGAAAATGCTTATCACATTGTTACCAAGAAAAAGAGTTGAGGACTCTCATGTTCATTCTTCTTTTGTTTAAAAATATAGGGAGCAATGTGTAAATTTTGAAACAAATGTGAACCAATTTCCATTAATTGAAAAAATTATAAAGGATCAATTTGAGATTAACATTATATAGAGTGAGGGACAAATTTCAAATTCTTAGTTTTTAGGTGGTATTTTAAATTTTCTTGGATTAATATTATATGCAATTGCAGTTCAATATCTGCTATTCTATCCACGATCATCGGATTGCATTATGGACATGTACTCATACACTTGCAGGTAAAACTTGTGACTCAAAGTAATCAGTGTTTGAAATCTCGTTAACTTATGCTCACTACTTCACTTTTGTGAATTTAGGATCATCTTTCTAGATTAAAGCAATGGATTCTCCTTGGCTTAGCTCTCCTTACTTTAGGACTTGTTCTTCACTTCTCCCACGGTACGAAATCTTACCTCAATGTTGGTTGGAACTTACTATGTAACCAGACATTTATCCTAATTTATTCTGATTACGTTCCCTTCCCTTTTTCTTTCTTCCATTTACTACAGCCATTCCTTTGAATAAACAGTTGTACACACTGAGCTATGTTTGCGTAACATCTGGTGCTGCGGCATTAGTTTTTTCAGCCTTCTATATAATGGTATATCTCTGAAAACAATATTTTATCCGCTTGGTTATTTTTCGCATTTGTCATTTCGATTGATATAGAATTGGAAGTCTCTGATTTCAGGTTGATATTTGGGGACTGAAATTATTGTTCATCCCTTTTAAATGGATTGGTATGAACTCCATGCTTGTCTATGTCATGGCAGCTGAGGGAATCTTTGCAGGATTCATTAATGGGTGGTATTATGACGACCCTTATAATACACTGGTACATTCATCTTAACTGATTTTCTGTATACTTTGGTTCCTGAACTCTTGCTCAGTATTCTTATTGCCATTTAGCACCATAAAACAATTTGAAATTTTCCTTATTGCTCAGTATATATAATTACTACTTTTCAAGCTCCTTGATCAACAGATGCTACTATCTGGATACTCACCCATAATTATTATTCTTGGATGATTTTTGTTGTTATTATCATTGTTTGAATTTAATGACATGTAATATAACTGACTACTAACGTACTATCCATGTTTAATTTGTTTGTCAACAGACCTATTGGATCCAAAAACATGTCTTCATTAGAGTTTGGCATTCAACAAGAGTTGGCATCCTACTGTACGTGATCTTCGCCGAGATCCTATTCTGGGCTGTCATAGCAGGCATTTTGCACCAATTGGGTATATATTGGAAGCTTTGATTTTTTTTTTTGAAAGATGGAAGCATTGAATTTAAAAGTTAATGAATGTGCATGATGTTTTTCATTTATTGAGTATCCTTGTTGTTGCTGAATGTTCAGTTTGATTAATATGTAATCATGTTATATCTATTGATGTTATTCATTTTGTAATATGTTATTTGACATTGTATTAATATTGAATTATGTGTTGGTAATAGCCGAATTATTCGATTCAATATACACCACACTTAATCAAATCTGATTTTTTAAGGGATAAATTCAATTGAAATTGAACCACTGACTTTGAAACTAGGACATAGTGAGAAGTGAGAACTCTCTTCAGCCATGCTGATGCTGCAGTATTGAAGGTTTTTCAGTGCACCTTCATTGTCATAAATTTCCCTTGAGGCATATACAAACTCCTTCCAACACCATTTTAAAGCAGGTAATGTCCAGTGTCTACTCCACATAGGTAACATCAGAAAACAAGACTTCAGAAATAGGAAACAATGGTAAGAGCTGAATCCCAAGCCTACTTTCTTTCCACTCAGCTGGACCAAACCATAGACTGTCTCTTTTGTTAGACCAGAGTACACCAATTACCTTATTCTCTTCACTGAACACTTTATCATACATATTCACTCTTCTTTTCACATGCCTCCGCATTTTAGCAGCAAGAATCTCCAACGGTGTAAGTGTCAATGCGGTCGCTACGAGTTCTGCATCGCCATATACCATATTGATCAAGGCTGCAGAATTGTATGCATTCAAAACTTCACTAGTACTCTCTTGATTTCTTCCATCAGTGAATTCAGTTAGCCCACCAGCCCAAGAATGTAATTTATACAGATCAAATCACTGCGTATAAAGATCAATCTTAGCAAGCACTGCAATTCCATAGAAAAAATATCCTAAATGATGATGATGATGATCATTATATACTCCGAACCCAAAATCAGCATGATCAGTAGAACATGTTTGGTTTACAATAGCTCCCCGTTTTTTTTGGACTTTTACTCATGGACTGTTTACATATTTAGATTTTAAAATACGAAAATGTGTAAAAAGTTCATCTTACACATCCATAGTACTTATGCGGGAAATCGTAAAAACCAACAAAACAAACCACTAAAACAATGTAAAAAAGATGAAAAGTAAGTCATGCTAACACCAACGCAAGATAATTGGATAGATAATAAATAATAGAAGATTTATTAATAATTTATGAATTTAATTACTTTTTTTAAAGATTAGGAATTTAATTACTATACTTTGATATAATTATTTTACAGATGAATCAAATGATGTATTGTAATGTCAATCAGGTGATGCTGTAATAGTAGTTAGCATGAATATATTTTTCTTTTTTGAAAACTCGGTATCCGATCCAAGGACCGACTAATCCGAGGGGACCAATCCCACCGTCCACTTGCGGGGGCCCCGTTTAAAACCTAGCATGAATATATTTTCACATCAACTTAAAAATATACACCCTCACTATTATAAGCAAAAATATATTGCTTAGATTCATTCATTAAATGATGCATGTGGCCATATAATTTAATGAATAAATCTAAAATGTAAATTTTTGTTTATAATAATAAATAGAGGTTACTTAAATTTGTATAAGAAAAATGAATTATAACTAACTATAAGCTATAAGAAAATGAATGATAACTAACTTTCCAAAATTATCTTTTATTACTGATATGTGGAATAAGAAAATGGAGGATCAACCAGTGACATAGGTGTTAGTTGTTGGATTGTTAAATTCTGTAGATCGTGTGGTTAAAAATTAAAGAAAACAGTGTAAAATTTGTCACGTGAGAATCTTTTTGATTCAATGATTTGCCTTCTTCCCTGGGCTTCCCTCTGCCACTTAACAAACTAGATCGTCGAGACAAAATAAATCAAGTGCCAATGCATTAGGGCTCATGTTTGAACTTTAATTACGATTGAGGAACAATCAATATTTTCACCATCATTGAAATTTAAGTTATATAATTTTTTTTGGGTCAAATAATACGTTTTAATCATATTTGTAGAGGATAACACGGTCATTGAAGTTGAAGTTATATGTTTTTTTAGATAAATATGTTTTTGGTCTCCGATTGTTGTATAGTAAGTGTGCGTTAGAAATCACATAAAATAAAAGTTGAACACTTTATAAGGTAAAAGTCCAGAGTTCAACTGGATAATTCCTCGACTCCCCTTTGATCCAAATGGTATTATATTTGAGGTTCGACGAAAAATCCGATTAAATTCCTTGTATCGAAAGTCTTCCTGACAAGATATTTAGGCGACGTGTCCCATTGAGGGAAGCGGTAATAGCATTGCAAACGCGATGCAAACAAGTATGTGCGGATGAAAGAGCTTATGCTTGAGGGGTGGACATGATGGATAGGTGGAGTCATACTTGAGGTGGTGATTGTCGTGTAGCAAGTGTGAGTTGAAAAAATTTCATTGTTAAAGAAAACAGAGGTCATACACTTTATAGGTGATAGAACGCATAAACTTAATGATAAGGTTTTAGATTCAAGTTTGACGCCTCCCTCACACGTGATTGCTCTAAGTTTAATGTGGATGATTCCTGACCCACACTAATTTTTAGTTTCTCTTAATTTTTATTCAAACTTTAATCCTTTTAAATTTCATTTGAAATTACATGTTAGACATTTTCTTTATGATGGTTTATAATTAATTTGAATGCTATTAAAATTTGCATTTATTATCCTATAACATTTTATCACAAATTCATTAGTATTTATGTTTAATTTTTTCTCAATATTCCTTTAAATATTACAATTATTTATTTCTTATATATTTTAACATTAAATAACTTCTTTAAAAAACAATAATCAACTTATAAATTTAGGGTGTAAAAGCCATATAAAATCATTTTTTAGGTGTGGCTTGTGTGAAAAGCAATTCAACTGAAATCAAAAGCTTTGTCAAAAAATAAAGAAAACCAAAAACTAAAATAAAAGCAAATCAAATATTTATATTTTGTCAAAAAAAAAAGAGAGCAAATATATAGTGAAAATGTGAAATTAATCTAAGGCGTAAATATAGGGTTGCTTGGGCACTAATCTAATTGGCGTGGAATCCAATTAACCTAATAAAAAGAGTTGAAATAAAAAGAAACGCAACGAGAGAAGATTTTGGCAACACAATATCCCCAATCCCAATTCCCAAAACAAAACAAACTTTGTCCTCTCTCTTTCTCTCTTTTATCTACTCATTGAGAAAAGAAAACAGAAAGAAACTGTTTAGATCTCTATCTAATCCATCTGTTATAACAACACACTTTCACTTTTCCGTCTCGATCATAATTCGCACACATCACAATTCACAATTACACAAACCCTCTTTTTGATATTTTTAGGTTTTTGAATAATTTCAACGATGGATCTTAATATCGATGACGGTGACGGTGACACACGCCACCGCAAGTCTTCCGATTCCGTTCCTTGTTCAATTTGTCTCGAAATTGTTTCCGATAATGGTGATCGATCCTTCGCTAAGCTTCAATGCGGTCATCAATTTCATCTCGGTAACCAATGCTGCATTTTTACTAGCAAGTCTTAATTGATTTCAATTTTATTTTTTTTTATCAATCCAGATCTGAATTTTAATTTTAATCTCACGAACAACGAGATGATTGATTCATGAATGCTTACTTTATGATGATCGGGTTACTTGATTAATTGTGCTGGTTTTAGTTAGCTTGTATAAAAATTGCAAAGTTTTCATGCGTTACTTTGATCAAATTTTAAGAAGCATGTAACCGTGTCATATTGTTATGGTTATTATGGTTATTATTTCCTTCTTTATATCATTTCAGATTGTATTGGCTCGGCCTTCAATGCAAAAGGCGCAATGCAATGCCCTAATTGTCGGAAGATCGAGAAAGGTCAGTGGCTTTATGCTAATGGAAGTCGGTCGTATCCAGAATTCAATATGGAGGACTGGACACGTGATGAGGATGTATATGATCTTAGCTATTCTGAAATGGTAATAGAAACTGAAGGCGTCGTTATACTTGTTCGTGTTGTTTTATTTATCGCATTACATTATAAGCATGATTTTGCATTGTTCTTTTATGACAACCTGCATGTGATAAATACCGAGTGTTTATTTTGTCTTTTTATTTGTTATTTTAGAGTATATGAAGTTATTTGTTGCCTACATAATGTATGTTATTGTTTCAGAAGTTATCTGTTGCATGGCATTTTTCCGTCATATACTTTTATAAAATAACATCTAATCTGAAAAAAATTACTGTTGGAAAAAAGGAGTGCACGTTCGTGAGGAGGATATTGAATTATCTTGAGTTGGAAAAAGTAGTAAGAGAAAGCCAAATTATATTGAAAACAAATGTTGAAAGTACAACCGTGGGAAGAACTCGAAAGGGAGGCATAATCTCAATCTTGTCCCCTAAAAAAATGTTAGGGTAGAGCGACAGGGTAAAGTAACCATCTTACGATTTAAGTTATGCAACATAGGTGGGATACTATTTCTGAACTTGGCCTTCACATAATCTGTAGCCAGGTAGCTTTATGAAACTTGGTCTATGAATTGGCAACATGTCATTAGTATTAGTCATCAGTGCTATTTAGAATTGCTGTATAAATTAAAGACTTTGACCTTCTGATGAATAACTCTTAAGTTTTCAACTAATTTAAAGTAAAATTAGGCACTTATTCAGTTAGCTATGACTTACATCATATTTTATGAAAAGTATAATGAAAGAGTAAAGGATGGAACACTGTCTAGGTTGAAGGAAAAATGTCTATGACTCTATGCTTGATTTCATTATCTTTGGCCTGTTTGTGAAGCTTAACTCTCTCTTCCATGGCCTTCAAAATTTAAATGTTACACGTGTAAACTAATCCTATTGGTGCATTCTTTTTCTTATTACCATTTAGCTTTCAAATCTTTTTTGTTGTAATGTATGATATTTGGAACTTGGAATTTCAAGGTCTGCATTACATGCTTCAAATGGAATCATCTTGTTCTTTTTTGTTTTCATTTGTGTGAAGGTAAATATGTTTTGTATACCATTTTAACTAAACTTTATTTCCGAATTCTTTATGCAGTCCCTGGGAGTTCACTGGTGCCCCTTTGGTAACTTTGCCCAACTTCCTTCTTCATTCGAGTAAGCTAGTACTTTTTAGTTAACATACTAAATTATGCATGCAAACTAATCTCTGTTCAAATTCCTATTGCTGATAGTCTTTTGTTTCTTGAAGTGTCTGGTCCATGAGATAACATGCATGGGAATTTTCACTAAGGCTAGTTCTAAGATACAATTGGTATTTTCAGTAGTAGTTATACCACTTGTGACTTAATCACACTTCACATTTATTAACCAAATTTAATGTTGGTGTGCTTAACTTGGAACTAGTTAATGATGTGCAACACAGTTAAAGCTAATGTTGACACTGATACTAAAACCATATAAAATTTAGAATTCAGATTATATTTTAGAGTAAGTTAAAATTGGGAATAAGAGCACAATGCAAGAAAGCCAAATGTGTCAAGTCTTTGAAGACAGCAACATCAGTAGAACTGGAACATTTATTTACTATGTTGCTCCGTGAAGTCTCTTTTTGTTATATTATTTAAGGGAAATGTTAACTTGTGCCCTTAAGGCACAAGTTAATAAGTTAAATGTAGAAATTTTTTGTTGGAATTCGTGAATTGAATTTTTTAACTTTCAATTAATTAAATGCACAAATTTTAAGGGAATGTTTCTATTTTTGGGTTTCTTAACATGTGCCCTTAGGGCACAAGTTAACATGACCCTATTTTTTATTTCCAATTGATTCAAAACAGAGTTTCCCTTCTTCGGCTGTATTGGCTATCACACTTCAGAATTATACACATAATAGACCAGTTTAGTTGTGTTAGGAACTTCCAAAATTTAATGGGATGTCTGTATGAAGGGTTATGTTAACTTAGTAGTAACCGCATGATCCAACAAGGATAATCAAGCTGAGGTCTTGACTCGAGTTCAATGCTTGTAAAGGCATGCACATGAGCTAGAAAGCGAATCATTGGTTGTAAGCCAGCATTTTGCCTCAGCACAAACTCTCGAGGCAGATTTTGGAAGGAAGATGGTTGGTTGTGGAGTCAGCATATTGCCTTGGAAAGACATGGGTAAGGCCAAAGTAAAATTGAATTGGGGCTCTTAATGAAGGACTTAAGTAGAACAAGTTACGGGCTTATGCCTAATTGCCTAGTGTAAGTGCTCAATCCAACAACAATATTCTTTCTTATTTGATGTATGGGGAAGATAGTCGCTAGACTTTCAATACAGGTGGATGATATGGCTCTGGGTTTGGGTAGAGTTTTGCAATTTGAAAATCCTATTTAGCACATAAAATAAGATAGTTTTTTAACAACTTATCTTAACTTCATTGCTTGTAATTCTCCTTATAATGAGATAAAGGGCAACCTGGTGCTATTAATCTCTCGCTATTGCGATGGGCCAAGGAAATGACAGATCCATTTTGGATCTATTATAGCCAACCTTACCTTTGCATATTTGCATGAACCCGTAACCTCCTACTCATGCTGTGTTAACTCCATTTATTGTCTCAAGGCTTCCATTCTTTCTTGTAATGAAAATATCTCGTTCTATAGTAAAACAATAACCGAGTCTAAGTGCTGTGTTTGAATGGTACTGGTTATAATATGTATCCCTTGCGTTTTATTCATTGCTAGTAATTTCCCAAGTTGATTAGTTTAGAGTTAGAATGGTATGCTGGGTTTCAAAACTGTTCCAGTGCTATAACTATTACAAAATGTCATTGCTAGTCATTTTTAAGCTATAATTTGTTTAGAATGTTGTGTGGTTTCAAAACTTTTATATAACTATTACTCCCTCCATTCCTTTTTAGTTGTCGTTTTATGGTTATTTACATATACCAGAACTATTACCTATTTATCATTTCATTCTACTTAATAGTTTACAAAATCCTAGTTAATGTTGCATTGAACTTTGAAAACGACAAATAAATATGAACAAAATTGTTCTACAAAAGCGACAATTAAGAAGGAACGGAGGAAGTATATAATATGTGGAACAAAATCATGGCCTCTGTTGGATTTGTTGAAATTGAAGATTGGTCTTCATTTCATTTGTATGTTAATGATATAGATGATTGGGGAAAACACTTTTTTTTTTTGTAATGGTGTTCGGCGATGTTTTTCTAATCCTAGTAAATCCCCTCCCTCGTACTAAATTTTTGTTTTTTTTGATGAAATGATAACTCATGTTATGCCTTTATTGTATTTGACAGAGAACGGGAATATTCACCAATTCCATGTAAGATTCTTTTTTACCTGTATATCATCCTCCTTTTAGTCAACTTCGCATTGACTTACTATGCTATCTTGACTGAAGTTTTATCATCCTCCTTTTCGTTAACTTCGCATTTTACTGATTATGCTATCTTGACTGATATTTGAGAGGCAGATCATGATGCACCGGGACCAATGTTTACCGAGCATTCAGCCGTGTCTTCCGGTAGTCATCCTTGTCCATATATTGCTTACGTTGGTCCAGTACATCCCTCCACCTCTAACTCTGGTGGAACTGTTTCAGAAGTTTCTAACTTCAATCACTGGAACGCTCGACCTATACATGGTGACATGTCAACCTCGTACACAGTTCCTGCCGTGGTTCTTCATTATCACAGTTGGGACCACCATTCCTCCCATTTCTCCTCTGGCAGTAGCCATCTCGGTGCTGCTGATCAGTCCTCAGTATCACAAAGTAATCAAAGGCCAACAAGGGGTGGTTCAGAGGCCACTAGATCTGGATCTTATATGCATCCGTACCCTGTTGGTCACAGGTACTTCTTTAAGTTGGTATACCTTGTTAGGATGCTTTTGAGTTTGAAGTTATATATTGCCTGAGCCTCAATGTAACTTCATATGAGACAAATCCGTATAGTGAAATTGGGTTAAATCCAACTAATTGATTAATAATGGTTTAAACATATTTTGGGTCCCTGAAAATATACCATTTTATTTTTTGCTTTTAGTCTGTAAAAAATATTTTTATTTTCAATCCTTGCAAATATATAAAAAATTGCTTTTAGTCTTTGCTATTTTTCTTAGTCCCTCTAAAATTTTCTCATGTTAGAATTAGTCTCTGTACTATGTTACTATTATTCATCTAAGACATTATGTAGTCAATATTGGAGGGACTAAAATCAAATGTTCTCCGTGTTACAGAGATAAAAAAAGAAACAATAAGGGCAAAAAGCAAAAAAAAATAAAAAATTGCAATGATTGAAAACAAAGAATATTTCACAAGGTGCAGTAGTAAAAAGTGATGTATTTGCAGTACTAAATACATATTTAACGTCTCTGGTAGGTCGAAATTTGCTAAGGCTGTGAGGTTGATATACCTGATGTGTGTAATTTTGCAGTTCTGTTGCTAGAGCCGGGAACTCTGCTGCATCTTCCATGATTCCTCCTTATCCAGGCAGCAATGCTCGTGCCCGTGATAGAGTTGAGGCGCTTCAAGCATACTATCACCACCAGCAACCTCCAAATTCTACCACAGTACGGGCACCTGTCGCTTCTAACGCTCGAAGATCCAGCGGTCACAGCAGGTCAGCTCCATTAGCATCGTTGTCCTCGCCGCCAGACCAAAGTGGTAGCTACATTTATGTCCCAGGACGCAATTTTCAAGAAGAAACCCGTCTTCCAAGTCACTTCCATGCGTGGGAAAGAGATCACTTGCCGTCATCGTCATTAAATCAAGTTGGTAGAGAATCAAGTTGGAGAGCGTACCACCAAACTGCCAGTGGGACAGACCCAGGTTTCAGATCTTCTAGCTTTCGTTTAAGGAGTGATTCAGAGAGAACACCTTCACAAAATCGGTGATACACTTGTTTATATCAAACTACCATTATTATGGTAAATCAAAATTTATTTATGCTTAAAAAATGTTACATAATGCTTTGGCCTGGCTGGATTGTTTTCTCAGACTATATAACTCTGGCTGGCCTTGGAATTGATCTTTCTGGCAGCTATGAGGCATTGTGAATTGACATTGGCTTCCTCTAGTTTGGTTGCTTTGGAGGGCATAAAATAAGATGTTATTGAATATCAGGTTTTGTAAAGAAATACCGAGGCACTGTCCTTTCAAGTGATAAATCAGTGATTGGATTTTTTTTATAGTCGATAAACGATTTACTTCCCATATTGATGCTAATGCAAATGCTTTGTATCTAGAATACGGTTAATCTCACCACTATGGTAATGCAAATGCTTTGTATCTAGAATACGGTTAATCTCACCACTGCTGTGGCAATTGCTTTCCATATTAATCAATATTTTTCCCGAAGAAAAGAATTTTTTGTTACAAGAGACCCTGTAATGATATGAGGGTCTACAACAGTCGAGTGATTATCACAATTTAGAGAACACGTATTTTGCACTTGAGCTTCTTTTGTCTAGTGATTGTTCTACCACTAATAAAAATATAATAATATAACTTTTATAGCAATTCCAGGGGAAGGTAAAAAAAAATTGTTAATTAAAGTGACAACATTTTGTACTAATAGCATATCTCGGAACAATAGAGATTTGTTTTAAATCTGCTATATTTTTAATTCACGTTGGTGTTTTGAAAGGAAGGTAATCGTAAATACTTTTGTAAATGTTCTTTGGACTCAAAGGTGTTTTTTGATTTGGACCGGGCACCACCTCTTCACCCTAAGTTTTTAGGGGGTAAACGTTTAAAATAAGCAGCTGAAGGTAATTAAACAAGCAAACCAATTTATTTTCATTTTACGCAGCTACCAATAAACAGAACGAAATATCATGGCATAATTATTTTTCTTTTGATAGAAAATGCATCAAACAAATAATTACGAGTAGTTTATACATTGGATATTTAGTTGAATAAAAAAAATTAATCATAAATAAGTGAATGTTATTATCATTCTTCATAACACTAATGCGTGTTAGGAAATGCATCCGAAATACTATAAATTACGAAAATCCGTTAAAAAAAGAACACTAATACGTGTTAGAAAAGGCATTCGAAATACAAAAATCCGTTAATAAAAAACAAACTTCCTTAAATGCACAAATTCCGATGCAACATTACTCCATTCAACATTTAGTGAAGAGGGTCATGTTAAACCCTAATTCAAAACTCTCTCAAAACCTAACTAACTCTCAATCGCAGCAGCAGCTCTCTAACTTTGATTCTCTAACAGACGGGTCCGTTCCTTTATTCTCTTCTCATACTCATAGCACCTCTCCGTTTCTCTTTCTCTCTGTTCCATAATCCATAATACCATTCTTTTCTTACGTGATACACTGTCTCTGTTCTATTCGTTTCATTTCTTATGCCATCATTCTTTATTTGTTTGTGCATATCATTTTATTCAGAAATTGTTTTAATCTGTAACCAATGGCTAGGAAGGTGGCAAAGGCAGCTTACGATGCGAAAATGGCTAAGCTTCTTCGAGAGTACACACAAGTTTTGGTGGTTTCATCCGACAATGTTGGATCGAACCAGCTTCAAGGTATAAAGAGGGCATTGCACGAAGATTCAGTGGTGGTAATGGGGAAAAATTGATGAAACAACAATGCTTTCCTTAATCTCGTTCCTCTCCTTGTAGGGAACGTTGCGTTGATTTTCACCCAAAGTGACTTGAGGGATGTTAGCGAACGAATTGCTAAGCTCAAGGTTGTTAATCCTATTCTCCGTGTCCGAAGTATATGTGGGAGGGTGTATTGGATTAGGATTTTAAAGGACAATTTTTATTTGAAAAAGTTTTGAGGATTTTAAAAGACTTTGTAGGATTTTGATGATTTTGAAGATTTTAAAAGACTATTAAGGATTTCAATGGATTTAATTTATAAGATTTTAAAGGATTTGAAATGATTTTATGGATTTCAAGAGATTTCAACAGATTTTATGAATTTTAAGAAATAATTGAAAAAATATCATAACACACTCTTTTAAAAAATCTCAATAAAAACTCTTATTTATTTTAGATAGATAGATAGTATACCATAAAACTTTTTTAAAATGACAAAGAATCTTGATTGAATAACACAAGACTTTTTTTAAATTGAAAAGAGTAATACCACAAAAAAAATTTATAATAAAAATGTCTTTTAAAATCCCTTAGAATCATGATTCAATACACCTCGCTAATATGACTCATACAAAACTTGTTCTTATATGCAATCGGGACAGTTGTCATTGGGTCTCACATGTTGTAACCAGCAAGCTTCCGAGCCTTTTCTAGTAAGCTCAACATTCTCGCCGCCCCAACATTGTTACTTGATGAGATCGAGACGGTTCTTGTTGACAAGTATATGGTCTCCTTTTCTACTTTTGGCTGGTAATTTATGATGCAGATGGAGGATTATGATTTTGAACATACGATTTGATATTACATTAAGAAATTTCTATCAAGAGATTGATCTTTTCCCCTGGCACTCTTTCCTTTCAAACTTTTTATAGTTAAAATCTTGTTTTGTAGGAAATGATGATTTTGGGAAATCTATTACAAGGACTTCTAATTTACAAATAAATTTTATCGTATGTTTAAATAATCATGTATGTCAGTGGGAATAAATCCCCTCATGTTTATTTTTTCTCAAAAATATGTTGTTTGATATAGCCTTGTATGCCGTTTGAAATTTGAAATCTGTTTATGATTTTGGTTTTGATAAAAGCAAATTTAAGTTCAGATTTTTAAATTGTGATGCATCCAATGGAATGATCAATGATGTACATAAGTAGAGACTCGGGTTCGATGTTAACTCTGAATTTAGCGCTTTGGATTATTTTATAGATCATCCTTCCGCTGACCACTATGAGCCCTAAATTCTAATCATTCCGCTCTGTTGTTTACCAAGAAAAGGTTGTTGTGGTACTGTGCTGTGAGTGAGGCTTTCGTAGCCTGCAATTTTGAGGAGTAGAGATTAAGTAGAATTAGAATTTCTTTGACCCTATGTATGGCTACTCTAGAAATGTTTGGCCACCAACAATCTGGTTCTCTCAAAGACTGGATTTGGTCCCAAGGAGAACCTCATTGTGTCGCATTTGTTTTGTCACTGACATTTTGAATCATTCATCTTTGACTCTCGTGACATTTGACAAGCAGGTTATGCTTGCAGTTTGCGCTGAAGTACAGTACTGTAATAGTTTCACCGGCTTCTGTTTTGTTGTTCCTGTTATTCTGTTGATTAGAAAGGTTTGTGCCGTCTAGGTAGTGTGCTGTTCAAATTGAAGAGTTCTTGTATCAAAGTATTTCGTTACGGTATAGAAGTGGCCTACTTTCTGGACTTCTATATGTTCATTTGGCCTACTTTCTGGGCTTCTATATGTTCATTTTACATTGTATTTCAAAATCTGATGCTATCCAGGTTCTACTTTCCACTGGCAATGTTGTACTTCTGAAGTACTCCTACTCTCAAATATAAGCAAAATAAATAAATACAGAGATATATTTTTGTCTATATTTAAGACCGGGTGGATGGTATGTTTGATAAGCATCGTATGTGGTAAATGCAAGCTGCTGATTCATTGTCAATGTGCCTGTCATTGTTATATTAGTATGTGAATAGTTGTTTTCTATAATGAAGTTTCAAGTAAGTCTTCACTCTGTTTCAGAACGGAAGCTCAGAAATGCACTTGGCATAGAAGCACTAGCTACCCAGTGGAGACAAGTTATGTGCTTATTTGCATTAAGATAACACTGGTCATTAATTTTTTATACGATATGATCAACAAAATTGTACCCTTTGACAAAATGCTAAATACAAACTCAACACACGCTGTTATGCTACGCCATGTAATCAATTTATTTCACCCCTTTTCTTGTTAACTAATTTAACTGGTTAGGCTATTTTATTTATTATAATGGCCACGATGAATGTGCAGTGGTTCTATATCGTATTATTGATGCACCATCCTTGGTATCTTTGTTGCCTCCAAGACTGTCTCACTCCTCGCATTCCATCACCAACTCTATGGTTATCTTTCTGTGGTGGGGCGGTTGTGATCTTAGGTTGTCAGACATGGTAGTTTGTGATATTCAAAGAGGTGATGTTCGATAGGCACAACACACTTACACATGTACTTTGCCGTTGAAAAGGTAGAGACTTGATGAGCTGATGGCGTGCATGGCGGTGCACGGTGTTTCAATTGATTTTGTCAATGATTAAAAGAACGCCGTGGGAGCACTGCGAATGTTTGATTACGGTGGATTAAACTGCTCATTGTAAAGACAAGTTACTCATTACAATTGTTTTTGTCAATGATTAAAATATGGCAGCACTTCGTTTTTCAATTGTTATATGGCAGCGTGTAAGGCTGTGCATGGTGTTTCAATTGTTTTTGTTAATGATTAAGATATGGCAGCACTTCAATTGTTTTTGTCAATGATTAAAAGAACACCATTCACATCGTCACCGACTAATTTGGGAGAAACTACTCACTGTAATGACAAACTAACGTAAAACAACTGATTACACTATCAAATATGTGGTAATAATGCACAAAAGTAGAATGAGATAAAATATGGGTGAATTAAATAGAATATCAGTTCCAATAACAAACCCATCCAATTATCATACGAGCTCAAAGAATGGTAAGACTACTACAAGGGTAGCTTCCATGCAACGGCAAAATGTTTGTAAAATCCAGAGAGTTGGCAATACAGATCAATTCAGTTATAGTTTTAATCGCCACTTTAAATACACTACAAGAACCCCTGCCAAAGTTTATTTATAAATACAAAGCTACATATTGGTCTACATAGGAATAATAATCAAGTTTCCCATGCTTGCCTATCAAGTTAAGAAAAGCATTACGTATAATACATGCTCAATAACGGTCTCCAGAGTTGACAGATTGGCTGCGTTCAGATCTCACCTGTTAATCAGATTTAACATAAGTAGAATGAAGAATTTTGCATTCACCTATATGAATTAGGATTGAGAGGCAGTAAACATACCGAAGGTGAACGAGATTGTGATAAGCTCCTTGGACTTCGGCTCATGCGAGGTTCAGGCTACATAGTACACAAACAAGCAAAGCCATTAAACTAAATTACATCAGAGTACAATTTGATAGTCATGTAAACTATCCTCTAGAAAGATAATTTTACTATGGTTATTACTTGGCATAGGTGATATAAAAGGGTCAAGAAATTTATTACAATAGGGAAATTTTACTATGGCAGTTATTGGCATAGGTGATAACATATAGAAGGGCATAAGATCATTATAAATATGAACAAATTTCTTACAAATGTCAAGAAATTTAATACGGTTGTGCATTTTCATTTCATTCCTCCCTAATTTAGATATTAATGAAATGTAAGACAAGATAGAATACACTTACAGATGAACTTGCAGATTCTGATCTTGACAATGACCTGCAAAAAATTTCGACCAACGGTTCGATTTAGCATTCAGAATAGTGAAAAGCAAATAGCACAAGTCTGAACAACTGCTTCAGAATCTATAGCTCGCAGTTATTGATACTTTGGAGAAGCTAAGGGGAAGATGTAATTAACAAGCCACTACAACAATAAGAGAAACCGTAAAGAGGAGAGGAGTATAACCCAAAAATTAGAACACAGATTATGTTGAAGTAGTTTTTGAATTGTAACAGCGTTGGATTGCAATAGCTGGTCCCATTAGTTCTTAATCACGGTGATCCAGCTTTTAGATTGCAACTCATCTATCACTACTGCTTTCCAGTCTACAAATGGTACACCATGCCTTAAATTCAGATATTAACACAACAAGTATCAATTTTCACAGCAGGTGACCCACAGGTGCTCATCAATAAAACGGTATTACCTTAGACCACAAAGTAGTAAGAATTTGAGCACCACATGCCCCAAGGTCGCTGCAAAAAGTCATCGTCTAGAAAACAAACAAGTAGAACCCTAATGAACATTGTAGTTAGGGGCCAACTTGACAAACAACATCAATGCTGTCCCCTTGCCCCCTCCAACTTTCAATATATTAAGTATAAGTATCGTGCTGACAAACGTATGGTCAATAGGTTTCATGAGATCAACAGTGTGGATAACATAATGAAATGTTCACTTTCAGATAATTAATTGAAATTTATCCAAAAATTTAGGAAAACAGACCTTTCCATCAACTGCCACAAAAAGGGAAAAAGAGAAGAGCATTTGAATGTAATAGTAAATGCCATAGAAAACATCGTTGAAAATTAGCTTACAAAAAATTCAACTCCTCAAGAGAAATGCACATATGTAGATTTAGCTCCCAATAAGAAAAGAATAGTGAGGAAGTAGCATGCATAGGTATAAACCAACTGACTGATATCATAGATGTCAAATATATGAAACAACATTTCCATTATCCGAACTTCCTGATTATATGAAACAAAATATTTTTCTTGTATACTTAACAAGCCAAGTTTCCATTTTTGCCAAATAGAGAACTCTCTGTCTCAAAGGTCAACTGTTGTTCTTTCATTAGACAAAAAGATACTGAAGATTACAACCGGACAGATCCAACAAAGCAAAAGCAACATTTAACACAATAAAGCAAGAGGTAAAGCTAAAATTTTGAAACTGAGCATGATTGCTTCATGGGGATTATACTTTTGCTAAATGCAGACAGAAGAACAATTTATTGTTTGTATGTTTTGGTTGTTTGTAGTCTTTCATGCCACGGAAGGATGTCTTATCCTTGCTCAAGTTGTATATTTTGCTCTTTTAAAAAATTCTTATTTCCATTAGAGAAGAGTTGCAGAATTCAGACATGTCAACAATAAAGTAGAAACTGACCTTGAACGGGATAAAGACCGCCGAGTGCGTTTCACTTTTGGAGACAAGCTGCAAAATATGAAAAATTTAGTCAACTATTTAAAGTTACAAAACAGGCGTACCAAATTATAATTAAAAAATGACAATGTAATGAACCTTCTGCTGCTCTTGCTACTATAGCTATAACTTTGACTGCGACTTCGACTTCGTGACATATATGGACTGCGGCTCGGGCTTCTAGAATAACTCCTCCTTGTATCACAACTGGGACTCCTAGAATATCTCCGTCGATCATATTCCCTCACCTGAAAGAACCAAAGTAGTTTTTGAATGAGCAATAAAAAAAAATAATCATAGAGAAGAATGCAACCAAAATAAATCTTCACACACTCGTATGTATGCCCGAGAGAACGCATTTCGGAATTCTGAGTCGTCAAGTTTTCTAATCTGTAACAAGAAAATGTGTATCAGTATGACAATGACAGTCACCACAAATCTAGGTTAGGGGGGTCAAGTCAGATGAACCTGATAACTACTAGTAGTAGATACATGTTTAGAAAACTTACAGCATATTTCATATCTTCATAATTTGTATACTCCACTATCCCAGTCATGCCTGCATACAAATTGTAGAGAAGTTTGAGAACAATTTTGTTGTAAAAATTAAGGTAACAGATAAGAATCAAATATATGAAATTCCAGGGATGCAGAAACATAGACATCCTTGATCTCAAACTTAAAATCCCAAGTTGTGCACTGATATCAAAACCATTATTTGAAATTATATAAAAGAGAACTCCCATCATAAGTGCTTTAGGTTGGATTAATTAATTGACTGTTATGATTATTTAGCCCTTAATAGAGCTGAAGTGTTGATTAAACTGTTTTGAGTATTTTCCCAGTCCCTATGATGCAAGTTCTTGATATTTTTTCTCAAACTGGAACATCCAACCAATCTTGCAATCAAAAAAATTAATTCAAGTTAGATACTGTGCTACTTACCACCTCGGTCACGGAAAACTTGAGAGAAACATACATCACCAGCTCTGCGCATGTGATCCTAATCAATAAACCCCCATTAGTATATATTGCATATTAAATTGTGATCCAAGACAGTGACAGGAAGTAGTTAACCCTTTATCATGCAAACAAATGTACAATTATAAGAAAAATAAACAAGTCATACTTTCAGGTCTTGCCATGAAGCCGAAGGAGGTAATCCAGTGACCAAAACTACAAAAAAA
>Ga0228711_1001955_pt1 | contig 31149 bp, 16 predicted proteins | sample MedpolnodulmetaG_2_FD_177996 | JGI IMG/M metagenome (GOLD analysis project Ga0228711, IMG submission 177996) | Root nodule microbial communities from Medicago polymorpha collected in Santa Monica, California, United States - brown nodules | ecosystem: Host-associated > Plants > Roots > Nodule... | reverse complement strand
CCCCCCCTCTTGTGGTTTTTCTCACCTTCAGAAATGATACGATTCAAACATGAATCGATTCATATACAGTGTGAATCGATTCAAACATGAGTGAGTCGATTCATGCAGACACAGGGCACAAATGAAAGGGTATCAAGATGAACAGTTACAAGTTGCCTCACTAGGGTGATTTAACATAGTCTAATCAAAATGAAAAGCTAGACAAACAAGACCTAAACTAAAACAAAACCAAAGATACAAAACCAAACATCATCAAAACCATAGCTAGAGGCTTCAGTTGAATCCATCATCTGCATTTGTTGAACAACGTCATAAAATAAAGTCATGGTTCCTATCAATGTTTAACCCCAACCCTAGTGTTACAGATCAGAGCACACATTTATTCGACTACTTAATAGTATAGATAAAGAGCAACGAAGATATGTCCTCGTCACCACCTTCTAAGCGTCCCGCAAAGCTAAATCTCCTCTTCCTATGTATCTGTACCCCATGAGTACAGACACCAAAACACACAAACAACAACAAGGGGTGAGAATTCACATCATAACATATATTGGGATACGTGAGATAAGAAATCATATCATCATCAATCATCATTCATAAATCTTACACTGTTCTCGTAATAGAGTCATAAAATACATACATCATTATGCACACACCTTTAGCATTCACATCAATTCACACCATTAGCACATATCATGGTTCTTCCTATTCATGACCTATATGCAACATACTTCATTCCTAGACCTACATGCATGCCGGTACTGGATCCTATCGTCATAATAATGTAGTTCAGAGATGTGTTACTAAAACATACATTTCGTCATTCGTCATTATGCAGTATGATATGATGCATGAAGACTCACCAAAAATCATTTAGAAAGACACATAAACAACACATCATAGTCATTCGTCATTTTTCATCATTCGTCATTTTTATTCATCTTTCGTCATTTCACTGGTTATTAGGAGACAAGTACGTCATTCGTCATTTTCGACATTCGTCTTATAGAAAGTCATAACGTCATTTTACATCCTAATATTACATCATTATCACCTCGTCATTAATGGATATCATCTATTCGTCTATTCCTATATAACTCACTTAACACCATCACCTTACTTCATTAACATCTCATCTTACTCATGTTCTTACCCTTTATTTTAACTTGTGATACTACTCCCTCCGTCCCATAATATAAGCCAAAAAAAAACACAATTTTGTTGTCCCAAATTATAAGCAACAAAAACTCAATTTTAACTTATTTAAACATGTTTACCAAAAATACCCTTAGTAGTATTTATTAGGTTTTTGTTTTCCAAAATTCATACTCCTTTTACCGTGAAATTGTATGGTATTTCCAAGATTACTAATGCTCTCTATCACAAGCTAATTGGATGGGGCAATTAAACAAGGTTAGCATTTGCTTTTTCAAAACACTTACGACGGTTATAATCACTATAGAGGAAAAATAGTGGTGACATTTATTTGTTTTGATTTTCAATGTGTGCAATAATGCAATCAATTTTTTTTAACATTCAATATTAACAAGGGTAATTTTGGAAACACATCTATTTTATTATGAGTATTAAATAAGAATGATTGGATTCCTTAATAAGTGTGCTTTTTTTTTTGCTGCTTATATTATGGGACGGAGGGAGTATACTCATTCCTCATCCTAAGGTCCTTCTACTATCTCCTTTATTGGTCTAAGACCTATTCATAACGATCACCTTGACTCCCCTTAATTACCCTTTTTCGATTCTAACTCTAGTCTTACTAGTAAATTGAGCTAATCACCTTTTATTATGCATAAGTACACTTCCTACTCTCTTTTTTTATTAGTTTAGGATCATTAAATTTGATTCTCACTCTAACGACTCTCTTAAACTTCATATAATTTTCAAAGTGGTTTTCTAATCTATTGAAAGAGTTGTGTTGAGCATCTCATGAAAAATGCAGCATGGCTAGGTATGGTGTTTTAATCATAATTCGAGTTATAGATACCTAAAAGAGGTGAAACCAAAGCCATTTGAAAGTTGATGTCCCTATCTACAACTTTCATAAAGACACCTAAACTTGATTCGAAACATAAAGGGGTAAAAAGTTTGTTTTTCCTAAGCCTGGTAGGAGTGCACAACCGTGTTGACCTATGTATATTATTTTGATCATAACTCGAGTTGTGGATGTATTTTGGAGGTCAAACTAGAGTCATTGGAAATATAACATCCATCCCTACAACTTTTATTTTTACTCCAAGACCCAGTTTGGAACAGAAATGGGTGAAAAACGCCTATAAGTTGGCGTTAGGCGCCAAGAACAGGCACCTGAGGCTCTAGCTCTCGGGTTGTGGGCGCTAGGCGCCCTTACTACAGCGCAGCGTTGCGATGTGCCCAAATTTTACGTTTTTAAGCTACGAGAATGCTTCTAAATTTTCCTAAATGTCCACTGTTAAAGCCTTTGTGATCCTAAATTGATATGAAACATTACTTAGGGTTACCCTAACATCCAAACACTACTTTTTCACACCATTTATCTAATTGCATCACTCTTCACATGATTAAATTCTCAAATCAATTACCCTAACTTTGTTTTTTCAATTTTAATCTATGAACAACAACAATAACCCTCAATTCTCCTATTTCAACTTCATCTTTTAATTAGTTCATCATCAATCTCTGATCACAATCTCACATCATAACAGCAACATCCTACTCTAACATCTTTACATCCCCACAATAAAAACATAAACCCTAGAGATGAATAGATTCTCCCCCTTACCTCGAATCTCCGAAGTTTCGGTTTTCTGGCTCTCTTCTCTTGAATTAGGGTTTTCTCCTCTTCTTCTCTCCTCTCTCTTGTTTCTACGTTTCAGCCAAAGTGACAGCTTAGAATGTTAATTCTTTTTTTTTTTAATACTTGAGTTAGCCTCTTACTATTATTCATTCTATTCTACTTTTTTATTATTTTTACTTCTCCCTCCATCACTTAATTATTTCCTTCCATTCTACACCTCAATATTTCCTACATTATTCTATTTATTTGTTTTCCTCCTCATCTTATTAATCTCTTGGTTTGTCATTAATCATCATAATTTATTTCTTCATAGCTAACATACTTTTTAAGCACCATAACACACTAAGCATCATAGCATCCATATAATCTTTAAAAAATCTGGAAATTCTCTAACTATCCTCGTTCACCGTTAAATATAAATTTTGGGGTGTTATAGATGTCACCGAGTTTGGTTCCACTATGGGTAATAGTATCCAATTCTGTAGTTTCTATTTAACAAACTCTCATGTGGAGTGTATTATGGGGCAAGCAAATGAGGTTGCACGTGAATTAGCTAAGGCAACCACATCTAGTACTAGCTTCCGTATCTTTGATGAGATTCTAACATGTATTACGGATTTAATTTTTAATTAAATGATATAAGTTACTTTCCCTAAAAAAAATCATGATGATGGAGTTTAAAAAAGGGATTCCCGTTTTATTACAATAAGGGAAATGCTAACTTGTGCCCTTAAGACACAAGTTACTCAAATATAGAAATAATATATTAGAATACATGCATTAAATATAATCTTTAATGTTTTAATGAATTAAATTCACAAAGTTTAAGGGAATATTTCCTTTTTTGGATTTCCTAACATGTGCCTTAAGGGCACAAGTTAACACTACCCATAGACTATCGACTAAATCCAGGCAAAGAAAGTTGTGTTAAATGAATGGGCAAACGGTCAACACTGCATATTTGACTAATCCTCCTTCTTCTTTTTTTTTTTACAATATTTGACTTTTTTTTTTTATAGAGGGACTAATATTTTAGTATAGTCATATTATTATAAGAAAATGAGAAGCGTTATGGACACTATCTTTTTAATATTATCTTTAACATTCTTTTTCTAGTATTATCTTTAACATTCGCGTTTTTAAAATTCATGTGAGTCTCACATTTTAAAAATGGACTACACATAAAGTGGTGAGGCTCACATAAATTTCATCTACTAAGAAATTAAGTGTAAGTGAAAGTGTTAGAAAATGAATGTTCCTAATTCTAATAAATATTAGGGAAATGCTAAAGAGTATCTTTGGGGCATTGGTTAAAAGGATAAAAGTAGAAATATTACATTGAAAAATGGTGAAAAATGATGAATTTTACTTTTTAAAAGATATTATTAGAATTCAATGCAAATATACTATTTTTAGTTTCCTTAGCAAGTGCCCTAAGGGCACTAATTAGCATAACCCAAGTATTATACCACTCCCTCTTTCCCTCAACAACAAGAGGACTCTAAAACGAGTTTTGCCATTCAATTACGAACTTTATCCACTAACAAAAGTACATTTTTTTGCTTAAAATGACATACTTATTAAGTTTTTTTGACATGTAAAAATACCTCAAATAAAAGTTTGTTTTAGGCTTAAAAACATGTTGGACCGGCCATGTACATATCCCTTAAAAATTATCCACATTTGATGTAAAATAAACCAAATTCTGGGAATGTGGTGATGAGGAGTATTAAATATTTGAAAATAAAATGTGTTTGAAATATTTTCAAATGTGGATAATTTAAGTTAGAAAAGTGGCATGCATAAAAAAAAGTATGAAATGTATAAAATCATACACTCCAAAGAAAATCATACACTTCAAAAAGTAAAGGGTACAAAGGTTGTGTTTTTTGACAGCGGGTATATAGCTTACAAAAAATGATTAGTGATGGATATTGTATACAACATTTGTGATTAATCCATATTTTTCGGTTTATTATCTTCCTCTTGCTTTCTCTATTCTCCAATTCAAAAACTACATGTTTTATACTTATGACAATGGTCCTCCATTGTCTCCTTAAAGTAAGCTATGATTCACGACCACTAGCTTAATTCTTCCAAAAGATTTACCCAAAAATTGGCAACATTTGATCATCGACAAAACAAAAATGAGAAGAAAAAAATTGTGTAATTGGTGATGACATTGTAAAGAAAGATAACAAAACCAAGATATTTTGTTATATCTAATCAAATTAATCTCTAGCATGGCAGTAGCTTTAACACAATGCTCAGAAAAGCTAGGATACCTCATAGTTCAATTAGCAAAAAATTTCGTTATGTTTATGGTGATGGTAATTGTATGCAATGGTTTACATTTTCTTCTAAAGCCTTATAAACAACCTCGCATTACTTCCGACATAATCGTAAGTTTCCTTCTCAAAATGAACCATAATTGTATCATATCAAAGAAACGTGTATTTAACTCGGTCATGTAATCTAGATCATCAAGGCAACCCGTGTTTTGACTATAGTAAAATCGGTCCATATCATCTATAGTCAAAATATGAGTCGTCTGATCTTGATGGAATAGTCAAGATACACATGAATGTAGGGTTTGGACTAAAAATTGAAAATGAATTTTTGACATACAAGTTGTTATTCATGTTTATTATTATGCAGGTTGGATTAGTAATGGGAAATGCACCATTTTTACGTGATTTATATGGACAGTTCAACCATACATTTGGATTTATCATTGATTTTGGAATGATGTGTTACATGTTTGCCTTGGGTGTAGAAATGGATCCTTATGTACTCTTAAAGAAACCAAGTAGGGATGTTCAAGTTGCCTATGCAGGAATATTCACCACATTCATCATCGCATGTTTAACAACATCACTTCTCCAATTCTTCCCAAACCAACAACATGTACTAGGATACACTCTCACCCTCGCAACTCTTCTCTCTAGCACGGCATCACCCGTCCTAACCCGTCTTATAACCAGTCTCAACATAGGAAAGTCGGATATTGGGAAGCTCGTCATAACAGCCGGGATGTACTCCGATTTTATCTGCTCTTTGCTTCTTTCAGTCGGCTATATTTTAATGCCACTGGACACATATTGCTCCAGTTTCGAACAAAAAGGGCGAATTAGAAGGGCAATTGTAATGAATACTGTTGTTCTTGGCCAAGCATTGTTCACAGCAACGTTTGCACCGGTTTTCATGAAATGGGTTGACAATGAAAACCCTGAAGGGAAACCTATGAAAGGATCACATTTGGTATTATCACTTGCATTCATGGTTATGATTTGTGCTTCATCAATACTATATAACTATAATCCAATTCTAAGTGCATTTATAACTGGAATATGTTTTCCTAGGGAAGGAAGAGTTTCAAAATGGGTTATTAGCAAAATCAACTACATGTTGACAATGATATTTTTTCCCATTTTTTTCTTGTGGATGGGTTATGCAGCTGATTTTAGGAATTTTCACCCTGGAGCTTTAGAAACATGGTTAAGATTGTTTATATCTATCATAATAGCAATGGTTGGTAAAGTTGCTGGAACAGTTGTTTCTGGTGTAATTCTTGGCTTTCATTGGCCTGAATCAGTTGCTATTGGATTGCTACTTGCTACCAAGGGACATTTGCATATCTACATGGCTATCAAAGTGGCAAGTATTCTCCTAATTTCTCTCTTCACTGTCTCAAATAGTTACATGCTCCTTTCCTTTATGTGTCAACTCAAAATTCTAGCATGATAAATAACTTTGATGTCTCCAAGTGATATCATTTGTGTGTCAATCTTGTTGCACAAATACTTCAAATTGAAGGTGTTCTGTGGGACACCGACACAAAACTGACACGCATAATCATTCAAATATTTCACTTTTTCAAATTATTACCAGTATCGACGTGTCCCTACCAGTGTCGGTGTCCGGTGTTCGTATCTGTGTCAATGCTTCATTGGTCAAAACACAACTTAAAAAGTCGCTATTTTATGTGTGCGAATTAAAATATGAACACGCTTCTAATGACGGAATAAATGATAAGACAGTGATACAAAATCCAGCATTTGAATCTTACTTGTGTATGTCAACAGAAAAATCCAAGAGCATTATGCAGGTAAAGGCTGAAGTTAGCCCCTGCAGAGTTTTGCTTTGAATCTATCACTATCCTTAAGAGACATTTCAATATCTTGAGAGTCTATAAAGGGTTTATGATCAATCTAAATATGCATAGCTACACTTTTTCATTTATTAAAAAAAATTAACAGATATCATTTTTACCATTAAATGAATCTCATGGCTTATCCTTTTACAACCAGATGGGTTGCGGCTCCAATACTTCGACCGGCATTGCGTTGATAATTGCAATATTTTTCACAGTGGTGCACACCCCCGCAGTCGTTGCACATATCATAAAACGTGCAAAGCGAAAAGTACCTACTCATCGCATGTCCCTGCAATTACTTGATCGAACAAGTGAGCTAAGGATTCTGCTGTGCCTTCATGGACCTGACAACATTTCTGCTTCCATCAACTTCATGGAGATCTCAAGAGGGAAATCAGATCCCGGCCTTCTGGTATACGTCACAGAAATGATTGAACTAACTGATCAAATAGCAGTCACGGTAGAAAGAGGCGAAGGAGTAGAAACAACAAATGTGAAAGATAAAGATGTCATGGCGATGAGAGATCAAATAACCAGCTCTTTTCAAGCTTATATAGAAGATGATGGGGATGACGTCACGCTCAAAAGAACAATGGCGGTTTCAACAATAAATAATATGGCACAAGATATTTGTACTTTGGCAGAGGATTTGATGACTGCCCTCATCATACTACCATTCCACAGGACTCAATTGAAGAATGGGAAATTGGATGGTGGCCATCAAGGATTCAGATATGTGAACCGAAAGGTAATGTCTGAAACTTTAACATATGATTACTTATAAAAAGACATGAAGACAACCCTTACCATGAAGTACTTTAATAGCTCAAACATATATACCTTCTCCAAGAATATATTCAACAATGTTATTTGATGTGAAAAGACTGTTAAAAAAAGACTGTTAAAAAGGTAACTGCCAGAAGATGAAAAACATGTAACAATTTATGGTGAGGTCAAAAGAAAATGCTTTAAAAGTAACTAAACACTCACTCATTTCTATTCATTCAACCATTTTCATGTAAAAATCTTTTCTGCTGAAATGTATTTTTCCTAATAGATAATTTGATACTCAGTTATTGAAGAGTGCTCCTTGTTCCGTGGGGATTCTAGTGAACAGAGGCTTGGGGTCCCTTGGAAAGATATCAAAGACTGAAGCATCACTCAATGTGGCAACATTGTTCATTGGTGGAAAAGACGATAGAGAAGCACTGGCCTACACTGGTAGAGTAGCAGGGCATCCAGGAATAAAACTCACAGTTATAAGATTTTTAGTAGATACCAGTGCTGAATCCTCAAGAATAGCAGCATACAGGGTAAGCCTTCCAGAGAAAGGCGAAGAGATAGCGCTAGACGATGAATGCTTTGCCCACTTTTACGATAAACATATTTCCGGAGGTCAAATTTCTTACATGGAGAAGCATCTAGCCAATGCAGCAGAGACTTTCTCTACTCTCAAATCGTTTGAAGGAAAGTACTCACTGGTCATTGTAGGAAGAGAAGGTGGATTGAACTCAATATTGACGAAGGGGATGAATGACTGGCAACAGTGTCCGGAATTGGGGCCTATAGGGGATGTTCTTTCAGGACCGGACTTCTCAACAACAGTGTCTGTATTAGTAATCCAACAACATAGACATAAAGGAGAAATAGATGGACTTGATGAGGAATTCAATATCATGTAGGTGTAGATGGATAGGTAGAGTAGAGATAGATGCTAGTTGTACAACAAGGAAATAGAAAAATTGGTAGGAACAACCACTTTGTGAAAATTGTAAAGATAAATGTAAATGTGACAACATTCTTATCATGCTAACTTCAAGCATGCGCATCATCATAGATTAACATTGCTTTCATTACTAGTAGCCTGTGTTTGGTTCGGCTTTTTTAACTGGCAAACAAACACATGCATAACCGGTTACATTCCACCAGATGCTCTTGGCAGAGTTGACTTAACATGGTACGAAAGAGTTAGACATGAAATCCAAGATCCATATGACAGGACTAAACTAGTATTTGGTAGTTTCAATACAATGCAAATCCTCCCTTTTAAACATTTTTGTTGATACAACTTTGAATTTCATACAAAATATTCTATTTAAATTCCATTTAACTGGAGTGATCTGCTTCTAACTCACAATTTCCATCTTGACTGTTGCAAGTCAATAGTCCTTTGAAAACTTCAACAACTCCGCCTGCAATTGAAGTTTTTAATTTTTTAGTAATAGTAATAAAAAAATTAATTTAAATACTTATTAGAATCCATGAAGGATCTATCCCCTCCCACCAATCGATAAATAACCGGTATGTATGTACATTTCAAAAGAATTATATATAAGCCAGAAAGAAAAGTCAACACAAAAATACAGTCATAGAAGAACATATGACAACAAAAGGCAAGGCGTGCTTCTTATTCTTTTGAAAAGGCAAAGAAGATTACTATTAATAAACAAGGGTCCAAAGCACTAGTTGAGAGACTAGCCAAGACTGAGCATATATACCCATCATGATTAGATAATAATTAACACCCACCCATACAAATGGTACAGAAGAAAGAACTTAACACACACAGTACATCACAGACTGTATATACCAGCATTGTTATTGATGTGTGTCAACTTACTACCAGGCTCCAATGTGCAGTATCAGATTAAAGCTCGAAAGAGAACAAAACTCCCAGATTCAGTGTCATCTCTCCTACTTCTCGCATACTATCACAGCAATGAGCAACATTTCACTTCCACCTTAAAACACTCGCTCTCCTCTTTCCTATCAAAGCTCAAGTTCTCAACTACTTCTTAGTTCTTACAAGTTACAGTACATTTCAAACTTTACCCAGAACGACTTATTGCGTTAAGCCAAAGCATGCCAATGGATTCATGCTTGTGTGAAATGGAACGGTTAAATCCCTTTGATTTTACATTCAACCAATTCCTCCACAAATATCAACTTCTTACTATGTAATATTCTTCTATTCCCCTCCATCTAAATCATCCAAACACGTCCAATCCAAACTATCAACTTGATGTTCTAAACTACCTGTCCTCCACGAACTATTCCCCAAATGCATGTAAACAACGCTTCTAATTAATAAAATGAGTTATATATGATGAACTTCGGTCAACCTCCAAATATTTCCATGACCACTGGGTTAAATGATAAATCTAATATTAAAGTTAAAATCTGCTACTACTTTCAAGGTTATGCAAGTAAAGATATCGAAAAGGGACCAGTGTAACAACTAACGAGCGAAGCCTGGTAGTAATGGCACTAATATTTTATTTAACATGTATAAGAATTGCTAAGAAAGGAGAGTGAATAAATATGGACAATGTAAATAGAATGTGGACGCATCGCACAAAGAACAAAAAAGCAGAAACACTGTACCTCAAAACCACTCTTCAAGGTATCAAGTTCCTTATCCAGATCGTTAATCGACTGGTTATATGCTTGCATTGGTGAAGACTGGCTAGTGGTGTGTATCTGCAAAAATTACAACAAAACAGTTGATGATTAGCTCCCAATTCACATACAGACAAAAATAAATATCCACTTCTAGTTCTAACTCCTACTTTAAGAAAAGAAAGAAAAAAAACACAACATACATAGGTCATGTTTGGATACACAACTTTACAAAACGCTTATAATATAATCGCATATCATTCAAGTGCTAATGTATGAACTAACTCTATAACAAGATAAAATAAAGTCAAATTGTTTTCATATAAGCTATAAGTTGTATGCATAAGCTACTCTGGAGAGTCTATATAAACTGAAAACTTATGGACATGTCATAAGCTCTCTTAAACATCTCACAAGTGCTTATGTAAGTGGATAAACTCAAATAAATCCAATCCATTGCTATGATAAAGTGTGGTTATGTTAGAAAATAAACAAGGACCCAGTTGAACCGAAACCAATTCAGTTCATTTACACATGATTTATCTGTCTTATCCAAGGATTAATAAAGCTCAATGCAATCCATTTTCTCCAAATAAATCTATAGCCTGTTTGGATTGACTTATCTGAGCTTATCTACTACCATAACCACTTGTGACACTGTTTGGGAGAACTTACAAAAATAGCTTATAAGTTATAACCTCTTTCTAAGCTGTTTTCAGCTTATTTCTATAAAGCTCTCAAATATAGCTTATAAAAATGGATTACATATTATACGAAAACGTTGGCCTTCTGTCAATTTTTTTTTAATTACTACCGATGTCGCCGTGTCAGTGTCTGTATCCGTGCTTCAAAAGGGAGGTAACAAACTAACCCTGATGATAATTTTGTACTGAAGAGGATGAGGAAGCTTGTATCCAGCAAATAACACATTAGGGTCTTTGTGAAGCTGCCTGAAAATTTTAAACATTAAAAAAATCAAAATTAAAATTTTTAAAAAAAAAAAGTTAGGGTTTTGATTAAAATGAAAGTGGGTAGTTCATACATGCGAAGGATGTTTCCGATAGTGTGATCTTCTCTTTCAATAGTGAAAGATGCTGCGTTGATGATCTTTGTGTCCCTCTCGTACGAAACCCTTTATTTACTCGGAAAAAAATTATAAAAAAAAATGAGAAAAAAGAGAATACGGAAAGAAGGTGAAAGAATAAGAAGAAGAGTTGAAAGAATAGAGAGATACTTTTTTGTGCCTTCGGGAACGACGAAACGCTCGTAACGATCGGGTGCATTCATGGTTTCTTCTTCCCTTTGCTCTCTCTCTCTGTGTTTTCTACCACTCTTCTTCAAACGAAACAACACACTGTTGAGAGAAACTACAATAGAATCGGAGTTTTTATATGCATTTTTCCTTATGTCCACGCTGAAATTTTTTTTTTTTTACAACATTTTTCTGTTATCTGAGGAGTAACCCTGAAATTGTAAGTTTCGTCAATTATCCCTCTGAAATTAACAAAACTTCAATTACTCCTCTAAAATTGCACAACGTTAATTAATTTATCCCCTTCATCAAATTTTTCAGTTAGTCAACATGATGTTTTGCAAATACCCCCTGAAGTTTTGCACTTATGTGCAAAATGCCCCCGAACTTGAAAATTTATATATATTTTTTCTTATCTTTCTCAAAAGATATTAAAGGCAAACAATTAACCGTTAACTTTAATAATTTAAACTCTACAATATTACAATCCAAATTTCACACTAAAAATTCGCAAAAAGGTCTTAATAATGCAAGAAAAATCATTTGCAATTCACCCTAAAAATTCGCAAAAAGATCTAAATAATGCAAGAAAATGAAAATCAGTTGAGAACCAAAATAAAAATCGTCTGCATTAGTTTTTACACAGGTAGAGGAAACCAAGTAGCACAATTCTTGTCATTTCTTAAATTAATTAAAATACATATTTGTATAGATGCAAATATATATTTATCCAAGAAAATGAAAGGAAAATAATCAAATGATAACTGTGAACATCCAAGACTAAATAATATAGAAAGACTTGCTATATAGAATCACTAGATAATAATACTTGTTCAAAAAAGAATCACTAAATAATATAAAATGACCGGAGTAAACTATATAGAATCACTAAATAATAAGGAACAAAGCCATTACTCATATATATGTTACAGAGGCTATTACTAAGTTCTTTTCTATACATATATGGTACAAAGGTCATTACTCACAGTTACTGTTATAGCATATATATATATAATATCCTATTATCCCTGTATTGATGTCTTATTTGCCTTATAGCATATCACAATTAATGTTATATCATGTAGTTATTGCACCAAATGCATTTCCCATTAAAACATCTATCTTTGTTGTGTATATTAAGAAGCTATATTTACTATTTTTTTAGAAGCATCTTACTGCCTCATGAGCTGCTCTATGGCAGCTTCTTGAAACATTTCATATAACAAACAATAAGTTTTGTTAATTTTAAGGGGGTAATTAACGAAACTTATAATTTCAGGGGGGTAATTGTCTATTTACTAATTATATTACCTCCCGTGAATACTTTTTCAGACAAATTGAAATCTAATATACTGCAGAAATTGTACGTACATAATAGTGCTTAAAATAGCCTTGATCAGCACGATAAATTATGGAATGGATCATTGTAATTCAAGAGCCTAATTTGATAAGCTTTGCAGTCGAACCAAGTCAGCATAACTAACAATACAATTTTTTTAATGGAAAATGTTTGGAAAGATTCCAAATTACGTCACCTTATCTCTTCCACTCCAGTTATACACCAATAATATTTATTTTTTTGGCGAATTTGGGTGTCGAGGATCGAACCTGCAATAATTAGTTCTTACATGTTACATGATCAGTATTGAAGTGTGATGATGACCACTGACAATATTATTTGATGATTACATTTTATTTTATATCATTTCAATATAAAATATTTAACATGTGATTTGTTTTGAACAAACAAATGAGGGATAAAAATAAGAAAGGTGAAAGCAAGTGAATTTCTTCTCTCCAATGAGAGTATAGAACTTTCATTACCTTGGTATTAGGTGAGACCAAATGATTTAGCTACACATAACTGTATTTTCTCAATTAATCCATATGATACAAGTTTTAAAGGAGTAATACAAAAAGTAGGGCATTTTATGTCTTTTTAATTTCAATCCATTCCCTTCATTTCAATTATCATCAATGATATTTAGACATCTTAATTTTTTTTACTCATTCAACACCTTATTTTCCACTGTCTCTCTTTCTATTACACTATCATATCTATGACTCTTATCTCTATACATTTATGAAAGTGTCCAATATTTTTCTTCAACTATTTGCACGGAAAAGGGAGCCCTTATATTATTAACTGGACAAATAACGTACAATAAAAAGGCTTGTGGATCATGGGAGAAAGGAAACCAAAATTGCATGAAGTTGTTGGTATAGTATATGTGATGTTTGGAGGAAAATGTAAAAAGCAAATGGAAGACAAAATTGCATGAAGCTCAAGATGTTAAAACATCTGTTTAGTGCTGTAGTGCTTCGTTGATCATGTATTTTTTATCAAAAAAAAAATATATATTGTGTAGTTGTTTCTTTTGTATTTTTATTTAAAACATTTATTCTCTACTCTCAAACAAATTTTTTTTTCTTCTTCTCGTGAGTTTTGCTCAGTTAACAAGAACAATGCATAATATATGCAACGTCCGAGGTTCAAATCTCAACCACCACAAAAAAAAAAATCATATAATTTTATATTTAAGTTCAAACACTTCTTTCCCATTTATAGTTTACATGTTGTTTTTCTTGTCTATCTTTTAGAAGTTACAAAAAAATAGTAAAAAAGTCTGCTTAAAAAAATAAGTTACAAAAAGTTAGTGAAAAAATTATTTAAGAATTAGATTATGAAGAAGTATATGAATGTGTAGGGAAAAAAGTGGGAGAATGGAACATCCATTGTTCCATTTTTTTTTTATTTTTTTTATAATCAATTGGTTAGAAAGGTTTCAAAGAGTGAATGAAGGTTTGTTATTAGAAAATTAAGCTTTTCCATCATTTGTTTGAGATCAACCGATACTCTATAGTGTAACTAACGTACCAACTATTATATGGAGCCATAGCGTGATATTCTTATCCTCTCTCTATTGTTGTCACTATTATTCTCTTTAGTTGTTTTCCCGTTTTTTCAACAGTGTGTACAACAAGAGAATACCGGCCGAAACCATCTATCTTAATAGCACGGTCTTCAGTAACAAAACAAACTTAGTTACGAGAAGTTATTCCGTTGAACACCATCACCAAAGCAAACTCAACAGGGCCACACTGAGGTAGAGAAAACGTCGTAGAAACAACAAAGTAGCAATAAAGATACTCGATGCTAATAAAGAAGATATGGACGAAGTATAGAAAATGATGCTTTTCCAACAATTTCTCCACAACCAGAGGATATTCTACCCAACAAGTGTACCTGCCTGCTATCACGTGTATCAAATAGGTGAGATACCTAACCTCCTTGAGTTTCTCCCAATAGATCAAATTTACATTTGGCGATCTTTTTTATTTTCTTAATCATCTTGATCTTCCAAAAGATATGAATCGTGTGTTGTGTAATGAACTCGAATGAAGTGAATGTACATTTGAATAAATGATAAAAAGATGAATAAATCGTATTTGTTGTTTGCTATGTTATTGAGATTGAGAAGGAAGTAGAATCAAGTGTGTGTGTGTGTTGTGTTTTAATTTTGCGTCTTGTTTGAGTAAATGATAAACTTGAGTTTTGTTGTTTGAAAGAAAAAGATTGAATTTTTATGGGTGTGTTGTTTTTCTATACGAAGGAAATGAGGGAAGGGGATTGTTGTTATATAGTACTGGGACTAGGAAATGAGGAGTGGTGAGAAAATGAGCGACCCATTTTCATGTCCAGGTTACTGGCTCGCCAGCTCGCAGAGTGGCAGTATTACATAAATGTGGCGTGACGCAGTGCTATGTCTCGTTAACTAATTAGATCCTTTGAATTACATAGATAGATCATTTTACACAAAAAAATAAATAAATAAACAGAGTTTAATTATTCTATAAATCCTTGAATTATGAAAAATGTCAACGAGTGTCTCCGGAACATTCTTTAAGGACCATAAGTGGTATGTATTTATAAAAATATGTGTATTCAATGCATTGAAAATCAAAATATTTAACTTTTTTTAAAAATAATTGCTTATTTTAGAATGCTCAAATATCCAATGCAAAAATCTAAACCCCTTTTCCGTTTTCCCTACAAATTTGTAGTGTTTTTGAGTCTCAATATTACTACTACTAGTTGTGAAATGAAATGAAATGAAAAGTGAATGTATAGTTTATAAATTTTTTGGACATTTGTAAGTGATTTCAATAAACTACAATCGAAGTTGTTGTTTATCGTAAGTAATTTCCAATTGAAATAAATTCATTTTAAAATATTATTTTTTAGTCTTCAATTTTAGAGACATCATTTGCACTGAATTGCCATTAAAAAGTTCGTAATTTTTACTATAAACTACAATTGAAGTTATTTATTAAATACAACCAACCTAACTAATCAATAATTATATTGAAATGCCTCCTAAAAAATAATAACTACATCAAAATGGTTATTCTCATACATTCTGATACCAAATCCAAAATATTACGGTATGTTTTATTACATAGATTTTCTTTTTTCAAAATAAAGTATTAGTTGCAAAAAGCAATGATAAGAAAATAGAAAACATTTTTATTTACGATCAAAATAATAAAATTGTTTAACTAGATGCAACGTGTCTCATAAATCCCAAAAAGATTAGCATTCACAATTGTATCCGGAAAATACATTTGGTTTACCAAAACGGTAGATGCGACATCTTTTAAAACATTGAGTTGTTCGGACGCAAGTTGTATGATTTGATGGTTGTAAAATCCACTTATATAACAAATAATTACAAACAAACCACAACAATCATACAAACTCTTCCCAATCAATTTTTCGCATTCATTTATGCTTTACCAAATCATCATCGTCAGTTAATCAAAATTTATCCGAGCAAAAAATCATTTTTTTCAAATCAACCAACATACAATTATTTAAACAATATATAATTTTGGTTAATGTATACTTGAGGCAATCCACATATCGAAAATTCTATGCCCATTCAAATCACAAAAAGTTATTCTGGAAACTACATACGACCAAAACACATTAACCAAATAATGTGATGCCACATTGCCCAATTTCCCACCATAACTAACCAAATAAAATCCAAGATATATCATGGTTTCTAGTTCATATTAATTTAACTTCAAGCTCTTGATGCCAACTAGAGTTGTCAAAAAAACCCTAAATTGAAAGGCCCCAATTATTAAACCCCATTCAAAGCTCCAATTTCTTGGCCCCATCTATAATGAGTGGATATTAGGCCCTAGCCCCATTTTTATTGAAATTCTGCTCTTTACTTAAACGGTTTTGCTCATTCCCAAAGTAAATGATCAAAATACCCCTACGCATGTTAACTCACGCTAATGTTAAATTTGTGTGAGTTAACTCACGCTGCGTGACTTAAGTCATGCATAAAAACACACTAAAATCCAATGTGAGTTAACTTACGCTGGATTTGTTTCATCCATTATCCAATTTTTTCACACATTGATAGGCTAAGGATACTGAACACGTGCATGCAAATGAATGCTAGAGGACACCTCCAACTTCAATGTCATCCATCCACTACAAACACTTGTCAACTTTTGGGCAGCTCAAATTAAATACCAAAACAAGTTCATTTTATTACAAGTCCAAAAGGTGTGTGAAAAAATTGGATAATGGACGAAACAAAACCAGCGTGAATTAACTCACGCTGGATTTTAGTGTGTATTTTTTCGCGTGATTTAAGTCACGCTGCGTGAGTTAACTCACGCAAATTTAACACCAACATGAGTTAACCCATGTAACGTGAGTTAACATGCGTAGGGGATATTTTGGTCATTCATTTTGGGAATGAGCAAAACCGTTTGAGTAAAGAGCATAATTCTTTTTATTGTTTTATTGTTTTATTTGCTAGAATAATTTAGGTTAAACTACAATTTTGGGCGCCTAAGTTTGTCAATGTTGCGATTTTGACCTCTAAAAAAAAAATGAAAATTTTGATCCCTAAGATTTAGCCCCTTTGCAATAGTGACCTTTTGGCCAATTTTGACCAAGTCAATGTAAAGTGGCATGCCACGTGTGTAATTACTAAATTTAAAAAATAAAAAAATCTACATAATCATTTTTTAAATGAAATAAATTAAAAAAGAAATTGAAAAATTAAAAAAATTAGAAAAGGAAAAAAAAAAAAAAAAATTTTAAAAAAAAAAAATTAAAAAAAAAATTAAAAAATTAAAAAAATTAGAAAAGAAAAAAAAAAAAAAAACATGAGTTCATCTTTAACCCTTCAACACCCACAAAATTCATCCAACCCAGATTTCTTTATATGATCTAGTCCTTTTGCTCTTATCCAACCCTTCAACCCTGCTGTATTCACGCTTATCAATATTAGTCCTTTTGCTTGCAATGATCTAAACTGATTCATGCCACTTCGAACCGGCTTCGCAATCATCAAACTTCTAAATTTCACGGTGCTTGCTGCAAGAATTGAAAAAGGTAGTTGGATTAATGATTAGTGAGGCGTTAAGCGTTGAGATTAAGCGAGATGATTGAGAAAATAAGAGAACATGTTCTGGCGAGAGGCTTTTGAGAGAAGATGAGAAAGAAGATTGAAGTGGAGTCGAGGGTAATTGTGTGAATATTTGAAGTTATTAGGGGGTCAAAATCGCAACATTGACAAACTTAGGGGTCAAAACTGTAGTTTAGCCAATAATTTTTAAAAAAAAACCAGCCACCAGTCACCACCGGAGCTCCGCCACTAGTCGCCGGAAAATGTCCGGAAACCGCCGCCCACCAAAGTGGGGTCGCTGGCGATGAGAGAGAGCTTTGTTCGTCTCTGAGAATTCATAGACACTCAAGGCAGAACATCATCGGATGGAATGTCATCTTTTTTGGTCAGTATCTGAATGTTAAAAAGTTTTGCTATTTGTGTTCTCAGTGTATAGAGTAGATCATCAAAATGGCTTGATATGCAGTTGTGTCTAAATCTGTTCTAATAATTATAGTGTTGGAAGTTATACTTTTATAACAACTTTTAGATGGTTTAGAAAAAGCTGTGAACTGTTGAAGCATAAAAGTGAATCTATTATTTCCTCTCAAATCATCCTGTAGTAACGTTAACTGTTACAGACTTCGTTACAAATAATAAGTGTTGCTCATAACATACTGCTTGGTGGTACTGTCATAACTTTATTTAACCAAAATTGTTGTATAATTCGAAAATCTCAGGACTTTTTCCGTAAAAAATGTTGCACAGAAAAGAAACTTGCAGTAAAAAAATTATAAGGGGACCAATTTTAGGGGCACTTCATATGTGGGACTTGCTATTTTGGAACTTATAAAAAATGGGGCTCATTATCTTTTACTATTTTATGCCCATTGATACATAAGTTGGGGCCTAAATTCTCAAGGCCCCATAAATTGACAGCTCTAATGCCAACACCTGGTATGATTAGATGTGTCCCTAACTTGCTGGTTCTTTGTTAGTCCATACACTCATGATACAAGTTTAAAAACGTGAAGCGGAAGCAAGAATTTAAAGACAGTTTTTTTTTAAAGACAAAATTGTTATCAACATATTAAGGTGAAGCTAATATTTAAATATGGCAACGTGGCTAACATTAATATTAATGTAGGGAACATGATGATGAGGGTGATGTCCAAAGACTAGAGTGGAGGAGAAGATCTGGTGTGGTTACAAAAGTTTAGACACAAGATTTGGACACATTCACGACAATGAAAAATGTTAGTAATGCAAATGGAAAATAAATTTTATTTTTTGAAGGTTTTAATATACTATGTATTGTTTAGCATATGAATGATTTTGAACAAATAAACGAGGGATAAAATAAGAAGGGTGAAAGTGAGTGAATTTCTTCACTATTCTATGAGAGTTCTATAAACTTTCGGTCATGAGCTCTATGATAAGCAGTGGGTCAGCTATAGTGGCATTATCAATGCCAAATTGATTAATCAATAGACAGTTTTGGTCTTATGTATAATAAATATGTGTGAAATCTGAATGTACATATCCTACTTTATTTATTTATTTTTGATAAAAAAAATTCCTACTTTTTGTTTGTTGTTAGCTTTTAAAATCTTATGGTTTGGTCTTGTTCCCTTTTAATGATAGTTTCCGTTTACAAGGATTCTTCCATTGCCTTGCTATAGTCGAGGTCATCAATATGATGAAAATCATACAAAAAAATGTAGAGATGTTTCTAGAGATTTTTGAAAATTATATACATGTTCAAATAAAAAAATGATTTTGTTTTAAACAAATAATTTCTATATGTTTACCATAATTTTTTTTCTTGTTTTAAAGATTTGAGTTCTTACACTTGAGTTTCCTGTTTTTAGAGAAAAAATAGATTTTAAAAAAGCTATTAAGGACTCGTTTGTTATAGATTAAAATAAAAGTGATTTGACGTTATATAACTTAGAGATTATTTTTTAGAGATTTTATTAAAAATCAAAATCTATTTTGTGTTTGTTTATCGCAGTAAAAATCACTTTTTTTTAATAAATAATCTAGTTTGTTACATAATTAGTTTGATACATCTATATAAAGGGGACTTTTTTGTTACAAAATTAGTTCAATCTTTTCAAATTTAATTTTCTCTCTCCTCTAAAAAAAATCTATTTTTTGCTGCCGTTAAAAAGCTTCTAAAAAAATCAAAATTAGATTTTTTTTTTGGATTCTGATTTTTTTTTAAAAGCTGTAACAAACGCATGTAAAACTCTTAAAAGTGATTATTTTATTTAAAAAAGTGATCTTTTTCCTTAAAAAAGTTATAATAAACGGACTCTAAGAATAGTTTTTCGTTTTGAAGCTAAAAATAATTCTTTTAACAAAATAATTTTAAAAAAATCTGAAACAAACATTATAAAAATCATAAAAGTGATTTTTCTATTAAGACAATAGATTTTTTTTTTTAAAAAAAATCCAAAACAAATAGGCCATAAGATAAAAACACATAAAACAAAAACAGTGACGTCACATTGCCAAATTTTCCACCATAACTAACCAAATCAAATCCAACTCCAAGACATATACATCAATGGTTCGGTAGTTTTGGCCAAAAGCATGCAATTATGGTTCCATTTCATATTGATTCCTAACTTGCCAATCAAAACATGATGATTACTCAAGTACAAAATTATTTTGCTACAAATAATTGTTTGTTCTCAATTAGTCCATATGAATCATGATAGTACATGTTTTAAATGCGTGAAGCTGAAGCAAGAATTCACAGACAAATGCACTACGCTGATGATATTAATTATCAGATTATTAAGCTGAAGGTAATATTTAAATATGACAACGTGGCTAACATTAATATGTAGGAAGCATGATGATGAGGTGGAGGTGGAGATTTGATGATGATGGTGATGTTCAAAAATCAGTCGAGTATTACGTTTTTATATTGTGCCTAACGATCTTTACAAAACAAGTTTGTTAAACGAATGATGCCAAATGTGAGATTTGGTTTTTCTTCTTCTTCTTCTTCTTGAGTATTTGACTTAGTGTGTGTAAATAAATAGTGGAAAGTTCATACCGAATATACACTGATCTCATTTAAGTATTTATATTGGAATCTACTCATCTTTACAAAATTGACTTGTAAGGTGTTGAATGTCACTCTTTATAAATATACTTTATTTTTAATCTATTTAAAACTTGGGTTTTTCTAATACCTAAGTTAGAACCAATTTTGGACTCAAAATCGAATTCAAGAGCACTAAAACCAAGAATCGATTTTACATCACTGTAGTAAATTTTGATTGCTACAAAAGTGGAATGAGACATAATACACTATATGCCCTTCTTAGTTGGCTCAAGTTTTAGTCGGTCAAATTCCTAAAATCCAAATAGTGTAAAAACATGGTAAAAATACTCTCTAACACACTACAACATTTTGAATTTTATAATCCCAACAAGTTGAAAAGAATGAGAAAAGAAACTCTCTTCCTATAACGTGGTAATACTTTCCCCATCATCAAATTTTGAAATCGATTGGATTAATTTCTAGATGTCGTTGGTTCTTGTATAGTCTTAATTAGAACGACTAATTTCTGATGGATCATTGTACTTCAAGAGCCTAAATTAATAAGCTTTACATTTGAACCAAGTCAACTTAACTAACACAATACAATTGTTTTAATGGGAAATGTTAGAAATTCTAATGGAAAGATTCCAAATTACGTCACCTTATCTCTTCCACCCCAACTGTTGACTAACAATATTATTTGATAGCTCCCTCCAAAAAATTATTTGATAATTAAATTTTATTCATTAAGGTTTTTATTTTTGAAGTTTTTATTTATTAAGTTGATAATGAACTTCACATCTCTGGAATAAAAAAAAAAATCCACCCAAAATTGAAACCAAATAAACACTAGTGTGTGTTTGGTTTGCTAAGAATTTTTTTTGATTATGAGTGGATAGAGTTAGATAAATTTGATTATAAGCAATGGCTCAGCAATAGTGGCATTATTAATGCCGAATTGTTTAAATATAATATAAAAGAAAACAAGATAACTATGTCTGAATGAACAAGATAGTTTTATATGGTTGCAAGATTAAATGTAGTGTTTAAACACACATAAAGAGACCATTTTTTAATAATAAAAACAATTGATTTAACATTTTGTAGATAAAAATCTCTGTGTGTCTAAACACTAACGATTACACAAAAAAGGACACCACCAAAAAAACACTATAGATTTCACTTGCTATAGGTGTGGTCATCATCAATATAATGAAAATTATATCGAATAAATAAAGAAGTTACTATGGGAATCAATTTACGACTAAAACACAAGAAACAAAATATATGACGTCACATTGCCAATTTTCCACCATAACTAACCCCACGAAATCCAAGATATATAAATAAATAATTTGATAGTTTTTGTCGATTGGCAAAACTTATGTGTATTTTTTCAGGCATTTTTCATATGATTTTTAACTAAATTATCAATGTTTTTCTTAAATTTATAAATTTGTCAAAGTTTGTTACAACAAAAACAAATGTATTTTTAGTTAAAATTCATACAAAAAGCATCTAAAACAATGCACCTAAGTTTTGTCCTTTCCAAACGCATGCAATCATATGGTAGACATTGGTAGTATTAATTTATCTTCATTCAAGTTCTGTGGGGCTAATACAAGGTATGATTTTATGTGTTCCTAACTTGCCTATCCAACACGATGATTACTCAAGCCTAATAACAACTACTGCCACGACGAAATGATTTAGCTGCACATAATTGTTAGTTTTCAATTAGTACATATGATAGTACAAGTTTTAAAGGCGTGAAGCTGAAGCTACGATTTAAATACGACAACGTGGCTAACATTATAAGAACATGAGGTTGAGAGCCAATGATGATGATGATAGTGATATCCAAAGACTAGAGTGTAGATGAAGTTTGCAAGCATAAAATCAACTCATTGTGGCTCTTATAAGTTCAATTTTAATATAACAATGCTAACTTTTGTTGGTATAGTTGAAACTATTGAAGATGACTTAGTATACAACTCTTAACAAGTAATTTTACTCTGCTTGGTCAATTTTAAAAACAGCGAAAATCACACCCAAATGTTTGCAAACTTAACTACATGTTGACCAATTAAGAACATGCTTCCAACCATTCAACCGAACAACAAATTATTGAAAAAAAATATATATATAAACAATGATTCTCTAGCATTCAATTATATAGTATATACTATATACTATACAGTGTCGTATTATATAGCCAATGAACATCTTATTAACAAGAAGTATAAAACACACCTCATTTCCAAGTCAGTTAAAGCAAATATCAAAACATCTTGCGAACGATGGTTCTCTTCTTATTTTTACTATGGGATCTTACAACAGTAGCTGGGTTAAGGTTTCACCAGCACACCAGCATATACAGCTCTACATAGATTTACAAAAATGCAGGCAAAATTAAAGAAAAAAGAAAAGAAATGCATATAGTTTTATCATACGAATTAACATCATTACTCATCGCCTTCCCTCTCTCTATACAAGACCCATAGCAGATAGATAATAAATCTGCTTGCGTTCAGTCAGCAACTGGTGGAGATGATGGCAGTTTACACCACCAGAGTAGCTAGCTACAAATCTCTTCCATAATCTCATGCTTCTCTACTAAAACAGAAGTTGTAGTTGATTGCCTCACAAAACAGGAATTCGGAAGCTCTCTTCGTTAACATGATGATGCATTTCATTTTGCACAGCCTTGACAGCAGCTACTCTGGCTGCATTGGCTGCTCTATTAGCTGCTGATACTGCTCTATTTACTCGTTCATCTACCTTGGCTACATCATAGGCTTTCTCAGCTGCTCTTCTAGCTTCCTGCTTGTTCATCTACTTTATATGAAAATTGATACATATGGAAGCCAGCATACATGATTTTTTTTTAAAAATTTACTAGTAAAAAATTACACTAAAACCCATACACTCTAGATTGTTCAGTCAAAACTCTGGCCAATATTTCCTTAATACATAACACTGTTCTGTTCTTCCCCCTTGTGGTTTCAGCAAAGAATATACATATCTACTACTACTTTATATGCAAATTGATACATATGGAAGCCAGCATACATGATTTTTTTAAAAAAATTTACTAGTAAAAAATTACACTAAAACACAATGGATATGCCAATCAGATTTTTTAACAAGTCAAATTATGAAAGAAAAAAAACACAAATAAAGTAACTCCTACCAAAATATAAGAATTACTCATGCAAAGTTAAACACAGAACAACTGACAATTTGACGCATCATTCTAATTATTCTAGGCCAATGTGTAGACATAAGTGAAAATGTTCAAAATCATTCATCTATTTTCTTTTCTTTTAGTGTTAGCTAGGGAAAGAGCATTTAACAATAGATTAAGGTAAAGTATAAATAAACAAAGTGTGTACCTGCACTGTATTAAGTACTCTGGAGTGATTGACACCAACAGGGGAAACTGGATATGTGGCGTTCTGCGTGCTTGGAATGTCAAGTACTCCATTTTTCCAGTGACCAGATTGAGTTTCTCCATTTCTAAATGTATACATTCCAAGACCATGTCTTTTCCCCTCATGCCAGGTTCCTTCATAACGGTGGCCATTTGCAAAACAGTATACCCCGAATCCATGCATCTTGTCCGCAATATACTCACCAGCATACGTATCTCCATTTCTAAAGAAATGAAAAGAGTCAGTTCCTCCGAAAATAGAGTTATACTTATACTATGGAGCAAATAAAAGGAGGCAAAGAATGCCCTACATAAATCAATTCAACAATAATGCACTAATGGTGATTCCTTAGAAGAGATGCACCTATATTTGAGAAAAATAAGAAGGATATAAAACAGGGAAGGCACTTCAGTGCCTTTACCTTTGGTGCCTTTACAGGATAAGGGACCATTATTAAAAGCATGCCCAGAATCCTACTCACTGATACTGACCAGCAAGCTCAGTTTTTCAATAGCAACAAAAAACCAGAATAGGGTGCATCAATGTTGCTGATGGTCAACAAGGTATTTATCAAAGCACTAATGAGTTTCTTTTTGCACAATTGACGTTAAGTATATTAAAGGGGGAAGAGTGAGTACGAAAAAGTAACCAAACTTAAATTAGTAGCAAGTAAAATTAAAATATGGAACAGAACAACAGTTGGAGTTGTTGCTACGTGATCTGGAGGTTACAAGTTCAGAGTCATGGACTTCACCTCTTGCAAGGAACTTAAGAGATCATTCATGTGTTCAGACTAGTTTGAAGAGGCATAAAGACCCTTTGAATCTAAACCTAGCCTTAGAACCACCGGATACATTAAGTAACGAAAACAAAAAGTGGCCCCTATAAACAGATGCAATATATTATGCTATATATACTTCAAACATTTTAATTTTTCCGCAGTTTAGCAATTCCATCTGTCTACTATATTCTTAACAAACAAAACCTACATGCTCTAAATGTTTCGAAACCCAACAGCCAGCTAGGAACTGGTGAAACATATTACAATCGAAAGAATGATCAAAGACAGATTACATGTCATAATAAGTTAGCCGGTCTAAGATATGATTCAATGAGTTCATGCTTATTTTTTCCTACTTCACTAATCCTTAAAAGCTAACATCTGAAATCCAAATCTATTCCACATAATATTTGGCCCAAATTGAACCAACTACTGATATCAACAAACACAGGAATAAAACTCCAAATTCCAGTCATTGATTCACACAAAACAAAGAAAATAACTAAAAGCAATGAAAACAACGCAACAAAGAAATGTAATTAAATGAAAGCTACGAAGCACCGACACAATCACAATTCACGAACACTGGACATAGCACAGACCCGGCTACACCATTAGTAACTTAAAAACAATGACATAATTGAACATAATCGCATGTGTCAGTGTCGTGTCAAACACACATTCGATCAGAAGTGTCAGTACTACATAGATTGAAAGTAAACATCTCAACTACAAAAACAATCTTACAATGAATACACAAACAAAATTTCAGAAGATTTGAAGAAACTCACCTAAAGTGATAGTGGCCAAGACCATGTTTAACACCCCACTTAAACTCACCAACAAATCTACTACCATCATCACAAGTATGAATACCACTCCCATGACTCTGTCCATTCAACCATTCACCAGCATAAACATCTCCAGTATAAAACCTATAAACACCAAACCCATTTCTCAATCCATCTCTATACATACCCTTATACCTACTCCCTTTACTCCAACTCTCAACACCAAAACCTTCATATTTTCCATCAACCCAATCGCCTTCATATCTTCCACTCATATTATAGTAATAAACCCCACCCCCACAACACTTCTCATTCTTCATTTCACCTTCATACACATCACCATTTGCATAAACCCTAACTCTAATTTCCACAATATTGGATAAATTTTTCGAATTTTTGGAAATTTTATTCTCTCTCCGCCGTCGATTCCACTGTTTCACGGTGAGGATTATGGGAAGTGACGACGGTGGTGATTTGAATTTGAGGGAGAGAGAGAAGAAAAGTGCGGCGGAGAAAGCGAAAGCAGATAGGAAATTAAAGAAGAAAGAGTGAGTAGGTGGGGATAGTAAGAAGAAGAAAAAAGGGAGGGAAAGGAGGAGGATTAAACGGAAACGGTGGCGGAGTGCGGCGGAGGAGACGGCGGAGAGAGAATGAAAATGAAAAGATGATCTTTTACTAGAAAATTGTAGGAAATTGAAATTGAAATTGAAATTGAAATTGGGGAATAGGGTTAGTGATTTGGAGGGTTTGATTTTGAAATTAGGGTTGTTGATTTTAGGATGAATTGGTGAAGAAATTGAATTGTGTTGTTGTTTGTGGTGAATTGAATTGAAAAGTTTATGAGGATGAAAAAGATTAGGGTTGAAATCGGAAGAGATACAAGAGCTTTCTTTTCCGATCTGAATTTCTGATTTTTTCTGATGCATTACATTCAATTAAAATTAAGCTCAAAATAACTAACTAACTTTCTTCTTCTTCACTTTCTCTTTTTGTTTGGTTTCTATAGTTATAGTTTGATTTGAAATGGATTATGATTATTATGATGATGATTTTTGTGTTTTGAAATGCGGCGCGTGGGAGTCGTTTTAATTAAGGTACTTCCACTCTAGAATTTTAAAAATATTATTACTAACCCAACTTAAATAAAACTAACTTGTCAAATAAATCAATTTTGTTTTGGTAGATAGACGAAAAGATAAAGCCATTATAAACTCACATATAAGTTGAAGTATTAGGGTTCGAACCCCAATCATGACATCCGATCTAACAATTTCGGTATTTTGTCAGTTGAGCTAGGACTTCTGGATCAAATAAATCAATTTTATATCATGCTTAAATATGTTTTTTTTTTTATGGTTTAATCATTAAATAACATCTTTTTATTATTCATCAATTGGTGGAAAGAAACTTCTACACAATTTAAAGTTATGAACTTAATTTATGAGTATAATAATATATTAACTAAATTTCCCCCCTCCTTTTGTATTTCCCCCCCTTTTTTTAATAAAATTTTGTTGAGATTGACGGCATAGGATGGAGGTATCTCGGGGTGCCAACCTAATTGGAATGTCGATGATACCTCTTGATGCATGTCATTTCTCCTTGCTTATCAAAAATAAAATAAAATAATATATTAACTAAATTTTGTATTATACAAAAGTGAGATGTAAAATAATGGTGAATTTACTTAAACCCATTAAGCTTGGTTGAGCTTGTATCCATTATACAGTTATTCAATGACGTGCCATATTTTTGTATTAATTAATCAATCAATTTTGTAAGAATTTTGATGATTATTAATTTGAACTATATTACAAGCTATATACATCAATTTTTTTTCCTTACATATAATAGTGATTGGAGGGATAATACTCTTAAGACAATCATCAACATTTGCAACCATAAGTATTCACTAAAATGTATGAAACTCGTCAATTTAGTTCACACTATTCATATATTAGAGGCCTAATTTACAGTTTTTCATATAATTTAAGCAATAAATCAACAAATTTCATGAAGTTTAAAGATTTCGTTAATTTTTAGTAGTTTAAAAACTAATTTCATGAAAGAAATGACAGTTTAAGAACCAAATTAATGATTTATACATTTCAATTATATTTTATGAGAATTTTCGTTAAAAACAAATATTTAAAAGATGTGGAGTACCCGTCTGAAACAATTTTACACTAACATTCAATAAAACTATACTATTATTTTGCTAAATCATTTTACTTTTGCATGGTTATTTTAAAATTGGATATGTGACATGAATGAAGAATTATCTTTTTATTAGATATTAGTGTAAATAATTTTATATTAACTATGAATATTCATTAAACTCTAAAAGTAAATGTTTTAGACACTAATACAAATTAGATCATAAAGTAACTCTGAAAATCATCCATATTTAATTAATAGAACGATCACACATTATTCATATTTAGTTAAAAAAAAACAATTACACAATTGAGTTTGACACTACTTTAATATAAAACATTAAGATACTCTATTGATAAATTCTCTCGTTTATAAAATATTTAATCTCTATTCTTTCAAATGTGAAATTTCCAATTCACATTTCCAACATCTAAATGTATTTGTTAAAAAGAAAAATGAAGAAGTAAATGTAGAAACCGACCTTAAAATAAAAAAGTGTGATAGAAACTAGAAAGAAACTCTTTCAAAAAAAAGAAACTAGAAAGAAACAAAGTAGTCAATTTTATAATTTGGAATTGGAAGTGTCGCCTCGCTTCCATTTTGTCTGCTAGTATTGGATTGGACAAAAGTGAATGAACCAACCAACAAATCCAACGAAAGTTCCCTTCAAACTATTGTACTTTATTTCTTTGATATCTTAATATCTTAATAATATTTGGTCCACAACAATTTGTAGAAATTCTATTATTTTCTTGAAAATATTATTTTGATTGCTACTGATTATGACTATGTCATAAACCGCACAACTCATTTTCATTGCTCAAAACAAAATTGTTACTTCGCCTGCAAGCTTACTAGCTTACAATAGAATGTATTTATTTACAAATTATTTTGATGTATCCAAGTCTTATCTAGATAACGTCTAAAAAAAATATCTTATCCAAATAAGTTCGTGGGTTATTAACGTGTATAATGTTATTGATATTTTTACTATGATTCATTAAACATTATGTTTAATGTATCCTATCAAATTCATATATGACTCTGATGATCTGACGAGACTTATGTGAATTTAAACATACTTTTTTTCCTTTTAAATTTTATCATTTTTAAATCTCTTCTATCTTTATTTTTCTTGATAGAGAGAATAAGAGATTGAGAAAATCATACTTGTGAGTAAAAAAAATAGCTTTCATCTTTATCCACACCCATGACTCTCAATTGTGAGGAAATCTACACCCATTTCAAGCACATGTGAGAATGCCATTTCATCATAAATTCATGTGTTATTTAAACAACTATTTGTATGATAATTTTTGAAACAATCATAAATTTACAAAGAAAAGTGAGTATTGTTAAGTGTTGTTGCTTGCAACACAAGCTTTGTACTCTTGCCTATATATAGGCTAAACTCTTAGTGAAATAAAAATGAGTGAATTACCACATTCTAACAAGTGGTATCAGGAGCCTAAAGGGGTCCTGTGAGTTGTTTCCTCCAAATAGATAAACGCAGTTTCATTTGGAGAGGGTGATAGCGAATTAGAAAGGTATCAACCGAGTCAAAGTTTGTTAAGGTGGTGAGAGTTGGTTGTTACGGTGGTGACACGGTTTGTTACGGCGTCTCCGGTCGTCTTCTTCCTTTGATCTTTCTTCTTTGTCAAGCTTTTTTCCTCTGTAATTTCATCATGACGGAATCTTCATCGTTTCTTCAACCTGCAATTCCTAAGTTTGATGGTTTCTATGACCACTGGTCCATGTTAATGGAGAATCTTCTTCGTTCCAAAGAATATTGGCATCTTATTGAGAATGGCGTCACCGTTGCACCTGCTAATGGAACACCAGAACAACGAAAACTTGCAGATGAAAGCAAACTTCGTGATTTGAAAGCAAAGAATAATTATCTCTTCCAATCTATTGATTGTTCAATCATGGAAACCATTCTTGTCCGTGATACTACCAAAGATATCTGGGATTCCATGCGCAGAAAATACTAAGGCTCAACAAAGGTTAAAAGAGCTCAATTGCAAACTCTCCGTCGTGAATTTGAAGTTCTTTCCATGAAAGAAGGTGAATCTGTGAACGATTACATTGGAAGAACTCTTGCAATTGCTAACCGCATGACATCACATGGTGAAAGATTGGAACAAACCGTTATTGTGGAAAAGGTTATGCGTTCTATGACTCCAAAGTTCAATCACGTAGTGTGCTCTATTGAAGAATCCAATGATGTAACAACTCTTAATGTAGATGAATTACAAAGCAGTCTTCTTGTTCATGAACAAAGAATGCATGTTCAACATTCAAAGGAAGAAGAACAAGCATTGAAGGTTTCTCAATCTGCAAGAAGCTACGGGAGAGGTAGATGAGCAAGAACTAGTCAAAGAGGCCGTGGAGGCCGTGGTAGAGGAAGAGTGAACAAAGAACTCATTGAATGCTTCAAGTGTCACAAACTTGGTCATTCTTAGAGTGAGTGCCCCACTTGGGAGGAAACTGATGCCAATTATGCTGAATTTGATGATAGTGAAGAAATGCTGCTGATGGCAAAACAAGAATTCACAAATCTGTTGGAACAAAGGTGTTTCACAAGTCACCTATTGAGTTTTGACAATAACAAGGTATTAAAAATAATCAATTGGATATGCTAAACAATTTGTTCAAGTGTGCAGGATCCATAATCAAAGTACTATTCTTAGAGATTCTGATTGAACAAGTTCAAGAGCAAAGGAATTTATTTGAAGCTTAAAGCATCTGGAAGAATGAGTCTGAAGAACTGCATCTGAAGAACTGCGTCTGAAGAAACGAGTCTGAAGAAGAGCTCCTGAAGACACGTCATCAGAAGCAAGAACATCAGAAGCACTGATCATCAGAAGCATATCTCGCCAGAAGCTACTTCACCAGAGTT
>Ga0228711_1001952_pt1 | contig 31182 bp, 17 predicted proteins | sample MedpolnodulmetaG_2_FD_177996 | JGI IMG/M metagenome (GOLD analysis project Ga0228711, IMG submission 177996) | Root nodule microbial communities from Medicago polymorpha collected in Santa Monica, California, United States - brown nodules | ecosystem: Host-associated > Plants > Roots > Nodule... | reverse complement strand
TAGATGTGAAAAGCATAATTGAATGATTCTTCAGTATTTGTGAGCTTTTCGCAGGATAACTTGCAAACCAAGTAATCAAAGTGCCTAAAATATACAGTCTATTTAACTCCTTTTTGACACTTATCATATATCATTTTGGAATATCTCTTATTGTACAACTACGCATGATGAGTTAACTACTTAAAGCATCTCTTACTTGGTATGCAAGTTGCTTGTTATACAAGCTAATTACCAAAACAACTTTGTAACTATTAAAACATATAACAAACTGAATTACTATTCTTAACAATTTTATATATTATTGAAACCATTAACTGTTTATACCTATTTATTGAACACCGTTAATCTTGATGGTCAAAAAAATATAACAAATGATTGTAGGTTTGTATTCAATTTTACGAGATGGTTTTTGTTTGTAAAATTTCACATCAACAATGTTACCTATGCCCACGCAGGCTGAGGATAATTCACCCAAGGCAGAGAGTTGCCCACATCCGTTGTTGAAGGTAAATTGTCAGAATAAGGTTTGCCAGCCAACCCCTACCTAACCACTATTTATACTTAGGCATTAGCGTTGGGTCAGACATGACACTTCGTACCCTAAATTGTGATTGCACTTTTTGAACCCCTAACTCACTTGAGCGTTGAAGAACATGCAGGTACACAACCCCCCTTTGTCTCACTAGGGGATAGCGAACGACTCAAAAAACCCAACAAACGACGGATAGATCGGTGGCTCAGCCCCAACAAAACGATGAATCTAAACAGCTCAACCATCCATTTTGGTCTAACCGGATCACTTTTAACTAAATAGACTTATAAAAAAAACCTTAGCTTTTCCTGTTTAACAAAAATGTCCGACCTGACATAGGCAATAACGTACACCTTTTTAGGCTGGTCTAACCTATTTCCATCCTTACTTATTAATATACTAGTTTTCTTTTTGTAGTCCCTACAAAAATTTACTTAATTTTTTTTGTTTGCACATATTTTATATTCCAATTTAATTTCCTTTTTGTCTTTTACTATAGTGACATATATCTAATGGAAGTTCATGTCTACAAAATTTACTTCAATTTTTTTTCCTACATATTTTATCTACCAATTCTAGTCTTGTTTTTTAATGATTCAATCTCTTATAAAGTTGAACATCTAATTTTTCTCAAATTTTATTATAGATATTTTCAACTGTTGCATATGTCAGAAAACTCAAAACTAACTTCGATAATAAGTAGTACATCATTGAAAATACAATATATTTTCTAGTTTCCCTGATATTTTTAAAAGGTCACTAATTTAGTGGGGAAACACCTAATATTTAATGAGATGAAATTATATTTTATTCAACAACTACAAACAAGAAAACTAAGCAAGTGGGGTGGGGTCAGTTGCCCCCCAATTTGATGTGCATAGAGCAACAAAAACTTCTCTTCCTCAACGTCTAACTCTTGTAGGAATTTATTCATTTACAAGAGTTCTTTAGCCATTTTAGTAGCTGCAATATACTCAGCTTTAGTAGTGGATCAGGTAACACACTTTTGTAATCTTGATTTTCATGACATTGCTCCCCCGCAAAAGTGATCATATAACCAGAAGTATATTTTCTATAATCATGATCACCATGCATCGATATAATGTAAATGTGTAGCCATCTAACACAGGTTCACCCCTTCGAAAGCATAAATATACTCTAAAACTGCCTTTAAGATATATGAGAATCCATTTAACTGCTTACGAGTGATCTTTACTAAGAGTAGAGAAAAAACAACTAATAAGACCAACAACATGGATAATATATGGCCTTGTGTATACCATGTTATACATCAAACTATCAACTGCATATATATAAGGAACTTCATATCTTTTTTGTTTTCTTCACTTATAGGGCATTTGCCTATGCTCAAATTACAATGACTGGGAAGTGTAGTACTCACAAGTTTAGATTTTATCATGTTAAACCTCTCTAACACCTTCTCAATGTAATTGTGTTAAGATAACCATAATTTACCATTCTTGCTATCATGAGCGATTCTCATGTCAAGGATTTGTTTTGCAGGACCTTAGTCCTTAATTGCAAAGGACTTGCTTAACTCTTACTTCAGACTTTGAATCTTCTTAGTGTCATGACCAACAATCAACATGTCATCCACATATAACAAGAGAATAATAAAATCACCATCAGAGAAGTTCTTGGCCAACACACAATGGTTAGCAGTAATTTTACCATATCCATGCTTCTCCACGAAAGAATAAAATTCCATGTACCATCGTGGCATCGCTTGCTTGAGTCGGTAGGTAACATCCTAGATGGCTTTAAGCATTTCAAACTAACTCCACAAACCAATAGTAGTCTTTTCAGCATGTTTTCTCACTCACATGTTTTTTTAGGAAACTTCCCAAAAGGTCACTTATCCAAAAAATTGATTCAAGTCAAGAACGCTTAACTACAAAAATCATATGGAGTGGACTACCAAAATCTTATGGAATGCACTGCCAAAAAGAAGATATGTTTTGTTGGAATAGGTAGTATCAAACAATTCTTATAAGCATTCATTCAACTATGCAGTCTCATACCTGCATGATCTTTGGATCTCTCTCATTCCGATGTGAATTCAGTTTGTTTAGAAGCTACTAAGAGCCGGTCATTGCCATACCTTGTGCACCGACGATCACTCCCCTCCCTTGTCAGCCTCAGGCATTACACGATACAATATTTTCTTCAATGTACATAAAAGCTCTTCTTTACCGTTGACTTTGAAACACTTAGGTTGCTCCATATAGAGCTCTTCCTTCATATCAAGTTGTTCAACTTTTAGGTTCAAGCTAGATGCTACGCCAAGAACGACTCGAATAGAAATCATCTTCACCAAAGGTGAGAAAATTTCTTCAAAGGCAATACAATTTTTTTCTAGATTGAATTATTTCACAACCAATCTTGCTTTGTACCTTGGTTGAGACTTATTCTCTTCGGTCTTTATCTTGTTTACTCATTTGTTATTGAGTGCTCTCCTGCCCTTGGGCAATTTCACCAACTCGAATGCATGATGCTCATGCAAAGAATTCATCTCTTCTTGCATGACCTTCAACCACTTTTCTTTATCAATATTTGAAATTACCTCTTGGTAGTGATTTGACTCTCCACACTATCAATGATTGTCAAATACTCTTGTGGTGGATATATCTAAGAAACTTGACACCCTCTAACATACCTTTTCAACTCAAGTTCAACCTGTGACTCAAGTCAGTCCTCTTTAACTGGCTCATCAGGATGAGGTACATGGCCATCAACAACATTCTCAACATCTACATGTATATCACCATCATCAACAAAAGTCTCATTGGGAGATTTAGGAACACCATCAATGTAACTTCGAGCATCACATTTATGTTTATCATATTTATCAAAATCTTCAAAGTTTTGGTCTTCAAGATATATCAACTCACAACTTCTGATAATTTCATTGTCAATTGGGTCCCATAGTATATAACCAAACTCTACTTGACTATAATCGATGAACAAAAATTGTTTTGATTTCTTATCAAGATTAGATCTCTCATATCTTGGAATGTGAACAAACGCTCTACAACGAAACACTCTTAAATAACCATAACATACATATTTCCCTATCCACACTCTGTTTCGAACATCGCCACCAAGGGGAATAGAAGGAGTAAGGTTGATCAAATCCATTGTAGTCTTCATTGCTTAACTCCAAAAGGATTTTGGATTTTTACAATTTTGCATGAGAGTATACACTGAATTCTTTCTTTAATGGTATAATTTATTCTCTCTTCAACTTCATAATGTTGAGGCATATTTGAAACCGTCCTCTCAAGTTTGAGTCCATGTTCTTTGCAATACTCTTCAAATGGACCTTTATATTCACACCATTATCTGCTCTACCACACTTTGGTTGAGTATTACTTCTCCCACCCTATGACCTTCTCCTGCACCCTGTAAAATTTCCAAAAATGCACTTTTGCAGTTCGGATTATTCGGATTCATGTTTACTATTTCGGATTTTATAGTCCGGACAATTCTTATGTATAATCAGTCATCAGACTCTCTCACATTTTAGCAGTTTTGAGTTTTGCTTTTAAAAACAACAAAAAAACTAAGTAAAAAATGTTAAAAATATGTCAAATAAAATCATAAAAAATATAAAAATACCACCAAAAAATTCTAAAAATCAAATAAAACTAATGCAAATTTTTTCGGATTTTTCTGAGAATATGAAAAATTTTAAAAAAAAATGAAAAATGAGTCTAAACGATGGAATTTTGGATTTTGAGGGGCAGAGTCCCGTAAGAAGGTGTTTAGGGGGTGTTCGGACCATATAATCCGAACAAATCATGTAACGCGTCCTATTTTTTGAGATTTCCGGATTACAAAATCCGAAAAAATTCGTAACTCATTTTTCACCCTTTAACAAAGGAAAACACCATTCCGGATTAGAAAATCCGGAAACTTCAAGGACATTTTTGGAAAAAAAACGCAGGGCGCGCTAAAATACCATAGAGTGAGAAAAGTAATACTCGCTTTGTTTTCCTTCATGTTTCTCTTTCAACACGTGCATAAAAGCTCTCTTCCTAGTACGCTAAGGAACCACAACCATCACCAAAGTGGAAAGCAATCCACAAACCAAGACAAAATTACAAAATCTATCCGTGAGTACTCTCACCCTTTCAAATTTCGATGTTCCAAATCCTGTGTAGATTAGAATGATTGCAACGTGTGTTTTCTTGCTATTCACTATTGTTTGTGAAGTATTAGTTTATCGGTATAAATTTAACTTCATAATCTGAAAGGATAAAGTTTAAATACCATTTAGATTATTATTGTAAAATAGTCATTAATTAGTAGTACCTTAATTAGTAATGTCAATCACAATTGCAATATCTGGTTGATCTTTGAGACCATGTTTCGCACGAGGTCCATGAATGGAATTGAAATGAGCATTCGTATACAATGTTTGGATGTGGTTGAAATGGTTCTGGCAATTAACTAGGAAAAACTTTTTTTCTTTTTTCAATGAGATGAAATTACAAAATCCGTATATATTTAATTTTTTTCAAAATTTATGAAAACCTTACTTAACTCAACCAAATTTTTTAGGTAAGAAACATGCATAGTCCATCCGTCCGTTTTATTTATCCGGCCTACAAACTCCCTTATTTTAGCCTAAGAATGTTGTTCTGGCCTTCCCAGGTTTGGCTAAATAAAGAGAAATCCTCTCGTAGGTCTTCTAAAATTCTCATTTTGATTTTAGATTCTGAACATGTTTTTGGAGTTTTAGATTATAGAATTCGAAAGCTATGAAGACAAAAGATCAAGAATTCTACCATTAAATTATATTCTACTTCGTCAACAACATAATTCAACTACTAACAAAAAATATGTATTTACTGGTTCAACATATATTATTTGCATATTTAACAACCATATATGTTTTGAGTTATAAAATATGAATTGTGTCAAACCCTCGATTCACTAGTTTTCAAACTAACTGGGTTTCAATATATTGATATATTTTGGATTCTAATAACTAAAAACGTAGAATACTTGTTTGAATTATAGAATATGAACCAGGACAACATAGGGAAGTTCAGTTTCTGTAATATAACACCAGATCAACATGATATGAATCGTGAAGTTGTACCAGCGCCTCCTCCTACTTTGCATCCTTCTGTCGTGACTCATGCACCGGCTCTGTTGGCACAGTCTTGAGAACATTCCTCGTGCAATGCTTCCTAACTGAGGCATTTATGCTCATCATGATATCGCTAATGTGGTCAGGGTGTGTGTCCATACCTGAAACATTCATAAATACATAAACAAATCAAAATGATGAACTAAGTTCTGAGATAAATCAAAGTTCAGCATCTGAGTCTATTTTGGATTTTAGAAGATGAAATGTTGAAGAAAACATTTCAGATTCCAAAGTTTGAACACAATAGTACCCAAAAATCAGATTGTTCCTATCTTTCCATAAGGCCCAAACAGCAACACCAAAAAAAAGTAGACCACATCATGGGTTTATTACTTATAGACTTGTTTGATAGAATCCAAGTGATCTAGACATTTATACCAGGACTAAAGAATTTGTACCAAATATCAATTTTAATGAATCTTTCCCAAAAGGATTTAACATCTTCACAATCTCTTAGTACATGCATAAGAGTTTCAGGGGAAGACTGACATCAAGTACATATGGACTCCTGAATCATACCTCTTTTTTGTCTTTCTGAGTTCCATGAGCAACTTTCCAAAGATGAGCACAGATTTTCGCCGGACCCTTCTAATCAGCAACCATAGCAAAAATAGGATTGAGAATTGAGATCTCCTTGATGAAAAATGGCTGAGTTGATATTATGATAACCACTCCTAACCGAAAATTGGCCATTACTTTCAAAAGACTAATTTGGAATATTTGCATCACTATGAGAGGGAGGGTTTATGTTGTTGATCATATTACATATGGTATCTGGTAGAAAGCTCTTGATAACTTGTCAATTCCAAACACCGTTAGGAGCATGGAAAGCAACATAAAAATCCAATTGGTAAAGATGGATGGGTTAAGTTACAAATTATTTACGAGGGGTGATTACTTAGGATCCAATTATCTTTCAAAAACTTCACATCAGTTCCATCTCGGTTTACCCAGAAAATTGAAGTAGTAACATCCGGCCAAATCTTACAAATAGCTTTCCAAATACTTGAAGAATATTGATTTGGGTTCATCTGTATAATTGCAAAACTACCACACGTATACTTTCCAAATACTCGATAGAGTAATTTGCAAGAAATTCCCTAAATTGTTGTTACAATATCAACTACATGTACTCCTTTCTAGTTAACTTCACCAAAGAGTTTGAAAAAAGATAAAAGACTCAACAACAAAAAATGAAAAATATGTCACATTTAGTTTGATCATCATGAATATTTTTTACGTTAACTAAATAAGTCGTCACATATTTATGTAAGTTCTTAGTATAAATGTCTCCTTACCACACAAAATACTTGAGTCAAGTATAAACTTGAAATCTATATAACATGTCATTAATGATGGATTGCACAAGTTGGACCCTTCCCATGATAGATAAAAAAAAAATGTACTTTTCCATCTAGATAGTTTTCATATGATTTTGTCTGCAATATTAATAGGTTGCAGATGATGAGCATCAGGCTTCCATTAAAAGAGATGAGCTCCAAGATAAACAAAAGGCATCTTATCAGCACTAAATAGTGTTTAGTAAGTGAATTACAGCCTCTAGGACTTGATATTGCAGAGATCTTACCAGTATCCATTAAAGAATAGATGGTTCTACTAAAGAATCCTCAACAATGCAAAATAGAAGAGAGGACAATAAATCTTCTTGTTTTAACCGTCTTTTGCATTTAAAATATTTTCATAGGCTTACGGCCATTCACCAAAAATGAAATCTTAGCAAACTCAAGAATTGTCTTAATCAAACCGAAGAAAATAGGGCTAAAACCAAAACCATGGAGGCATTTTATTAGAAATTTTTAATCCAAATTACCAAGCGCTTTCTGAATATCAAATTTTAAAGCCATGTTATCATTATAAGTCTTCTTATTCAACAAATTAATTTCTTCTGATGCAGACAATATAAACTCAGAAATATGCCTACCAGAAATGAAACATCTTTGATATTGAGACACAACCTTAGCAGTTATGTCCACTATTACAGTGAAAAAGGTCACAAGTTTATTTCAAAAATTTAGTTTACTGGTATGGGCTTCCCCACACCATCATCACGGGTAAAAAAAACTCAATTTGCAAGTCAGAGGTTCCGGGCTTTCTGTGATGAGCTCGATATACAACTAAAGTTTGCCTCAGTTGAACACGCCCAAAGAAACGAGTTGGTTGAATAAGCAAACAAAGTCATCCTCAACAGTTTGAGGAAGAGCCTTTATCAGTCCAAAACAGAATGAGCTGTGGAGTTAAAATTATTTTTATGGGCTTATCATTCTAAAACCCAGTCTTCCACACACGAAACGCCGTTTAAGCTTGTGTACGGATAAGACACAATGGTCTCTGTAGAACTAACATCAATGTCATTTTGGGCTAGTTTATTAGAAGAGTCAACCCTCACCAGGGCAAAAGAGTAAACATTGAGTAGTTTGACGGAGTTAGGGAGTAATATTAAATATTACTCCCTCTACTTATATCTAAATTGTCCACGTCAAATAAATAAAAAAATTGACAGCAAAATCTATTGTCGCTTGGCGTAAAAAATAAAAACGCATAATATATATGTGAAAGTTGGAGTTCAAACCTCAAACACCCCACTATTTTACCTCAAAGTTAATTTATAGTCGCTAGATTACTTTACAAAAAAAACGTATACATTAACCTTCTTTTTATGATTCCGCGTATAATTTTTCTTTTCCAGTTCTATCTTCAAAAATAATCTTTTATGTATTGCTACACAATTCAATTAAATAAATTAAAAGAACAATATAGTAAAAATTATTTACTAACTAATGAATTATTTACTGTGTTTCTTAGTTTGGGTGCACAAATCTTAATGACCAGTTTACAACCAGAGAAAATTTAAACCCCATCTTTCAAATTACAATGTTCAACTCCTACCACTAAGGTAACATACCTTAAGCAGACGACGTCAATATAAAATAGAGGGAGCATGGTATTATGGTGTTGCTACTAATATATTCAATAATGAATTTAATAAAAATCGAACCTACTTATTTATGTAAAGATCAAATATTTAAAATTTATATCTCCTCTCACTTCAGCCGTTCCTTATATAGTATAACATAGTATAGGGGAAAAAGAATCAAAGATCACGATATATTTTAAAGTGAAAATAATTATATATCTGAAGTCAAACAATGTGATGTTTTTTTTAAGTTTATAAGAAAGTTATATAGTTTTATTTTAAAAGAAAGTTTTTTTTTGGACAAATATAGTTATATACATCCCATAAAAAAAGTTATATAAAGGCACGAGTATATCAATATTATTTTCAAATGTAGATATTATTATGTGCTTCCATCTTCTCATTATAAGTGACATTTAAGCCCCTAAAAAAAGAGACATTTAAGGTAATGCATGTTCATTAAAACAATAATTAGTTGTATTGCTTTTTATATGAAATAGTGTGTTAAGAATAATATATATATGAGTAGTGGTGAAGTACCTCTATGCTCCACAATATAAGTTTTTCTAGCAACAACGAAAAATGTCTCATCTTATACGTCATTTTACAATAACAATCAAATTTTTTTAATCTTGTAATAAAAGGTTAGATAAATTAGACTTCAATGCTAACAAGATTAGAAGTCCACGAACGTTAACGATAAGACTTACATCACTAATAAAAATTATGTTTTTCAATTTAAATATACGTATCAGAAATCGTGCATTCAATTTTTCAAAAATTAAAATATTATATTTTTCAATTCAAATTTGCTCTTTTTAAGTTCCTTATGACACAAGTTAACATCATCATAAAAATATCATCGATGTGAGTTTTCTCATATTATTAATTAATTAATTAATGATATACATGGCACACAGAGGGACTACATACATATTCTTGACTGAATAACGTGAGATTACTTTTTTTTTTTTTACAGAAAAATTACGTGAGATTACTAAATAGACATTTTAACAACCTCATTAATGACCAGTATTGTTTGCCGCCCTAATGGGGGTATGCCTCATAAAAGGGGAAACTGCCTCACAAAAATGAGACTGCGTGGTTTTGAGAAACATGCCGGCCATTGGATTAGATAACTCTTTCAACGCTTTATTGGCTAAGATAATCCCATAAGTCACACACATCAAATCAACCGTTGACTTTATTAGCCCACACACATATAATTGCTACTATTGTATAGTAACAATCTCATACATGAGTTGTAACCAATTATTTAGTGCCAGCTCTTGGCGTGATCATATATCAAATGGGTTATTATCTAGTTGCAAACTGATGTATATCTCTGTCATTTTCAGAAAAGATTGCGCACGGTTAGGATTTTAGGGCTTTCTTGAGTTCATATTTGCCGACCGAGTTTAAGGAGTTGTAAAATTTTATTTTTAAGGGGAAAGGAATTGTAAATATGTATATCCTCCATCTTAAAATGAATGTGTGTATATATATAGTTGTAAATATTACAATAATTGTTAAAAAAAACTTGATAATTTTACTAAATTATCATTATTGATATTTTTTTAGATAGACGAAATGATAAATAAGTATTGAAATAAGACATATATGGACACTATTGATATATTTCTCACGATCATAAATGAGAAAAGAAAATTAAATTTTAAGAATACTAACATGCTAATAATTAGATGATAATTAGAAAATAAAAAATAAAAAAATTGATCAAAAGGGAAAAATAATAACTAACCCTGCATTGAAAAGTAAATAATGTTAGTCATTTTAAAACAAAGTTTCTTTGTTAAAGTGAAACTTATTGTGAAACGGAAAAAGCACTTATATATATTTTTTTAAGAAGGAAAAATTAAGTACTTTTATTAGCAATTAGTTGTCTGAATATGTGGAGTCAATATTCATCTCCACGCAGTAATTTTTATACTCCAATTTTCTTTCTAACCGTCACATTTGTAGAAAAAAATTATTTCTATTTTATTGTTATTTTAAACTTCAAACGCAACATTAATTAAGTATTTTTTTGACAATGATTCCCTTAATTATTTATTATAGAGATATAAATTAAAAAATGATATATAAATTAGGCTTAATTGTAGTTTTGGTCTTCATATTTTTAGCATTTTGCAAACTTTATCCTCCTATTTTAAAATTTGAAAGTTCTGGTTCATCCATCAAAAATAGTGATATGACATGTTTTAAATGAATTATTAAGATAATTTTCTTACAATTTCATCGATTTTAATATTTTTCCATTATCATATCATATACTATGCATCATTAAAATACATCTCAACACCAATTTTTAGTTCAAAAATATGTTGGGGTAACCAAAGTTGGCAGATTTTAAAATAAGGGATGAAATATGCAAAATGGTGAAAATAGGGGGACCAAAAGCCAATAAATTGTTTAGGATATTATAAGAAAAAGATAAATAATTATATCAAAAGTAATAATATTTATTGAATGTATTAGAATTAGAATGTGTAAACTATCCTAAAATAGAAATAAAAAAGAACAAATGAAGTAGAAACTAGGGGATATAAGGATAACAATGTATTTGAGTGGGGGATTTAATCAAGGTCGTTCTTTTGAGGGTGCACACAACTCTACTAAGTTGGGCCTCCAAAATTTTGAGACCCAAAATATATATTTTTTTAGTAATATAATGCATAAAAAAATAGAATATATAGTATTAACGCGCTGAAAAGTTAAGTTCTAAAGGTGTAACCGGGTGGAAGAGATGGTTGTTGATAGCTTAGTTGTCATGAGATCAAGTCCATCAGTGGGATTTTTTTTCCTATATTTAATTTTTTTTCAGTATGATAGGACACTATATATTTTCAAATTAAAACATGTTGTAATGTTTTTTTTTTCTTATTTTTTAGAAGCACTTCTTGTAATTTTTGGCTCATACTTGTCATATGAAATAACAATGTTTTAACAACAAACATTATAAATATTCTCTCCGAAAATAAAATAAAACAAACATTATAAAAAAAAAAATTTGCTTTTAAAAAAAATTGTGTTTTTTTTATAAGGGGTCTCTCTTTATTATGAGAGCCGGACCTCCAATTTTATAGGAATGGCTCTGGATTTAATGATTGGAGGGATAAAGACATCAAAGGTTTGATCCTCACTCCATCATGAAAAAAAGAAAAAACAATACTAATATTTGTAGTTTTATAAAACTGCTATAGTAATTAGGGGTATATGAAGTGTAGTTTGAAATGATTTTAAGGTAATTAAGAAAACCACCTGATTCAAAGATTAAAATCACATGCAGTTTAGGGTTAGTTTAGATAACTCATTTTAAAAATATGTTTTTTTACAAGATTAAAAACATGTTAAGATGCAATCAAATGAAGTTTAGTTTGTCCTCGTGAACTTAGCTCGGTTGATATGGACAATGCATAATATATGGAAGGTCCGGGGTTCGAACCCTGACCACCACAAAAAAAAATGAAGTTTAGTTTATAACAATTTCCGGTTGATCAATTGAAACTGTAAAAAATTCTATTAATACAATTGTAAACAATCAAAGTTCAATAAAAATTCTAACAAATAATATACTAAAAAAATAACATTATATATCAAATAACAATGGTTGTTTATGTTTGAAAATAAGGAATAGTAAAAATATAGATTAAGTTAATAGGTATTATTAAAAGGGGTTTTTCTAACATGTGCAATATTACACATGTTAAGGAAACTAAAAATAGCAACTTTTTATTGAAAATCATCAATTATTTATTAAAAAGTATTTATTTAATATAGACTACACAAGTTCCAAGACAAACTTACCACTTTAAATCACTTTAAATTCCTTAACATAAACCAAAAACAAACAAATAAGAGATTAATATAACGTCTCATATTGATAAACAAATAAATATTAAAATTTATATACGCGGTTATATTCAGTTAAAAAAAGTAGTTTAGAATCTTGTCCAATCTGAGTACTATTTTTTCAAAAGGATGTCTATTAAAATTCAATAATATTTAGTTTTGTGCGGCTTGTAGTTTTAATTAATTTCGATCAACTTGAATTAGATTCATAAAGATGGTCTCATGATCTGAGTGGTTTTCACAAAATGACATCTAAAAACATTTGAAAATATTTGGTTTTATGCGGATTTTTTTTTGTTTTTTTATTGGTTATGGTTTTATTTTGGATCTATTTGTATTTAAGGTCTCGTTCTACTTTTATGTATCATCATTACATAGGAATGGAATGCATGTGGGGAAAAAGTTGCGTTGCTAACCTTTTTTAGATTGTAAAACTTTATTTTTTAAACACGACATTTATGGACTTATGAGACTTAACATTGTTATGCATGACCCTTTGAACTCTTCGTAGAAGGCGAACAACCTCTGGTGTTAGAAAGTCAAAAATGTCAAACACAAATGGTATAAAAAACATATTGATTGTTCAGAACACGCTTTATTTTGTGTTTTGCCACTTTGCTTAACGCAACTTTGAGAGTTGCATGTTTCATTATAAAAATCCCGATCCCCAATCTCGCAAATGAGAAAACCCCAATTCACACATGCATGTTTCCTCTCTGCTGTTAACTAGTGTGCAATTGATTTATTTGGTTATGCATAAGGAGTACTAAATTATGTAGTATGCAAATACCACTTCTGTTAGTTTTCTTGAAACCAAACTAAGAAAAGATAGGATAGGTATTTCACTTAAGCCAATCAATGAGAGCCGGAAGGTAAAGGCATTGGGTAGTTAAGAATATGACCGTTTAAATCTACAAAATGGTAGTAATGTCCGTATATATGACTGCTACTGGGATTTCATAGTAGTTGTTTTAAATTTCTCATTGCTTTGATTAAGATGATTAAGGTACAGCGTGTGTATATTCTTTAGAACATCTGTTTGTTCATTCTTAAATATAAGCTCTTTTGCAACTTTTTATATACAATGTAAATGTAAACTATTTAATGTTATGATTTTAAAAGGTTATTTAAATAAATAAATTCACTAACTTAAAAGTTAAAATAAATAAATTCGTGAAGGTATAAAAGAAATTTTAGCAATTAATGCGTCTTAAACTTTATGACTTTTTCTTATTATTGGAAAAGTGAAATATCACCAAATTTATCTTATAAATAAGGTCGGAGATGGTAGAAAGATCTAACTTAGATAGTTTAAACAGACAAGAAAATATATGTAAATTAAGCAGTAAGGTGTAAATCTAATAAAGGATAGTCAAATCACATTGGACAAAGAAAAACTAAGAAAAGCTATAAGAAACTATTAAAAAAATCTAAAAATTAATAAGTTGAATATATATGATATAATTTAATTATTCTTTAAAAAAATGATATAATATAATGATGTAGCCGACACAGTAGAATTAAGTTTGGTTATTGTTTTGTATATGACATTTTGTTAAATCCTGATGATTATCGTAACTAACATAAATAACTATTAGCATAAGTTAATTATCCCTTTTCAAAATATGTTTTAAAAATTGGATTAGATCCACTAGTTCAAAACTAGTTGAGGTTGAATCAAACTTTGATTAGGTTATCAGTTCATTTAATCCAAAAAAAAAAAAACAAGTTGGTTCGATAGCTATCTTCAAAAACCAATTCAAATTGGTTAATTTTATTTTAGCATCATCTTTTTTTTTTGCTCATAAAATTAACCAAGTGCTTATATAAGCAAAAAATAGAAAGAAAAAATAATACTAAAATAAAATTAGCTAATATAAAAAATTAAATTAAATAAGTATAATTTTTCTACAATTTGAGTCGCAAAATTTAATGACAAATCAATCAACTTTCTTGGCAAATATGAGATTCAACCTCAAATTCACCAAAAAACTAAGATTCACCCTCAAAATTTTTATTTATATGTATTTTTACTTTAATTGATACTTATCAACCTTGGCAAATATGAGATTCAACCTCAAACTTTTTATTTATATGTATTTTTACTTTAATTTATATACTTCCAAATATGTAAGTATAAGAGGGTTACCAAATGCAATCAATCGACTTTTATTAAAAAGTATAAAATGGATTTTTGTAGCAAATGGACATGTGTGGCAAATCAAAATAAGTCTTTTTCAATGCCATTGGTACAAGTATATGTACGTAACTGATCACGAATGGTTTGAACTATGACTTGATTATCATTGGCAGTATATAGGAAGTGTGTATATACTTTATATAGTACTAATAACTTTTAGGTATGTATGAAAGGCAATGTATATCATACTATACATCTTCAACGTGTTAATTTACGTGATTTGCGGGGCCTGCGAATAGATCTATTTTCGTCCCTTCACAAATATTTCAAGGTGCTATAGTTGTATATTTGACATGAATTGGTACTTAATTTAATGAAATTTCCACATCTAGTTATGACAACTTGATTTGTCACGTCTATTCGCGGCAATTATTCTCTGTCTGAAATATGCAATGAAGCAACTCTAGGCGTGGGTGATCATTTAAAAATTCAATATAGTGATTTATGTCAATGAATAAGTTATCAACAATATTGTGCCCTTAGAGGTAGACAACATTAATTATGTTTCCCCATTATAAAAAAATACCTATGATAATTAGTCTAGTGACGAGTATTGAATCTTAAACAGATACCTTGATCAGTGAAGGGTCATTATAATTGATACACCTTCATTAAAAAATAGAACTGTGCCCATCAACAAGAGAACCTATATATCTAACACAGCTCTTCGATTAATGAAAAATCTTGATATTGTTAATGAAAAATATCTATTGTAATGATCATATTATTCTTTTATACTAGTATCTGCCATAATTAAGAAAAATAACAAACAAAATTCAATTTTTATTTGATCTTCGTAAAACAAAATAATTTGCAAATCTAAATATATATGATTTTTAGATAGTTTTAGGGTGGACCATGATATCATACAACATATACACAAGATTCACTTATGATCATATCCCATGAGTCTATTTCATAATTGCATTTTCGGTTTTTTTAAAATTTGTTTATCGTCCTGCATGACTAGCTTGTGAGTTGTGGCGTGTAACCTTCTACATCGGTGGCGTCACTGCTAGTCTATCTCTTGTTGTGGATGTTAGACATTTTCTCGTTTAATTGTTGTCGTTCGCGCGTGACCAAAGACCCCACCAACACGATAGGGTGAGGTTTCTATAAACATGGGGTTGATAGTGGTCAAAAAGATGGGTGAAGTCGAGGCAAATAACAAAAAAGGAATAAAAAATGAGACATGTTTCTCCTCTTTAACAGGAGAAAACTATCATGCTTAGAGTTTACAACGAAGAACAAAATTATTCAATACGAAAATTTCCCTCCATTACGTGCATGACAATGATCAATGAAAATGTTTCATATATAGAGTTCATTGAGAATTAATCGACTACCAACAAATCCTAACCACATAACCGAATTATTAATCTTATCAAAAACCGTCTGTCTAACATAAAGTGGCAATGTTGTAATTATATATGGTGTTTTGACTTTTACCTACAAGTTTTTGACATCACTAAGACAAGTTTTTTTTTTTTTTTTTTGGAAAAATGAGTTTGTTTATTTTGATTTCCTTATATGGAGATTTCGCGTGATATTATCATGTGAGAGATACTTAGCCTTACTATCCCAGTTGCATAAATTGTAGACTTCAATAAATTAATTAATAGAACCTCAACATGTACATAAGATATGTTGTTGGAAAAAAAAACAAAAAAAACTATAACATATGATAAAAGGAATGATAAAGTGCAAACAATAAAACACGGTGTTTGATTAAGAAGTTCGGTCTTACTGGTTGTGAATTGGATTAAAATTTAGGGTTAAATATGTTTTTGGTCTCTATAAAATTTGGAACTTTTAAGTTTAATCTTTACTTAATTTTAATAGTTTTTTTAGTCCCTACAAAAAAAAATTACTTATAGGTTTAGTTCCTGCTAAAACAAAGTTTGTTTAATTATCCTTAAACTCTTAAAATTTTGAACGATTTTTTTTAAACATGTTTAGAACACTATGAAAGGTTCATTTACTAAAATTTAGTATTTTTTAATATGAATCGAATTAAATATGAATTTTTTAAAATGACAAAACTTAAAGGTAAAAGTAACAAAATCTGGACGTAGAAATCAAATTTTGTGAAAGTTTTTGTGGAGAAACTTTTAGTAATGTTCTTAACACATTTGCAAAAAATTGTTCAAAAACTTAAGAGTTTTAAGCATAAATTAAACAAATTTAAATTGAATAGAGACTAATACTGAGTGTCGAAATTTTTTGTAGGGACTAAAATAATTATTAAAATTAAGTAAGGACTATAAACTTAAAATGTCACAATTTTATAGGGACCAAAAAAATATTTAACCCTAAAATTTATAGTGTTACAACTTAAAAAGTTACTATTTTAGGTCCTTAACCAGTACCCCGGAGACACTAATTAACATTTCCCTTTTTTTAACAAGTCAAAATAAGATATATTAACACGATTATAAAATACCTTAAACAACAAAATCTTAGGTCTCGCTCGATTTTCCTACTCACTCAACACCCTATGAGCCATACCTAACAATATTTTAAAAGTAACATCTTTCATGTAACTCTTCATATATTCTTGTACGAGAGTTTAAAAATGCTATAGTAAACATTATTTTGTTCTAACAGTTGAAATATCGGAAAGGGAATCTGTTTTTTTATTACCACAACTGTTCCTCAAATACAAACCTTGAACTTCCAAATGGAATTACCTTGGAAACGTTGACCAATGGCGTAAGAGCAAACATTCCCGAAGTGATTGCGTGGAATCAAGAGAATCTCAGCCATTGAGATGGTGCCTAGTACTATACGGACGGTTAAAATATAGTTAAGGCAGTAAGATATGCACGACAAACTTATTTTAACATTTTCATTTGATATAGAGATAGTGAGGTTCTTGTATCTCTTGTTCGTAATGTATCGTATGTGGTTAAAATTAAACTTTTAAACAAAACATAGCTTTCATTTTGATGTTTTCTATATGTTGTGTGAGGACATCATCGTAATTAATTAATAAAATAATTTCAACACTCCTCCTATAGTACATTGCAAGATATTTTCATCGATCTCTCCCTTTATTTTGGTTGCACTTTTGCCATTTTACACCGTTGCTCATGACTCTGTCGTGTATATGTGCATGTTTTGCTCCTTTTGATTAGCTAATCCTTTTGAATTAAAATCTTGGTAAAAATTTAATCAAAAAGCTAATCCCTAATCCAAGAATATATATTACTATACATATAGTCTCCTTTTTATTTTAAAAAAAAAACGTATATATAACCTCTTATTTAGAATATTAGTATATCATTTCATCGTATAAATTAAGTGGTTGAACTCAAACATTCAATGAATTTATATTAAACTTAAATAGATCAAAAGTACCTAAGTTCAACAAGTTTTGAGTAAAAAATCCTTAGTCATACTTAATTTATTTTCCAACTCAACTACAAATTGCTATGGTCTATCTACTTTAGAAAAAAATTCTTATCAGGATATAATAAAGAACGCATCTCCATCACCCCCCATTCTAATGTTAATTGCCTAATTATGAGCTCATATAATTAATTAGAGTTCGATAGGATCTTGATCTCTACAAAATACCTCTCACTTAAGTTTAACTATATTATTTCAGACCGGGTAAAAACCTAATCAACAAAAGTTTCATGATCCAATCAAATAAACTACATCGTGTTCAACAAAAACAACGATTCTTTGATGGTGATCTATGAATAACACTAGGATCCAATCAACACAAAAACCATCACGGAAGAACTGTTCTTACATGTCACCGCCTGTAAAAAGGTCATTAACCTCCGGTGTAGGTAGATTCTCAAGACTCTCCTAAAATTCTTATTGACTTGATTATTAGAGTCCTTTGAAGTACACAACTCTCTCATGGAGTAGTAATGTCACCCTCACTACTTCCAATCAACTCTAGTTGTCGTCTACATGTCCACTCCAAATCATCGATAGCGTCCATGGGAATCGTTTTATGATATTTCTTCATTTTAAATATTTTGATGGCTTGAAACAAGACAGCAACCACTTCAATGATGAGGACTATGGCGATCATGATTCATCTTCCCCTACCTTATTCGGTTAAGGAGTGAACAATGCCGATCCTTTTACCCATTCAACTTTCACCAATTGAGAAGAAAACTCTTCACAATTTGACGACAACAGTAGTGGCAACCTAGTCAACAATCTCTTTACTTGATTCAACATCAATCACAAATGCTTCAAGAACATAACTTCCAATCTTCCAAATGGTCAAGAGTATTTAATTAAGAATTACATATTATAAACAAAAATCGAAAATAACATTTATCTCTAAGACGGTCTAGCCATCAATCATATGGGTGAGAAAAATACGGATCTGACTCCTCTAAAATGAGATGCTCACTTTAAAGTGTAAAGTGAATAATATCAATCGCTAATTTAAAAAATAATAATAGATATTGTAGGTAAATCATAACCAATCATAACTTTATTATAATAACAAACCTTAACTTTCTCACCTTACACTTTACTCACTTTGGAGTATCCAAACTCAAGAATACAACTCAATTTAAGGACTTGTTATGTGCTAATCTCATTATCTAAAATCAGATAATTAGAGCATATAGAATTGATCTGATCAACATTGAAAACGAGTTAACGTTGGGTATAATATAACACTCAACTTGTCCCTTACTCACCCTTGATTATTAGTTCCATTATGTGATGAGACTTTTATAATAAAAACAATATTAATTAACAACTCCAAATACACAGACATGATTATTTGAGAAGTCAAATGGATAAACATCAAACCAAACTATGAGCTGGGTGAGATAGATGGAAACTTCAGGTTCGTAAAAGGTTATGCATAAACTCAAGGGGGTTATGAGCAATTGAAAAAAATTACATAGGTATAGTGACTATGCTAATCTATAAAATTAAAAAAATTCAAGAGCAAGACAAAGTTGGAGTATAAATAAAAAACGGCAGTCATAATTATTTACGAATATACTCTTTTATAAATTATTTATTTCAAAAAATATATAAAAATAATTTGCATTCACATCAGGTAGGAGGTCATGTTGTTAGTGACAACAGCGCACATAACAATATTCTCTTAACTCACCAATCAGTTTTTGGACTTCCACTGTCTCATCCTCTGAATCCTTCTTCTCTCTCTCCATCACCTCTCAACCCCTTTATAAACCTCTTCCCATACCATTCATTCTCCCTCACCACACAACAAAACACAAACTCAATAATAATATACACAAACCTAACTATATATTATATTTTGCTGATCTCTTTCTCTCAAACACCTTAATTAGTCAACTCAATAATACCATGGACATGATGGACATGGATGCCATCAATGACCTCCACTTCTCTGAACACAGCTCCCTTACCAACACCCCTACTTCCGACGATGATTATGGTTGCACCTGGAACCACTGGTCTCCCATCGTCAACTGGGACACCTTTACAGGTGCCCCAGATGACTTTCACCATCTCATGGACACGATCATCGAGGACAGAACCACTGTCTTCGACCAGCTCAGTCCATCCATCACCACAACCACCACAACCACAACCACGGATGAGGAAGAAGAAGAAATGGAAACAACAACCACAACAACAACAACAACAACAGAAAAAACACAAGAAGTTGGTGATGATTCAAAAGGGCTAAAATTAGTGCACTTATTGATGGCTGGCGCGGAAGCCTTAACCGGTTCAACCAAAAACCGTGACTTAGCTCGAGTGATATTGATCCGGCTCAAGGAATTAGTCTCACAACACGCTAATGGCTCCAACATGGAGAGACTCGCCGCTCATTTCACCAAAGCCCTTCATGGACTACTAGAAGGTGCTGGGGGTGCGCATAATAACCACCATCACCACCACAACAACAAACATTACCTCACCACAAATGGTCCCCACGACAACCAAAACGACACACTTGCTGCTTTCCAACTACTTCAAGACATGTCACCTTACGTCAAATTCGGCCACTTCACAGCCAATCAGGCCATCATTGAGGCCGTGGCCCACGAACGCCGCGTCCATGTCATCGACTACGACATCATGGAAGGGGTTCAATGGGCCTCATTAATCCAATCACTAGCCTCCAACAACAACGGTCCACATCTCCGAATAACAGCATTATCCCGTACCGGAACGGGAAGGAGGTCAATCGCCACCGTACAAGAAACTGGCAGGCGATTAACCTCCTTCGCCGCTTCCCTTGGACAACCGTTTTCTTTCCACCACTGCAGATTAGACTCCGATGAAACTTTCCGTCCTTCTGCATTAAAGCTTGTACGTGGAGAGGCTTTGGTTTTCAACTGCATGCTGAATTTACCTCACCTTAGCTACCGTGCACCGGAATCAGTTGCTTCGTTTTTGAACGGAGCAAAAACGTTGAATCCAAAGCTTGTGACGTTGGTTGAAGAAGAAGTTGGTTCTGTTGTTGGTGGGTTTGTGGAAAGGTTCATGGACTCACTTCATCATTATTCAGCGGTTTTTGATTCATTGGAGGCTGGTTTTCCGATGCAGAACCGGGCCCGGGCTTTGGTGGAGAGGGTATTTTTTGGGCCTAGGATTGCAGGTTCGTTGGGCCGGATATATAGAACGGGTGGTGAAGAGGAAAGAAGGTCGTGGGGGGAGTGGTTAGGTGAGGTAGGGTTTAGGGGAGTTCCGGTGAGCTTTGCAAATCATTGTCAAGCAAAGCTGTTGTTAGGGCTTTTTAATGACGGGTATAGGGTTGAAGAGGTGGGTGTGGGTAGTAATAAGTTGGTGTTGGATTGGAAATCAAGGCGTTTGCTTTCTGCTTCACTTTGGACTTGTTCTTCTTCAGATTCTGATTTATAGGATGCTGATTAATTAAGTGGTAATCTATACTAGCTAAACAATCAATTATTCATGCCATGTGCCTTTCTAATTGTTTTTTATTTACTGACCCTCTAAAAATGGAAACAATTATTGGTTTAATTAATGTCTCGTGTTACGTTCCACTTATGGTAGTTTTTTTGTTGAAGGATCTCAAATTTTGTTGACAAATGTGACTGATGTCTGATTGCGTGTGCGCTTTGGTTTGTAAAAATTATCACATGAAATTAATTTCATAAAATATTTTAGTTTAGTTTTTACTTCTATATATTCTGGTTTTATAGTACAATTTAAGAAGATCGAAGTAGGAGGTGTAAATGTGAGAGGTTCAAATTGCTCAAAACAAAGAGGATCAAAATCGATAAACTGGAAAAACTATGGGGGCAAAAGTTGCAAGGGTATTCAAAACTCATACAAAGAGAGTCAACCACTTAAAAAGAAAAACAAAAAAACAAGAAGAGAGAGTCAACCACTAAACATACAAGCTAAAGGGTTATTGCAGCAACAAGAAAATGCTAGGCCAATTTTTTTTTTCTTAAAGATAATAAACCAAGAAATAACTTTGATGCTATTGCTATGAACAACTTTTGAAACATCTCCCACTTGCACGTTAAAAAGAACAAGAGCATTTTTCAACTTTAGAAACATCTCTCACTTGCTTGTTAAAAATTATCGTTTTTCACTCTTTTTAACCTTATTTACTTTAAAAAGCATGCTAAATTGTAAGAAGTGGAGCAAGAATTAGTTTTGTTGCAATACACCATAAAGTCCCATATTGTTTGCGAATTGAGGTTAAGGGTAATTTATATACAACATCGACACTCCTAACTAAGAGGTTCCTTTTATAAAGGATAAAACTGTGAAGGGCTTACACTTAAAGCGAACAATGCCTCGCGATGTGGCGTACTTGAGGGTGGAAGAGAACATTGACGACTTCACTAGAGAAGCGTTCTCCCTTAGCCTCAACTTGGATGCAACTCTTATGGTACACTTTAAATTCTCATATTGCTTGGAAATCGAGGCTAAGGGTAATTTATATACAACCCAACGAGACGGTTTTTAAAAAAGACAAAACCGTGAAAGGCTTCCACCCCAAGTAGGCAATACTTCATAACGCGATGTGCATACTTGAGGGTGGAACGAAACAAGTTTCATGAAATTCTTCATCATCCATCCATTTGAATATTTCCAACCATACCTTATGCACAAAATCGCAAAGACAACGACATATGTTTGCATGATTCTTTATATCTAAAGTACATTGCATAATCTAAGTCATGATCAACTCAAAACCATGTTTAGCAATCTCCCTAGCAATGATCTCCTCCACCCAAATAACTAAATTTTTTATGGTATATTGTTCCTCCACATCCCAAAAAAATTAGATAATATTTGATCTTATGTGATTGAAATCGATTGATTGGCTAAGCTTGAACAACATCCATCGAGATGGATGTTATAGGAGACGGTATATGCAAATACTCCCACACTCAAGTCAATAAGAGAGCAAGAGTGAGATGTATTTTTAGTGGGAAGATGGTGCAACTTGCATTGTTGTGAATGAGAGTTTTTTTAGGCATCCAATAGGAGCCGTTGGAAGTGATGGATGATCCATTAGGAATGACGCTCATAAATGTTTGGCTGTGATTATGCACATAAGAAGCTTGGATAAAACTGTTACGGGAAAGGTTAGGTGCTTGATGTCAAATTATAAGAATATTGCATACTTGGGAAGGCCAAGAGGCTGAAGTTCAACATTGTTGTTCATCGTTCCATAAGAAGCTTGGAGTATGCCCATAGTGATCTTTAGGGGGCCAACAAGAGTCCAATCACACAATGTAGCTCAATACTTTCCGCCACTAATTCATGATTTATCATGAAAGGTATGGGTTTTCATATTTAAGCAAAAGAATGAAGCAGTTGTGAAATTTAAAGAGCGATGTACTCTTTGAAAATTAAAATAGAAGAAAAACAAAGAAATTAAGAATTGGCCCGTAATGGACTTGAATTTTGTTTTGACGAGTTCAATCAATTTTGTAAAGATAAGGATTCGCCATGCAAAAAGCTATTATAGTTGAACTCCACAACAAAATGGACTAACTAATAGGATGAATAGAACTGTTATGGTAAAGGTTAGGTGCTTGATGTCAAATTCAAATGTAACAACGCCATAGTCACATAATTATTTTGGCATGCTCCGAACCGCAAATTGATACTCGTCCCTGGTACATTTGGGATTGGTTCGCAGAAATTGTCCTACAGACATTAAAGAACATGACGATGTGGATGATGATTTGCAAGGCTATCTCTTGGAAAGGGTTTTGTCAAATAATTTCCAAGTGATTATATTGAAGCTATCAACAACAAGGAGGCTCGAAACTAGATTGTCCCATGAATGATGAGTTACACTCTCTACACAAGAACAACACTTAGGCTTTAGTAGAAAATCAAAGGGAAAAATACTTGGAATTCTGCTCTTTACCCAAACAGTTTTGCTCATTTCCAAAGTAAATTTTCTTTTTACCTTTACGTGACTTAACCTACGCTAGTACAAAATGTTACGTGACTTAAGTCACGCTAGTGTTAGCTAAACCTAAAAGTAGTGTGAGTTAAGTCACGCTAGTTTTAACACTAACTTGAGTTAAGTCACACTGGTTCTGTGCACGAACCAGAACAGAGAGGCAGTAGCTACTGCCCTATTCCCTGCTTATCTTCGTTTCTTCATTCGTTCATACATAGGAACAACCATTCATTCATTCAACCAAAACTCATAATTTAGAACACATGCATCATTCATTCATAATTTAGATACACAATATTAAAGAAAAATAACGTAAATGTCATAAATAAGCGCAACCGCGCAAATGTAAATATAATACAACCAAAATGTCAGGAAAATACTACAAATATCCAAAAAGTCATAAAAACTAGTCATAAAATAAGACACTACTACTGCTCCTGTGGACTATGACTCCTACACTTCCTCCTCAGAACCTGCTGATGGTTAAACACGCTATAATCAGTCCGGAGGCCCTCCAAAATGCTGAAGAAGAGTGGATTTGAAACCACCTCTGGAATCTGCATCGCATGCTCCACTCTGCCTCTGATGCTGCTGATGACCTGCAATGGATCAGGAGGATGTCTGGCCCACTCCTGGTCAACAAGAATATCCTGGTAGACAGGTCTCGGCATGACATTGTCAGCCTCTGGAGCAGGGTTGACGATGAGAGGATGGGATACACGGTAGAATCACCTAATGTACCTATCTGAATGCTTCCAAGGCTCGTCGTCCGGGACTTGGTGACCCCTCTGCTGCTGGGAAACGACATGTAGAGCAAACTCCAAGAAGGCAGCAACCACATCTACTGGGGCAAGAGGCATAACCGTAGTAGGAGGTCGGGGAACCCTCGGAACATGTCTGTACTGCCTCAGAACCCACTCCGGCAAGTGACGCACCATCCTTTGTCGGCCATGATCCATCCAGAGTACTAGCACACATCCTGAAAAGGCGTCACGTCTCGTCGGTGCTCGTACGACCTCCAGGTGACATGACAATGCTCCATCGAATCCAACAAGCCTCTGAAGTGTTCAGCATCAGCAAACCCCCTTTTAGGTTTCCATCTACCCACGAACGGGTTATGCCGTTCGTAATCATCATATCTCTTCCTCAAAACGATATGTCTAATGTGAGCTATAACCCATCCCTGCAAACACACAAAGATAGATTTATATCAGCACACAAGTATCATACAAAAAACTATACATTTGCGATTAACTTTAAAAAAATAAGAAAATAATATATTACCACAAGCAAGGTCATGTAACCACCAACGGAGCCAACATGTTCGCTGGAGGTAAGATTCAGCTACTCGTACAAGAAAGCAAGTCCCATCGCGCCCCATGACCACGCGTCTATGTTAGGCAAATCCCGAATCGAAACCATCCAAAGCAGACTAATGGTTTTGATGTTCTTGCCGGCAAAAAGGGTGTGGCCAAGCAAGAGCAACAAAAACGCCTTCACACAGGCAGGCCTAATACGACTCAGCTCCTCCTCCTCCTCCTCTGATAAATCCTTCGCCAGCAAATGGTTACACCTATTCAACAGGTGCTCATAACGCTCTTTCAGGGGTGTGTAAGTGACACATGCACCAAAATCACTCACCTGCCCAACCGCTTCCTCCACCGGAAACAATAGGTGAGTCACCAGCAGATCTACAACATGGTCATGATCTAACTCATCCTCCTGAATGAGCCGTCCAACAACGGGGATGCCTAGAAGACAAGCCACATCATCCAGTGTGATGGTCATCTCCCCAACAAGCAGATGGAAGTTGCTGGTCTTCTAATGCCATCTCTTAGCCATAACATAAATTAACCCGTGGTTGATGATATCGTACCCAGTCAGAAGGAGGGGCCTAAGACCGGATGCATCCACCGACTTCCAGAACCAAGGATTATCTTCTTCCGGCAACAGAAGGGACAAAGCAGAAAGCCTAAGTTTCCTCCCGTGCGAGACGCCAGTCAACTTACGATCCGCTTGCAACTGAAATACAAAAAAAACAAATTAAATTAGTAAAATAAACATGACATATTCTACGTAAAATATAAATCAATTATACTTAAATACGTAAAATAATCATGACATATTCTACGTAATCATACTTAAATTAAATAAACATAACATATTCTACGTAAAATAAACTTCACATAATATCATTAAATTAAATAAAACAATTATACTTAAAATACATAAATACGTAAATAAATCAATTATACTTAAATATCATTAAATTAAATAAAACAATTATACTTACTGTTTTATCGTTCCAAAGCCTGCATGCCACGTGTTTACCGAAGTTCGGTAAAAGTGACATCTCATAAGGCCCCCCTGGAAAGCCCCCATCCTCGTCCTCCATAACAGGCTCTGCATGATGCTGCTCAGGATGCTGCTGGTGCGGATGCTGCTCATACTGCTGCTGAGGAGGCTGCTCAGGCTGATACCCCTCGTGAAACTGAGCCTGATACCCATGGTGATACTCATACCCCTCCTGATACTGATAACCTGGCTGAAATTCAGGCTGCTCCTGATACGCCTACTCCTGATAATGCTGCTCATGTTGGTACTGTGGCGGGTCCACAATCTGGGATGGACCCGTATGTGACGTCGATCCCCCCGCAACATCAACAGTAGCAAGTCTCATGGCCCCCACTCTCCCTCGACCTCGACCAGCCGGAGGGAGTAGCGCTTGCTTCTCCCTACGTGCACTACTAGTACGGGCAGGCCTCCCTAACCTAAGTCTGTCAGTCCTCTCCTACTCATACATATCTGCACAAAAAGCAAAAAATCTTTAACACATTTTCACACAAACATAACATTTCGACAATGTCATCTTTAACAATATAACAACACCACTATAATGTGTACAATGTCATTTAAATCCATAAACTACCACATTGCAGTCAAATTAACTATAATCAACATTAACAAATATAGCTTTAACTAATTACATCATTAACAATCCAAAAAAACAAAAAAAATATCATTGAGACATTTCACTTAACACGTAGTGTGCAATTTTCAAACAACTATGTAATCTAACAATTTCTAAACCCTTAACTACCACATTGTACCCTAAACAACATCTAAACAACAATTCCTAAGTTAAATCATCACTAACAGTCATAATCTTTACACATGCAAGCAAAATTTTAAAAAACCTAAAAATGTTCTATTTCTTGAAAAATTCGAAAATTTCAACCAAAATAATGCAAAGAAGTAGGATAATCATCACTTACTTGATGTTGTGGACGAATTTGGCTTTGAATGGCGCAAGAATGATGAATTTCGTTTTTTGGGGTGGAATTTTCGTGTGTTGGAGAAGTTGGGAAATGAGGGTTGTTGTGTTGTTGTTTGCTCTTAACTGACTTAAGTTACGTAGCATGAGTTAACTCACGCAGGGTGAGTTAAGTCGCGTTGACCTCATAATTGGCGTGAGTTAACTCATGTTGCGTGAGTTAACTTACGTAGGGGTATATCCATCATTTACTTTGGGAATGAGCAAAACTGTTTGGGTAAAGAGTAGAATTCAAATACTTGTGAGTTTGTTGATACCAAAGTTATAAAATTTATGGCATTGAGAAAGTCTTAATGTTAGAATTTGAATAGAAGAAGAAAACTCATTTTGACTGGCCATAGAACGTGATTTGTCGAAGTTAGCCATATTAAGTGGAATTCGACTAAACTATTTTGTTGTCGAATGCTAAATTTACAACAAGAAGTGACATATGTTATAAGACATAGGAAAAAGTCATTCAAAGAGTCGAATATTGACATATTTCGTTGAGCAAGCAAACAACTCCTACATAGAAGTTATAGGAAGTTATTAAATAAGACACTTGTCAATATCTTAGATGTAGGAAGTTATTTTATTTTCTCTATAAATAGTTGCAACTTTGATGTATTAGAAGTTGGATCATATTTTCTAAAAATCTTGTAACACCCACGCCGCATTGGCAATATCATTGAAAGTTTCTTTATGATTATTCAAAGTTACCAAATAGACTAAAGTGTAGGTTCAAGGACTAATGCCAAACGAAAAAAAATGTCGGGACTAATGCCAAACAATGATTTTTACAAATTCCAAGGACCAATGCCAAATAAAAAAAATGCAAGGACAAATATCAAAAATGATGAAAGTTGACATATTTAAGCCATTGTTATTTTACCTTTGGATTATTTGTGGAAAAGTTAGGACCACCATTGGTCCGTCACATGTCCACGAACAATTTTTTGTTAACCTAATATCATGATTATAATAATTTATTGAGAAATGATATTTGTACAACCATTTTGAGATAATTTTAGTGATAATTTTCTTCCTCATACTCACATTAGAGCATCTTCAATGAGGGATTGCTTTACTTAACAATGATCACTCCCGGTTAAGGATCATAATGATGTAAAGTTAGTGAGACATATTTAAGTATTTTTCATTGGAGTCTTTATTAGTATATTGTCATTCGAGTTATAGAGTCCTTAATAGATATTTTTATTAAAAAATTATAAATAAATGATGTATACATTTGAGGTATTTAAGGAATCCTTATTAGTTTACTACTATTGTGGATGTTCTTATGTTTTTTTCCTTTTTTTATCTATTATTTTAGTTTCCGTGTCAATATTTACTCCTCCGTAACAAAATATAAGCAAAATTCAATTATTTGAGTTGTAACCAAGTACTCAAAGATAAGCAAAATTGACTTTTTTGCCATATTCAAAAATAGTAGGAAAATGTCCTTACTTTAATTTCTTTAAATGCACACCACATGCTACAACTTTCTATACACACGTTTAATGCAACACCTTGAAAATAGTATTTTATAAGTATATTTTCTGATCATTATTATAAGCAAAAATTTATATTTTAGATTTATTTAATTAATGATGTATATGATCTTTGTTATAGACAAAATATATTATTTAATAAATAAATTTAAAATGTTAAATTTTACTTATAATAGTGACCAAATGATATAGTCAGCATAAATTATCATAAAATGTGGTTGAAATAGCACATCTCTAATTTATTTATCCGTACAATGATACAATAGCATGTCAGGTTGCATGTCAGGTTTTTCATTTCCATTGTTCCTTAAAATCTCAGAGCTCCAATCTTCGGTTGCCACTCTACCATGTCCACGGAAAATGAAACTACCTCCGACAAAATACTCCATCCTTTGCAGGTTCATCTTCTTTCTCTTTTCATTTCCTTTTAACTTACACTTTTCGGATTCATTTACTACTGCTATGCTATTATCAATATTCTGTTTTAATACAATTGCATTATATAATTGTGTATTTAGCTTCTAAGCTGTAGCCTCATGTAACTGTTTCTTTTACATATTTTCCTTTTTGGCTTTGGTGGATGCATATCAATTTTGGGAGATGCTAACATGTGTCCTTAGAACACATGTTAAGGATTTACAAATAGGAATTAGGTTTAACTGTACTTTTGGACCCCTATGTTCTAAAATGTTGCGATTTTAGCCTCCTATTAAAAAAATTACAAATTTAGTCCCTTATAAATTAGTCCCTTTTCGTGCTTTACAAATTTATGCATTGGGAATTGTTTTAATTTATGTCTAAAAAATACTTGCGATTTGTAAATTCTTTAACATTTGTCGTTCGGACGCATGTTAACATGACTTTTTATTTTAACCATTTATTTATTAATTAAACACACTAAAGTTGCCAAAAGTCTATGTGCTCAACTCACTTTAACCTAAAGAGGTACGTAATGTGGGGATGAACATTTAGTTAATAGTTATGCCCTGCTTGGTTCTCCAACACGGTAAAGGTCATGTGGTGCGTCTTGAGCACCAGGTTAAGTGCAATTTAAAAACTCAAACATTTCCCTATCGGTCTTTCATACGAGCATCCGATTAAATCATCTTTTTTTATTGACCTCATACGTTCTTGCAACATAACAAGAGCGAATATTCCCTCGGTTGTTGAACGAAATTCAGCCACACTAGGAGAGTCCAGGGTTGTTCGACAACAACAATTTCCTCTTCTTCTTTTAGATGCAGATATTTCCTTACATATAGAGAAATCACGATGATTTGAGTTTGCTTTGTACCTTGCCCAACTTTTAGGATAGATTATGGATTCATACAAATCCGCTTTCGAGTTGTCGGATATCACACCAAAAACAACAAACTACATATATTTGATAAATATGGTTGACAATAATATATATTTTATAATAATCAATTAGAAATATGATTAACCGTGCATCGCACGAGATGAAAACTAGTATATATACACACTTAGAGTCATGATATTTGAATAGAATTATCATTTATTGAATGAATCTAAAAAGTGAACTTTGCTTATAATAGTGATTTGAGAGAGTACCTATTTTGGTACAACTTCTGAACAACTTTGTTGTTCTCTCTTTGTTGGTAAAAAACATTAGAGAGAAAAAAAAGGAATAGAGTAAATAAGAATTTAATGTTAGTATGAAATAGAAAGTTGTCCAAAAGTTGTACCAAAATAGTTATACAAATATCATTTCTCATGTACTTAATACACTCTCTATGGCACCGACAAGTTAGATCGGATTTGTGTTTGGTGTCCAACACCCATGATGAGTAAAACCGCAAGTGCACGACAGGGAGTAACACCCATGTTAGTAAAAATAGAGTATCGTTCCGACAGGGAGTTATGAATTTAATTAAATTTTAACAATGATTAGAATGAAAGTTTTAAAAGTTAAAAAGGTTTGGTTTTTGTTTTAAAAGAAAATAACAATAATAATAAAAAGGTGTCTTGGGATTATTGGTTCATCATAATAACAAATCCCTCACAAACAAACCCTAAACCTAACTTTATATTCGACCTACTTTCTAAAGACAAGTTTCTCTTTAGCGTATCAAAGCCTCTTTCGAGGTGCAGTGAGTCTGTTCATCTAGCAACCACGCCTATTCTCATGGTTGATTGCTATTGGAATCCTTGAAGAACGAAACTTTATATGTCTCAAGGTTTGCTAGACTATTCTCATGTTTCGCAACCCTTGTCTAAATTCACTTGTTCC
>Ga0228711_1001951_pt1 | contig 31201 bp, 18 predicted proteins | sample MedpolnodulmetaG_2_FD_177996 | JGI IMG/M metagenome (GOLD analysis project Ga0228711, IMG submission 177996) | Root nodule microbial communities from Medicago polymorpha collected in Santa Monica, California, United States - brown nodules | ecosystem: Host-associated > Plants > Roots > Nodule... | reverse complement strand
AGTGCCCAGAAATTCATATGAAAAGCATATGACACGCCCAGAAATTCATGCGTTCATTCATAATGATGAACCCAGATGAAGATCATCATGCCCAGATGAAGATCATCATTAACACAACAACATTCTGATGTTCATCAGAGATCAAAATGTTTGCCCAGAATTTCAAGTTAAAGCTTGTGGGACCCAGGACACATGGCATAACACCATTGGACACCCTACAACGGCTATATGAGCCCAAAGACTCTATAAATAGAGATCAAAGCTTTAGCAAAACTTGCACCATTGCAAAGCATACAAGAAAACAACTTGAATTGTTTGAAGCTCTTGCAATTGAGATTGGTTATCACTGAAGACTCTTTTTACCATCTTGTAGTGTACATCAATACCCTATGTTATCTCTTTCAAAGATAACTTCTTCTTCCTCCTCTTATGTTTGATTTTCAAACATACAACTTCCATACAAATTGTAATCAAAATCTCATCTAGCTTTAGGGGTACTAAAGTGTTAGCTTGAGTAAAGGTTGTAAAAGTCTAAGTGGTTAACTTAGCAACAAGGTGCAAGCCTGCTGAGGCTTAGAGAATACAAAGTTGTAACTGTTCAGGTGAACAAAAATTGTAAGGTGCAGGATTTGAGAGGTTATCTCAAGCATCATAGTGGAAACTCTCACAAGATTGTGAGGAGTGGACTAGCCCACATTGGGTGAACCACTATAAATCTGTGTGTGTTTTTTCTCTCTTCTCTATACTCTTTAATTACAGTATACACAACACACACTTGCACACTTACTTTATTAAACAGTTTTTGTGTATGAACTTCAGAACGTTCTGAAGTCAGAATATTAACTTAACCATTTCAAGTAAACTACTTGAGAATTACTTTTAAGTTTCAGGATAATTTTTAAAGGGTCACAATTCAAACCCCCCTTCCTTGTGACTATTTTATCTACTTCACCATATGTCTATCCTTTCCATCGCAAACTGCTTTTTCCTTCTTACGAATTTCACAATTGTTCCCTGGATTTGATATTTTCTTTCATGTCCTTGTAGACGGGTCGTGGTGGGACTAGGCGATATGGTGGGAGCAGAAAACGTGGTGGATATAGTTCTTGACTGAATTTGATCTGTTTGATTGCTAAACTTGTTAACATGAATAAATGTATTAATGGCAACAAAATCAATTGAGATTTTTCCGCCAAGTCAACTTTTGTTGCCCAGATTTTTCGGTAGACCATGTTACATACATTAGTATGGACAACTTTTTTCTTATTGTTATTTAAATTGTTTGATTTTTGACTGTGAAAGGTTTTCTTTCTTCTTCTCTATGGTTAATGTTTCTTTATTGTTCATATATTAATTACAATTATTGATGTATTGGTTGAGTCGATTCATGATCGGGAAAATCCTAAACCATGAAATCTTTGCAAAATTCCCAAACTTCTCTGCAGACCATGTGAGTGACCTGAGAAATGGGCAATTATGTGATAAAATGTGCTTGCTTCTACTTATGATGACTATTCTAAAACACGTGACCTTGACTAGGTTCGTGTTGCATCCTTAATGTGATAAAATGTGTGTTATAAAGATGATTACACTGATTTTATTTAGAAAAATTGTTCAAACGTCATGAAAGTATAAGATAACAAATATAATAATGTGATAAAATGAAAAATTGAATATAAGGTTAGTTTGTTGCATTTTATTTTTAAAGCAAATACACTTTATTAAATGGTTGTATTTCATGCATTGAGGAATAAATAATTATTGACATAAAAAAATCTAGAAAATTTTATTCTTAAGAATAAGTTTTTTTTTGAGAGAAAATTCTTAAGAATAAGTTGAAAACAAAATCTGATTAAGTTTAACAATTTAACAAATGTAAGATTACTTTCTATTTTCTAAATAAAACTAGTGTAAACATATTTATAATACACTTTCCCTCAAAAAAAATATTTATAATACACTTCATTTTCTTTTTTAACAAATCAAAATGAGATATGTTATTAACTCAAAGGTGCAATCACCATGCACAAGACGTTCAACGAGAGAAACACCACAAAATTGTTACAAGGTCAATATTATACTATGGTTAGAAAAAATATTTAAATATGACAAAACTTATTTTTGTTAAATTGTTAAACTTAATATGATTTTTTCTAACTTATCCCTATTAAAGAATTTTAAATTTCTGGAATTTTTTACATTTTTATCGTCACTTTTCCTTTTCACTGTTATACTTATCATCAATCACAGTTCCTTTTTCCATTTTTGTGCATATTTAATTTATTCCTATTAATCCTTAAAAAAAAAAAAAACTTTTTCCTGTTAAGATTTAATTTATTAAGAAAATTTAACTAATTTCCATAAAATTCACTTTTCTATTTTTGTGTGTAGACATCACTGTGCCAATCAAATCCCGCCATGCAATCTTCCAAACACTTTTTCTCAGTCACGTGAGACGCATGTGACACTTTGAAGTAACCCTATAAATACCAAACCTGAGTCTCTTCCACGACACTTCCGAAGTCCTAGAACCTTCTCACAAAAATTTTCTTAAAAAAAATCCCAAATATGTTTCTTATCTAAAGTCTAAAATTTCACAATTCACAAACCCTAAGTCCCAAATTTCTCATCAATTTCAAAAATTCTCTCTGTTTTCTATCAAATCAATGGAAGAAACCGCTTTTTACCAAGGTCCTGGATTCCGATTCCACCCTACCGATGAAGAAATCGTTCGTTACTACCTTAAGAAAAAACTCACCGGAAATTTACCTTCTTGCTTTGATTATCTCGCTGTCATCGACATCTACAAATTCGAGCCATGGGACCTTCCCAGTATGTCATCTTCTTCTCTATGGTTTCATGGTTTCTTTCAAAATTTCAACTTGATTATTTTTTTTTTTTTTGGTTTATTTTTCTTAGGTTTGTCGAAGCTGAAGACAAGGGATTTGGAATGGTACTTCTTCACTGCGTTGGACAAGAAGTATGGTAACAGTAGCAGGACGAATCGTGCTACTGATAGAGGTTACTGGAAGACTACTGGCAAGGATCGTGCTATCAAGAATGGGGAAGAGACTGTTGGAATGAAGAAGACACTTGTTTATCACTTGGGTCGGGCTCCGCATGGTGATCGAAGCAATTGGGTCATGCATGAGTATAGGATGATTGATGAGACTTTAGCCAAAGCTGGAGTGCAGGTATTATATTATAGTAGTGATAGATTGTGATTATTTTCTTCAAAGCTTGTTTATTTATGTAGTTTATGTAAGTTATTGAATAAGGTTTTGTGTAATTTATGAAATTCGGTTTTGTTTTGATTTGATTCGTACTTGAGATGAGATTTGTGTTTGTTTTGGTGGAGAAGGATACTTATGTCCTGTGTAGGATCTTCGAGAAGAGTGGCTCGGGGCCTAAGAATGGGGAGAAGTACGGGGCTCCCTTTGTTGAGGAGGAATGGGAGAGTTTTGGTGAACAAGTGCTACCCTTGCCGCCTGTTGATAATGAACCTTTGAAACTAGAAGGGTTTGCTTCTGATGTTGATGAACTCGTGAATCCCTTGGCAGTTTCTGTACCTGACGATGTACTGGTGGATCCCTTGGATGTTTTTTATGACGAGCTTTGGAAAGAAAATCTGCCTGATTCTACTTATGAGGACTTTTTTGAAACCCATGACCTCGACCAGGTTCGCGTTGCATCCTTAATGATGTTGGATTGTTTATTGTTCATTCATTTTTGTGCTGTTGGATTATTTTGTAAACTTTGCCTGGGGGATAGATTGAATGCTTTTTTGCTCTGTTGTATTAATAATGTTCTTTCATGTTGTAGCTTTGCTTATTTTTTAATTAAACTTTTGCTGGGGTGGAGATTTATTTATTTGTTATCGTGGCCATCGTTCCAGATATGTTTTGGCACAGATTTTGTCATTGTTTTGACCTTTTCTGTTGAATGATAGACATCTGCAGTTTATTAAAAAAAATAAATTCTCTTTGTAATTTTTTCTTCGAGCATTTTTTTTAACACAATTCCTACTTGTTATATTATCTACTTACTCTGATGTTCCCATCATATTTAATTCTAATTTTCGAAATATCTTCAATTACTAGGATCTTGATGCTAGTAACACAGTTGGAAGTGATGAACTTCAATCCAACTTCTGTTATGGAGAGTGTAGTACTCATCCTCAGTATTCCCAAGCATTTATTAATGAACGTAAGCAATTGGAAGCCACTCTTGGCATGTATGAACATGAGGTTGATCAGCCTAATAATATAGCTGATCTATATGGTGGGAATATCAATTCAGTGCAAGATGGATACAATGGTGGGACAAACCATAAGGAAAATCCTTTGAATTTCAATTTTACATCAGAGGAACTGGATAAATTCTTTGATGCCCCTGATTATCTTACTGGTGTGACTGATGAGTACATGGAAACCAATGATATTAAGAATCGTGACGAGTTTGCTCCCACTGAGATCGATCCTTCTGTTGCTGCAATGCTAGACGAGTACCTTGTATGCCCTGATGATGACGTTTCTAAATATATATGCTTTGATTCTCCTTTGAATGCAAGGAGTGAAAGCCCCATTGCCAGCTATGGACAGACTATCATTGAGCAGGTTATGGTGTACTCTAGATTTATTAGTCACTTGTTTTACTGATTTGTATTATAGCTGTCTTAAAATCTTTTGGTGTCATTGACAGAATGTGGAGGGCGAAACCTATGGTAGTTCCTTGACAAACAAACATGTTTTTGAAGCACAATCTTGTCATGAAGATTTACCAAAGGAGGATCTAGCAGCGCCAAACTGGGTCTCAGGTGACAGTCCCACTCACTTTAAACCCTGATTTCTCAAGCTGGTTTTTTTTGTGTTATTGTGGACTGATATAGAATGTGAATTAGTTTTCTATTCCTTCTAATTTTTGTTTTTATCACTTCGGCAGGAGATGCAAACACTTTTGTGAAGCATGCCAATAGGTTGTTGGCCAACATACCTGCTCCACCTGCATTTGCATCAGAGTTTCCTGCTAAGGAGTTGGCTTGTGGGACACACCCTGCAGCTGAGTCATCCAATTCAGCTCATATAACTGCAGGTATGATCAGCATTACAGACATTACTTTTAGAGGCAATGCAATGGATTGGATGGTGGGCAAGAATGGAGGTTTTAACACCGTTATGTCTACTGGGTTTTCCCAAACTGATGTTAACTCTGCTACTTTGGTGCCTATTTCTGGCTTGGTCTGTAGCAAAACTGCATTTATGTTATCACATGGTTGGGTTTTCTTGATGGGTTTCTCAGTTGTGATTCTTTCACTGAGTTTCAAGATCGGAAGCTTCATGTATACGGGTAAATGACAAATGCAAGTTTGGCTATGATAGAATAATCCAGTCAGTTAAGCATCGTTCGGTTGGTGGCATTCATTGAATGACTAGGATTCCATGACTTTGTAGATTTCTCTACGGTAATTTAATCATACCAATCTTAACATTATTCATTGTAACTTACTCGCCTGCATATTTATTTTTATTTTTTTGGTTTCAGAGTGCAAACTACTGAACAATTAGTTATACATATTACTCACTATTTACCTCGATAGTTTTAAGTTCTGACTGATAGGCTATTCATTATATACTATGTTGGAGATATAATTTGATTCACCAGGCATAACAATCAAGCATTCGGTTTTATTTATCTACTTGTTTCGTCCTCGAGGAGTATGGGTGGGAGTAGAAGCTGTTGTTGGCATTCTGAAAAGTGATATAAACTTCTGGGCGCCGGATGAAGCTGAGTTGGTGCATCAACTACCACAAGATGTTGCTTAGTTGTATTGGACCTATGGTTTACTAGGTTGAGTATGCCGTACCAGTTAGTTTAACCCTAAAGTTTTTAACTTAGCCTCTAGCACATTGACTGGCTCAGTTTTTCATTGGTTCTCAAATTTCTACCAATTGTAGTGGTGCTGTCGAGCTGTTTCTTTCCATATTCACCTGTTTATCCATCATTGATCTAATTTCTTCACTCTGTTGATTCCTTTTCAACACCTGTGACCATTTATTTACCTTGGTCTCCTTTGAACCATCACCTCATATAAAATTTGTTATACTTATCTGATAATATTTTCCCACTTTTTTCAATCAATTTAATCACAATAATTTGCCTGTCTCCCCTGTCTCTTGCTCAAAGACGGCGGGGTGAAGTCTACAATGGAGTTGTTAAAATGGCGGTGCTCGTGGCTTTTTCTACTTTAAAAGAAGTAGAAGGAGGAATCAAAGCTCCATAATGCAGCACTACACTACCACAATACACATTAAAATAGTTGCACCTAGAAGGAGCAATCAAGTGCCCTATAAGAAATTGGATCGGTGTTAACTCCTAACATAATGTGGCGTTTAATGGAGGATAAGCTTATCACTATTGTGATATTATTTAATGTGATATTCAAACATTTTCAATTTTGAAATATCACAATAGTGATAATTTTATCTTCCATAAAACGCCACATGATGTTAGGGTTAACATCTAATCCAATTTTCTATAGAGCACTTAAGCATGATGGATATTATAAAGGAATATCTTGTAGTCAGGAGATCGGTACCGTTAGATAATTGGATGTTCAACATTTTCAATGTGATTTACTAAAATGAGTTAATATTTAACATTTCTTCTTATTTTAGAAGTTTGTAAAAACAATAAGTAGTTAATTATTTTATAAGTACTTCCTAATGTTTAGTGATTTTTTTTATGTTATTCTTTGATGCTACATAATTTATAAGACGCTAGGCGCTAATACAAGGATTTTACAAAACATTTGTTTGAACGTAGGATTTTACGAAACATTCGAAACTACTTATAAAATGTTACGAATTATTTATTATTTTCTGTACTTCGAAAAATCAAGAGAAAACTTTATTAAAAAAAATTATACTTCATAAAATAAACGACGATTTTTTTATTGAAATTGGTGATCTGAAATTGGTATACTTAAACTTGATGTCAATACGATCGAGTCCCTACTATTATTGTTTTAAATTAGCATTAAAAAATTACTAGTATCTACAAAAACACGGAGAACATTTTTTTTTTGAAGGAGAACGTTTTATTTTGAAAGGGACCAACGGATATTTTTTAAATAAAATTATTTTAAGTCAGATTATATAAGTTTGATATTCTTTTTTAATGAAGAAAATATCTTTTTTGCTTGACGAGACATTTTGCATGTTTCCTATCATTCAGTCTGGTGCATTGATATTTTTTTATTGTAATGAAGTACTTATTAGCAAAAAAAGAAACTTATTACTTTATAGAAAAAAATACTTATTTATGTAACCAACATCACTTTTGGAGAAAGAACAAAGGCAATATCGTAAAGTCTTCATAAACAGATGAGATGCCTATGAAAAAGTGTACAAACTAATTGATTATATAGAAAGTTTTTATTTTATTTTCTTTCAAAAGGTATATATGAATTTTGGTTGCTATTTTTTTTTTGTTGAGGAATGGTTACTATTTGCTTGTTGAGTACTATGAATTAATTTGATCTATTCCACGGCCCGTGAATCACATGGAATGAGATTTCCTGCTATAATTGCATCATACACTAACAACTCTCAATTGTCCGATCTAGATTGACGGTTGAGATGGTTTCACGCGGTAAATTGCCTATGTAGTATAGATTGTCTGATCTCAAATAACAATTAATCACGTTCTATATAGCAGGCAATTGCTCTAACCCATTAACGGCTATGGTCGTCCGATCATAAATTAATAGTTGAGATCAAAACTGTCCGAAACTGACTGTATAAATCGGAACTGTTAAATCACATTTATGTGGTCGAGATTAAGTGAAGCAGTTACAACGGACAATATGGGTCCTTCTCATCTCTCTCTCTCTCTTAATTATTTCCTTTCTCCTAACCACCTCATCATTCTCCTCAGTGGGAGATCTCTAATCTCTGTGAAAATAAAATTAGTAGAGAGATGTTATGTCCATTTCACTCTATCAGTCTCTACTAGGATTTTCTCTAACATGAAAATATGGCATGTCTACGAGGGTACTCCTCAATTGGAGGTGTATAGTTCTTGTGAAAATTAAATTTATAGGCCTTATCCTTGTTTCCATGTCGACTTCAAATGTTTTCTTTGATATGGAAACATGTCAGGTCTCCAAACTAGGAATACCTTTTCATGGATACTCTTTAGTGGAAGGTCTTAAGTTTTCATGGAAAATAAATTTATTAGGGAAATGCCATACCCTTGTTGCTCTGTCAGCTTCCTAAAGGACCACCTCTGGTATGCAAATTGGTATGTCTGCAAGTGAAAAATAATATGCAGGGATAAAATGATAGGTCTCTAACTAGATTATTGTGAAAAATAAATCTTTAGGAATAATTCCCTACATGTATTGCTCTATCGACTTTCAAGAGGATTGTTTCTGATATGAAAATGTGACAGCTCTTTAAATTTAAAGAATTTATGCAGGGATACTCCTCAATGGGATGTTTTTATATAGATTCTTTTTCTTTTGAAAAATATATCTTCGAGAGAAATATCTTACCCGTGTTTCTCCATCAATCTTGAATAGAATAGACTGTGATGAATTGATATCATTAGATTGACAGAGGGGATGCGACACGAAATCATGTAAAAGAGCGAGCTAACTCGAAGATTCTATTCTCTTCAAATGTTGAAAAGTTTAATAGCATCGCGAAACATTCATTGTTTGTGCATGATGCCTATTCCTTTTCATTGAGAAATCGTCCAAAGTTTGCCCCATATGTCTATCCTTTCCATCGCAAACTGCTTTTTCCTTCTTATAAATTTCATAATTGTTCCCTGCATTTGATATTTTCTTTCATGTCCTTTGTAGATGAGTCGTGGTGAGAGCAGAAAAACTGGCGGACCTGGTTCCTGACATAACTTGATTTGTTCGACTGCTAAACTTGTTAGCATAAAAAAATATATTAATGGCAACAAAATCAATTGATATTTTTCCGCCAAGTCAACCTTTGTTGCCCAGATTTTTCGGTAGACCAGCTTTTGTCATCATGCATTTCATATGTGTTCTATGTTGGTAATGAAGTTTACGACCAATTGATTCTTCTTTTGTGTTCTAAAATCATGTGTGGTATATCAAAAGTGGTATTTGGTTTATTTAATGAAGAAAATTATGGATAGATTATAAATGCACATATATTTTTATCAGTTATTTGACTTTTAACCATTTCCACCCCTCTACCTTTTGTTGAATTGATTAATATTGATAATACTCTTCCTCTTCTACCATACTTCATCCTTTGCTCATTTTGTATTCTTCAAATGTAACTATTATGCCAACATTTCTACCCTAACTTTGGGCCGCTTCCTCTTTACATGTTAGCATGACCCTTAAACTAATTATGAGATATATATGTTTCAAAAAGTAAAGAAATTAGTTATTTTTTATGCCTTCTTTTCGGTCAAAATTTGGAAAATGCTAAAAAGTGCCCATAGACATTGATTAAAAAGATAAATATAGAAATTTTACCTTGGAAAATAGTAAAAAGTGATGAAGTTGATTTTTTAAAAGTTAAAATATTGTTGAATTCAATGCAAACTTACTACTTTTTGTTTCCTTAACAAGTGCCCTAACGACACTTATTGGCATAACTCTTATAATTTTGTCATGATCTTCAAATATACTTTCAAATGTTGCGCTAGAATAAGGGACATATGATATAGCTAGAGAGAGATAAATTATTGTATGATTTAATTGCATTCATGAGTTAAGATATATACCTCATATTATCTAATATACTTCAAATGGTTTTAAATTCTTTTTTGCCTCTTTGATGATCGTTTATTAGTTTCATGAAAAAACAAAATGCAATTGTTCTTCTTTCTACTTCTGAAGTCGAATATCATGCTCTTGCCACTGCAACTTGTGAAGCTCAATGGCTACGTGATTTTAACGTCAATCATCCTTCCAAAGTTGTTCTTTACTGCAACAACAAACACTTAACACATGGACTGTCATGTCCAGAAGAATCTTCATGTCGGAGTGCTTCACTTACTGCTAGTTTGTTGTTCATTCTGTCAGTTTGTTAGTTTCCCTTTTGTTATTCTCCTATTTTCCCTTTGTCTTAATAAAAAGGGATCTTATTTCATCTTGTAACAATTGAATGGTTTCAATGAAATTCAGATATTCAAATATACAGTGAATGAGTAACGTGATGATACAAGAAATTGTAGAGTATGCTTTAGACTCAGAAATCCAGCTTGTAGAACACAATAATTTAGAACGATACATCTCAAGCTTCATAACTAGAAATAGGTTATACAAAATCCCACTTATTACATGTTGACGAGTTTTATTTTATGGTTTTAAATCAAATGAATGTTTTGAAATTTATATTATTGCTCAATAAATGTATTTCCAGCTAAATTGCATGTTTGGTCCTTACGTTTAATTTAGGTTTTAAGTTGGTCCCCTACATTTAAAAAGTTTCAAGTTGGTCCCTTACGTTATTAAGATTACAATTATCAATTTTCCGTTTAAAACATCCATGTGGCTAATAGAAATACACACGCAGATAACTTTGGGGGCGCCACATGGACGTTTTTGACAGAGTTACCTCAAAATATGACGGAAAGGACTAACTTATGTTGACATCAATAATGTAAGGAACAACTTGAAGCTTTTTAAACGAAGAGACCAACTTGAAACCTAAAATAAACGTATAGGTCCAAAAATGCAATTTAGCCATGTTTTCCCCCTTTTATTACATAACCGTTATTCTACATCGATTGGTATGATCTTACTTCCATATATCTGCTTTGACATTCAGAAGACTAGCTAGTTACATTTCTCCTGGGAGCATGGTATCACCAGGTAGATCACAAACAGCAATCCCCTGATAAGAGAGAATACAAATGTTTGAATTAATTAAAGTGAGTATCATGAATATGCAGAGTTGAAAGAAAAATGTTTGCGTAGACTGCGATTCGGGCTGCAATATTTACCTCGCCGGTTAGGTGAGCCACACATTTTTTCTCGGCCAATAACTCAGCTTCTGTCTGCAAAATATGATATTTTGACATGAAATTCACAGATAATGCATTTACCAATGTTCAGGCACACTGAATAATCTCATAAAAGTTAAACAAGACTATAGTAACTATGTTTTTTTTTTTTGTATACCAAATATATGAAATTGTTTTTGTTGTATAAAATATATTAAGTTTCAGACTCACCTTGGCTAATTTCTGTCGTAGGTAATCATCAAATATAACATCCTTGACAAGTTCATAATCACCATCTCCCTAATGAATAAAACTTTTTGTCATAGAGGAACAAAGGCAATTCAGAAATCATAAAGAATGAATAACACAGACACACTTGCCTTTGATCGACACGGCATACTGAAAACAATATCTTCAGCTATTCCATAAGGATTTCCACTGGTATACACCTGATATTGTAATTGCAAACTGTATGATTGAAGTAGATACTAGAAAACAGATAAGATCAAAGACAAAAACTGCTTATAGGCCTTTCAAGTTGACGGACTATATCAAGAAACTAGTAAAATACACGTGAATGCGCACGGGTCCCAACGTTGGTGAATATATTAATGTCAGTCAAGTTGCAAAACAAACTTGCCATCTTTCTGAAAAGATCATCCAATTCTATATCAAGCAAATGCACAAATTTGTTTAAGAAATACAAACTTACACCAGTAGAAAACCAATCACCCTCGGGAGTCGGAGTGATCAAAGATCGTATGGCATCAACTATAGACACAGAAGTTGATGCAGCAGATGATCTTCCCCATTTTTGAATAAGCACCCCACCTCTCTAACAATCAAACAATAACTTGTTAACTTATTACACAAGGAAACTAAATATTCTCTATTCCACATGTTTAACTACATGGATTCCAATTACAAATTTTACCTTTTGAACTTTTTCAGTGAACTCTTCCTCTAACCATTTATGATCCTTAATCACTTCTTTGACGGGCAACCCATCGATTCTGGCATTTAAGAAGTCAGGGACCTGAGTAGTTGAGTGGTTTCCCCATATCGTCATATTTGACACTTTATCGTAGAAGACACCTGCCTTCAGGGCTAGCTACACATTGGATTGAAGAAATGCAGAGAACACATCTGTTATTTCTTCTTCTTTGGAACAATTTTTCTTTGTAAAAAACAAAATTTATACGCTTTTATACCTGACATTTTGCCCTGTTCTCATCTAAACGAGTTAAAGCATGGAAATTTTTTGCAGGAATATTTGGAGCATTCTTCAAGCATATTAATGCACTGCATTAAAATACACATAAAGGTTAGCAACATTAGGAACAATAAGGTGCAACTTCTAGTTTACACATGAAGCACCAAGCTGACTTTGTATTGCAAGGGTTTCCCACGACTATAACTTTGACATTGCGAGATGCAACCGCATTGAGTGCTTTTCCCTGTTGTACACATGGTTACACATGGTAAGATATAATGTCAACAATATAGTTAACTGTCTTTTATAGGAGAACACATAAGATATTTGAATACCAATTTACCTGCTCCGCAAAAATCTGCCCATTTATGTCTAGCAAAGCGGCACGCTCCACTCCAGGTCCTCGAGGCTTTGCACCTATTAGCAAAGCCCAATCTGCATCTTGGAACACCTCATAAGGATCAATGCTAATAATAACTTCCCTCAGCAAAGGAAATAAAGAGTCCTCCAACTCCATCGCAACACCTGCATTGTTGAATTAGAACATTCATTTTGAAAAGCATCGGTAATATGGCATATCCTATGATACACGTATACTCCAAAAACGGGGGCCTTTTCATATAATACGCATGTACGAAGCTTACCTTCAAGAGCTTGCAATGACCTTTCCGATCCTAATAATTTCAGAGCAACAGGTTGATTTGAACCAAAAACTTCACCAGATGCAAGCTGACATAAAAAATTAACTCAGTGGAACTAAATTGCATGGCCATTAAAGGTGACTGAGTCTGAAACTGCAATGGTTCTGATTTAAATCCAAGATACACTCTCACCTTGAAAAGTAGATGATTGGAAATCATTCCAGCAGCACCCGAGACTGCAATGGTAATTAATTTCTTCCAGGATTTTGTCTCCTCCTCCTGTAAACACATTGGCCAAACGAAACGAATTGGTATATACTCAATCTTTACATTAAGTAATACCATGGAAAATTTGAAAGGATGCTAAATGAAACAAATGATTTAGTTCTGAGACGGTGAATCTTTGTATCTAGAGGAGTTGATATGGAGGACAAATCAGTTGATTTAACTCCATCTGATCGAATCACAAACTGAACAAAAGAGTAGGAATCAAGCGAAGTACAATTAAAGAAATACAATCACCAATTTAGTTTCACTTCTATCTATGTAGTATATAGCCTATACACATGATGCTTCGGATTGCGGTCCGCACCCGCAATTGAGGCTGCAATATTGCTGTTGCGGTAGCCTCCTCAATGGCGTTACACCTCAATTGTAGTGTGATCTTCAATTGCATGTACGGCTGTATCCGCATCAGACGATTTCAATCATGATCGTTCAAATTTTCTCACCAAAAATTTAAATTTTGGAACCCCAAATCACAATATGCTTCAGATCTAATGAAAAACCTTACCTTTAACAGTCTCTCAATTGTGTGTTTCAATCACCTCTCAATCATCATTTACGGAGCAAACTAAATAGTGTAGTGGCACGGTGGTGCTACATATATGGTTTGTGAAAATTAAAAAATATTTTATGCTGCAACAGTCACAATGCGCGCAGCAACCGCAATGACCGCAGTCGCAACGATTGCAACTGCAATTTAAAACCATACTACCGACCTCTATCCCTATATATCAACCAACTGCAATTTTAAATTAACAGGTACATTTATTATATTTCTTTCAAGTATAGGTCTTATTAGTACTATTAATTTTTCTTTGAAATGACCAGTAAGAATTAATGACATCCTATGAAGCACGGACGCCCCTCGGATTAGGACGCGTGTCCAACACCGACATGACACCTATAATTACACTGAATTATGTCATTTTCTAAAATTATTATCCGTGTCGATATCATGTCCGTGTATTATGGATGACATCTACATATACAATGATTAGGCACATACTGGCAAACACCACCAATGCTCCTTATAACAAAACTCTGCTCCCAAATACCCAATTAAAGAACACATTAACCACAAAATCATGCACAAAACTCACAAATTTGAATACAAAGTAAGCTTAAACAACATATATACATACACAGACTAAATACAGTAGAGTAACAAGGAATACTCACAGCCTTCAAATCATAGGTAAGGCAGAAGACACCATAGCAATCAGGCTTACTCTTGGGATCCTGTGTCTGTACAGCTGGCACCTGCACTTGACTGAAAAGTAAAAACAGGAAAATTCATTCAGACCCAAGAATCTGAATTGATACAAAGTTGAATGAAAAAGAGTAAAGTTACTGACTTTGGTGCAACAGAACAAGAAATTCTAGCATGTTGATTTCTGTGAAGTGGTGCTAAAGTACAGTGATGGTGCCTTGGAAGAGTCCTAGAGAGAAATGAGAGTTGCGATGATGAGTGAGGTTGAGTTTTTGAGCAAGTGTTGTTTAAATGTGTCAGAGCCATGTCAAAGAATCTTAGAATTCAAGAAACACTAAGTTTGTGGTACTTGATAAGAGTAGTAATGAAAAAACAAGACTTTATGAATAAGTTTCTAAAAGGGTATAAGAAAATGAGAAAACATAGGAGTTTGGTTGAGAAGTTGCAAAGTTGATGAAGAGAAATGTAGAAGGAAGAAAAAAGGAGGGTATGTGGGAACAAAGAGGATGGATTTGAAATACAAGTATAAGGCTATGGGAATGACACTTGTCAAGTTACTCAATCACAGTAAACATCATCCACAACTTGTTTTTTTATCTTCTTCTTATGAGACATTATTGGATGAGTGAATGAATGAAATGAAATTACGTATTTGTTAGGGTGTGTAATTTTTGTTGTTGTTTTCCACATCTTTTCTTTTAGGGGGGTTAATTGTGTTTGAGATAAGGTCGAATACCAAGTATAAGCACTTACTTGAAATTCAAACTTTGACATTAGAAAATAAAAAAAATTGACTTGTTGTAAGAGAGGAGACTAATCCCTCTAGCTAGACTCAACTTTAGACAATAGTAGGTTGTATTTTAAGGATCGAGTGATTTTTTATTATTATTTTTTTTATAAGAAAAAGTGATTTTGTTTTGTTGTTATGAAAGTTATTCTTTAAATGTAAATGTGTTTATGTATATATCAAAATACATCGTCTTCAATTTTGGTGGCATTGTATCTTTCAAAAAAGTAATAATTTGGTGGCATTGTATTTTTTATGAAGAAAAAAAAAATTAGATTAGAAGAGACATATACTTCAATAAAGTCGGGATACATGGTACTAATGAAATAAACATTAATAACTTTCCATTAATGTATAACTATAATTATCTCAATTTAGAAAAGATATTCTTTTCGAGTTTAATTTTTACGTGGAACTATCCTTGACCTGATTATACTTACTTCATGTTCGAACTTCAGATTAACAACGCTTTCTCATGAAAATTGGAGGGTTAACAACAAAAAAATGATTGAAACAAATATTATAGATTTTTTTTTACCTAATTTTGAATATTTTAAGATTGTATTATGAAGTATTTTAGGAGTATCTGAATAATATACCTATCTGAAAGTATCATGAGTATTTTTTTGATTGTTGAAGAAGTTAAACTACTCTATCAAAATTAACATGGGAGGGAATCGAACTCAAGATCCTAAGAGGATCACATTTTAAGGTTCTAAGTCAGCACAATCGTACCAACCCAAATGGGTTCAATATCATGAGTATTAATATACAAGGTTAAAGAGAAACATCAATCTTATTGAGGATTTAAAATGAAATTTACACGAGAATAAAATCCTCAAGATCTAAATCACAGCTAGTTGAACGAAAAATCTAATAATATGTGTCAACATCAATTTGTAATTTGGTTGTATAGTTGCCATACTTCTTGCCAATTGGACAATATATGCAAAAAAAAAAAAAAAAAGTGGAGAGCCAATTTGATCTCTAACAATTTTCTCGAAATTCAATTTAGTCTTCAATAAAAAATAATTTATGACATTTTCAAATTAACGATAAATTAGTTTCTATGTTATAATGAGTCGGAGACTAATCTATTGCTGGTATAAAAATGGTAAAGGCTAATTTATATATTAATTTTTATAAAAGAATAAATTAGATTAGAACGCTAAAGAAAATTGTTGAAAACAAAATGCGAGTCATTCTATTTATTAAATTGATGATACTTGAAAACGCCATAACTCTGTTGACCGAGTTGCTTACCAAATAAACAAAAACAAACGTCAGCAAAGATCCACAGACGAAGAACAAAAATCCTATGGTAATGTGTGTCAGTTACTTGGGTTTACTTTAGTTTCTTGTAAATTTCATTTCTTTTGCTTCTTCTAGTTCTACTAACTATATGTAACTTAATTTAATCACCTTTTCAGGTTTTCAGACAATATTGCAATGATGAGTGTTTTTGTTTAGTTTGAAGTAAATAAAATGGGTATATCATTTTATGTCAGATTTAGACATCTCTTACTTGTTCTTGTGTTTCTTTCTACTATACTTGTTTTTCAATCTTATTGGAAAACATTTTCTCTCTTGGATATGTCTAGTAGATTCATTGGAAACAATGTTACTTTACAATCTAATTATTCATTACAATATCAAGTGGAAAATCATGAAAAAGAAATTCACATTTTCAATCAAAAAATACTTCTTGATGATTCTACACAAAACAATATTCAACACCAGAGCAAAGAGATTCCTTCAAAGGGAACAAAATTTCTGAATGCAAATTGGAGCATTTATCATGATAATGTAAAAAAATCTTCAAATGGAAGTGGAATACAAACTATGGAAATTGACCCTCAAAATAAGGAAAAACCTCAGCTACTGAAAACTTCTTTGTCGGGTTCTTCGACCACGATGCAGCCAACTTCATTAACACAGCTCAACTCTCAATTGATTCACAGTTTCAATTCGTCTTCTACGGTATGAACTATGAAGTTCAGTTTTTGTTGTTCCAACGTACGATTGAATCATTGTTGAATATGTATGGACTTCTAATTTTTGCATTTATTGATGACAGAAGCCAAAATGGTCTTCACAACGTGACCGTGAACTCTTATCTGCAAAACTAGAGATTGAAAATGCAACTGTTTTATTGAAGTCTTCAGGACTTCATGCACCTGTTTACCGAGAAGTTTCCAAATTTTCAAGGTATTTTGACAGTTGTTCAATTTGTTAGATGTTAGATGTATAGGATTGCATTGTTAATTATTCTTTTTTCATTCTTATCCTCTCAGATCTGTGTTGCAAGTTGTTCTGTTTTTTTTGTTTTGTTAGTATGTTACTTCAATAGATTTGGCTCAATTTTGAATAGTTCTACAGTGAACTTCAAGTAGCCGTTTGTTCTTTAGGGTCTGTTTAAATTGAGTTATTTGAGCTTTTATACTCACATAAACACTAGTGAGACTGTTGGGCGAGCTTATAGAAACGGCTTATAGCATGGCATGTCCACAAGTTGTTTTTAGCTTATTTCAGTAGGCTCTCCATGATAGCTTATGAAAACAACTTATATGAAAATAGTAAATTTATCTTTTGTTAGATTTCATCTATGCTAGCAATGAATATGATACGGATATTATTCCATTTGTTGACTTGGAGACCCCAAATGTTCCTGTTAATCAGTTCATACATAGGTGTTTGTTCTTTCAATAGATAATTGAAGTGCATATGTACATTTTTTCTTCAGGAGTTATGAACTGATGGAGCGCAAGCTCAAAGTTTATATCTATAGAGAAGGAGAAAAACCAATATTTCATCAACCAAAGATGAGAGGAATTTATGCCTCAGAGGGATGGTTTATGAAATTGATGGAGGGGAATAAAAGATTCATTGTGAAGGATCCGAAAAAAGCTCATTTGTTTTACCTTCCGTTCAGTTCACAAATGCTAAGGGCCAACCTTTCTGACAATAAGAAGATGGAGCAGTACCTTGACCAATATGTGAATATAATTGCAGGAAAATATCGTTTCTGGAACAGAACTGGAGGAGCAGACCATTTTCTTGTTGCCTGTCATGATTGGGTGCGCTTCTGATACATCACTTTGATTACTATTTATAAAACATAAGGTTCTTATTTTATCCTTATCCAAAATGCTTTTAAGCTATGGACATTTATCAGTTAGGAAATCTGATCAAACTTAAAACAAGGTGGCTCAAACAACTAACATATAGTTGGAGGAAATGGATTCCCTGTTGGAACTGTGTCAAGTCGTCAGAGATCTCGCCTGTCTTATCGAAATCAACGTTGAGATCATTTAGAATTATTACTAATTGTGTAGTTTGAGCCATCTTATATACCGAGATTCATTACTGCGTGGAACTTTTAGTGTAGGGAATTCAAGCATGTCATGTTTCTAGAATGACTGCCAAAATTTACCACTAGTATAGTTGTGCAAATACATAATTTACTAAGTCAGGGGATTTCTATTCAGGCCAAAATTCCCATATCATCATAATGTAATAATGTGAAGTCCCTTTCATGACTGAGTGTGATGCAAATTAAAAGCAAATTTGACTTTTTTTTTAGGGTATTTAGATTAGTGATTATATACCTTGTCAAATGGGAAAATGGACCAGTGATTCCATGATATGTTACTTCATATTGTTGAATATGGATTTAAGGCTGCATTGCATTTTTTTGCAATACTAACACAATGTGACGCATGAAACTGCAGGCTTCCCGAATCACTAGGCAACCAATGAAAAATTGTATTAGATCTCTTTGCAATGCTAATGTTGCTAAAGGATTTCAAATAGGAAAAGATACTACTCTACCTGCTACATACATACATTCTGTGATGAATCCACTAAGAAAAATTGCAGGTAAACACCCTTCAGAAAGGACTATACTAGCCTTTTTCGCAGGAAGCATGCACGGTTATCTCCGTCCGGTCCTACTAAAACATTGGGAGAACAGGGAACCTGACATGAAATTTTTTGGCGCAATGGCACGTGATGCAGAGGGTAAAAGAATTTATATGGACTACATGAACAGTAGCAAATATTGCATATGTGCTAGAGGTTATGAAGTTTACTCACCAAGAATAGTTGAGGCCATATTTTCCGAGTGTGTGCCGGTGATCATATCAGATAATTATGTGCCTCCTTTCTTTGAGGTTTTGAAATGGGAAGCATTTTCGGTATTTGTTCATGAAAAGGATGTCCCTAATCTTAGAAGCATACTTCTCTCAATCACAGAAGAGAAGTATTTGGCATTGCATTTGGGAGTAAAGAAGGTTCAACAGCATTTCCTGTGGCATAAAGTTCCTCTTAAGTATGACTTATTTCATATGATTCTTCACTCTATTTGGAACAATAGACTTTCTCATATTAGACTCAAGTAATGATATCAGTGATGTAAACAAGTTGTGTGCAAGTAGAAGATGTAAATAGATATATGTATATCTTGTTTTGTTAATTTTTATGATGTTTATTCATTTATCTGAGAGTTACTTTTGTACCTCTATGATTTATAATGCACCCTATCCAGAAGTACACTTATAGACGGGGAAAAACACAGTTTTCATTCGGATTTACCCATCTGGAAAACAAAATAATGGTATTTGTTTCTCCAGGTTTACACATATGAAGTACTGTTAGGGTTGGGAAGCACTCTTATCTTTAATATTCAAGCATAAACGACTCATGTGTTATTTAAGTATAATTTGCTTTACTTTTCATGTCATTGGTTTCTATTATTTGGTAATGGCTATTACATAGTTTAGATTATTAACCAATTAGCTTACCATTATTCCGAAAAATTGAAGCAGTGGACTCACGCCTTTGAAAACAAGGTGCAATTCATCAATAATACTTGCATAACATATCCGATTTTTTTGTTTTTGTTTTGATAAAGTAAATGAAATCTATCAACTTAGTCCCCATAATATATATGAAAATCTGTCAATTTAATCCATGCTAGTTCAATAAAAGAGACTAAATAGACGGATTTTACATACTTTTGGAACTATACTAAAATGATGATTTATTCATTTCTTTTTACTAATGTGTAAGACGGTGACATTTAATTGAGTAAAAGAAAGGTGATATTCAATGTGGTCCCATGAAAAAGAAGATCATCAACATTCTTATATTTTTTTAGTTGAAAAATAAATATTCCTCTATGATATCACCATAGAAAAATCAATACGTCTCTATCAGTTAATTTTCTAAATAGTAAATCAAAGACTACTTAAAACAGTATATTAGATATTGCCCATTTAATTTTCCCAAGATAACCTTTTACTGGAAATAATAACGGACATCTTATTCTTAGAAAAATATATTAAAAAAAAAATGTTCGGTTAATTGTTTAATTCTTAAAAAAACAGTAGTTACCCCAATTTCAAAAATTAAAAAGTAGCTGCCCTCAATTAGTAGGACGTGGATTTTTCCGTCTCTTTATCCTCTTTGAGAGAATTGATTGAGTCAACTGAGGATCTATAATTATCATAAGTTTATAGATATGTGTTAATATAATTATTTAATTTTGAGAAATGTTAGGGTCACACTTCATAACACGCTCCAATTAAAATTAGCCACGTAGCATTTCTCTTTCATTTTAGCACTAAAAGTCTACGATAGCATATTTGTATATATAATTCTTTTTCGGTCTTTATATTTCTATATTGCAAACAAATTTAAGCTTCAGTGGATATGATTCAAGTATGCAATGCAGGTACGTAATAATAATAAGGCTTAGAAACTTCAACAGAGATAGTAGTTGATAATCAATGCTTAGATTTACAAGAACCCTTGCAACTCTCATCTTTCACATTTTCTATGTTGAATGTGCAGTCTCAAGGTTCAAAGAAGAAATTCCAAGACCTTGGAATTCCCATCCCCATTTTCCATACATTAGAATTATTGTGATGACTTGACTATATTCTATGGTTGATGAAAAGGATATTCATTTTTCAATTTATTTATCTTGGCCTATGTAGAGAACGTCAAGTATATATCTTCTAGCTACGTTTCACTCTTTTGGCCGGCCACAAAAATTTCAGGACAAAAGTACAATTGTCTTACTAACCTTAACCTCAATACTTATACAACAGACATAGTTAACAATGTTAGTCCTAGTACTTTACGAAAAAAATCCTTGTATATACTATAGATGTTGTTTATGCTGCACACTCATTTTGCCACAGCCACACATTTGCATTGAGAACTAGCTTAACATATATCTATCAATTTTGCAGGGGAAAAATGTCTGGAGAGGAAATTTGGTCATCCGTTGAAGAAGAATCTGGTGAATCTCTGTCTCCATTTGATAACAGGAGTGGCTACAATCCAAGAACAGGAGTTTACCATTCTCTTGTTAAGCTTGAAACCAAACATGAAATCCCGACAAAGCCAGATCTCAACACTGCAACTCTTGTGCTATCACAGTTCCCACAAGGAGATCTTGCTGATGCAAGAATTGCATTTGTTGATTTAAGTACTAATCACAGTGTAACCTACGGTGAGATTCGTCGATCAGTTTACTCCCTTGCAACAGCTTTGTTCCATGGACTTGAGATTAGAAAAGGCGACGTCGTGTTTTTATTGTCTCCAAACTCAATCTTGTACTCAACTATATGTTTAGCTGTGTTATCAGTTGGTGCAATTCTTACCACAGCCAACCCTCTCAATACTAAGTCGGAAATCGCGAAGCAAGTACATGATTCAGGTGCTAAACTAGCCATCTCAGCACCAGAAGAGTTACATAAATTGGTTCCATGTGGTGTTCCTACAATTCTCACCTCAAGTTCATTGGACGGAAATTTTTTATCAGTTGAAGAGTTAATAGAAGGCTGCTATGATTCACAAGAGTTGCCACACATTCCTGTGGAGCAATCAGACACTGCCGCTATACTTTACTCTTCAGGGACTACAGGAGTAAGCAAAGGTGTTGTTTTGACACATGCAAATCTCATAACCATAATGAAACTGCTCTGCTGGTCTGCTGATGTATCTACAGCACAAGACGATGTTTTCCTCGCCTTCATTCCAATGTTTCATGTCTATGGACTGATGTTCTTTGGATTTGGATTGTTGTGTGTTGGTGTTACGACAGTTTTGATGCAAAAATATGATTTTCAAGCCATGCTTGTCGCTATCGAGAAGCACAAAGTTAATAACATACCAGCAGTGCCACCAGTGATCCACTCATTGGTGAAACATGCTAGCAAAGATGGTTGTGATTTGTCTAGCCTAAGAAGGGTTGGCTCAGGTGCTGCACCTTTGAGTAAGGAAATGTCACTGGAGTTCAGAAAGCTATTTCCTTGGGTTGAACTAAGGGCGGGTTATGGACTAACAGAAAGTTGTGGGGGAGCTACATTTTTCGGATCGGATAAAGATGCTAAAGCTCATCCAGAAGCATGTGGAAAGCTGATTCCAACTTTTTGTGCAAAAGTGATCAACATTGAAACAGGGAAGCCTTTGCCTCCACTCAAGGAAGGAGAGATATGGTTGAAAAGCGGTGCTATTATGAAAGAATATCTAGGAAATATTGAGGCAACAACTGCAACAATTGATTCAGAAGGTTGGTTGAGGACAGGTGATCTTGGTTATATTGATGAGAATGGAATTGTCTACATAGTTGAACGAATAAAGGAGCTAATCAAGCACAAAGGGTATCAGGTACTCAAACTCACAAATAGTTTCAGTTTCAATGGTGATGTTTTGTTGCACTTGAAGTTAAATTAGAATATCAGTAAATTCCTTTAGTTCTAAGGTATCAAATTGAGTTTGGAACGGTTTTAGTTTTCATTAATGCATATGTGGATTGCTTGTCCAGGTGGCTCCTGCAGAACTGGAATCTGTGCTGCTAAGTCATCCCCTTATTGTCGATGCAGCTGTTATTCCGTACGATACCCTCAGCCTATTTTCACTCTTATTTTCTCTCTCTATGTGACTTTCTTATGTGGAAGAAAAAATGTTGCAGGGTTGAAGATGAAGAAACTGGGCAGATACCAATGGCATATGTGGTGAGGGCAGCTGGTTCTCAACTCTCAGAAGACCAAGTCATTCAATTTGTTGCAAGCCAGGTAGGTCACACTTGACTCCTGATTTCATGCAGTAAAAAAATCCGCAGTCATTGTAATCATTGTTGCTTAGTGGTTTGATGAAGATCAAACATTTCACATTTTAAGTTTGTATTTTAAACATGATTTAGTTAAGTTAAAAATTAACTTCATATTCTGATTTCACCTAATTAGGTTTAAGATACAAAACTGAAATAAAAACTATATGACATTCATCCAACAATCTAGATGCAATAACTGCAGAGATTTTACTTCATCCAGTCCATTTCTGCTGCCCTTAGCTCCTACCTCCTCGTTTTCCTAGTCATATTAATTTGTTTTTCTTTATATTTAAATTAAACTAAATTTGAGAATTTTCAGGTGGCTCCCTATAAGAAAGTGAGAAGGGTGAGTTTTATTGACAGTATACCAAGGTCAGCTGCTGGCAAGATATTGCGCAAAGATCTTGTTTTGCAAAGCAAGTATCAGCTTGTCTCTAAGTTATGAGTAACTTGGGTATAAACGACAGTGCTACAGAATGTTTTACTGTCTTCAATTAATGAAGATAAGTTTAAACTGAAGAGAAGCAACCCTATATCAGATGGGATAAAATATTGTTTATAAGCCTAAGGAAATAAAGCTATGGTGGAATGTGAATGCATAGCTAATTTTGATAGTTCTAAACTGTATTCATGCACACTAAGAATTTCAATTTGTCAGTAGACAATGTCAGTAAAACTTTGGTTTAGTATAAACTGAGTTGATTTAGTAAAGAATACATCTACTTGTCATTTAAATTTGAATCCTGTACAGTTGTGAACTGTGTATTCTTGTGTTCACGTTGAACAAATATGAAAATGACTAAGTGAGCAACAAGCACAGATTGGTGCTCCAGATTTGAAATAATTCAACAACAAATTTGAAAGGCTCACTCCAATCTTGGGTTATAGTGGTCGATTGTGCTTATAAAAACAATAAATAATAGTGGTGGATTGATTGCCTACGGGAGAAGAATGATACTCGCTTTCATATTTGCATACTGAAATCATTCAAGACATTAATAAACAATGAACCACCAGCCAAAGGGAACCATGCCATGACCATATTTCCCCTGATGATATTACCCTACTACTCACCCTATAATCATTCTTCTCTGAATCAAACCAGGAATCAAAGAACGAACACAAGGGCAGTCCAGTGAATCAAAAGTGAAAAGGGGCAATGGGATTTCTGCAGGCACCAAATCATAGAATTCCATTCTATAAGACAGAATATAGGTGTTGCCAAAGAAAGAAGTCATCATGCTTGAAACAAATAAAAATAAAAATTGTGTTCCTCTAGCATCTTAAAGTAAAGTACTAATTGTAACCAAAAAAAAAGTAAAGTACTAATTAGTCAAATTAAATTTGAATAAAACAAGTCAATAATATGTCGATATACATACTCAAATAAATGAAATCAAAGTAAATCCTGTAGAATATAATGGAAACATGAAGTATGAAATGAACCCGACAAAAGTAAACCTATTAAAATTACGAATTACAAATACAAAAAACCTTGTATAACCAACCATCTTTTGAAAGTTGCAGTCCATCAAGATTGGAGCTCAACATCTTATCCATCATGCATTACAACACAAGATGACCGCCCAAAAGCTCTGTAGCAAGAAAATGCCATTTTCTGCATGAACTAAAATAACATAAAACATTTGGTTGCTTGTAAACTCCAAAAATCACTTTAAGTGGCATTGCCCTCACAATCATCATTTTTCACTCCCGCCAAACAATCGCCAAACTCCACCAGAACTCTGCCTCTGAGCAGTTGCAGCGTGCTCCATCTCTTGGTCAAAAGCAGACTTCTTTTGCCGAAGAGCCTGTACCTGATCTTCCACAGACTGCATTGATTCCAGCAATTTTTGGAGTTCTGTAATTTTGGCCTGGAAACAAACATTACCTATATGCTTAAATCCTACACAACTATAAATCCATAGTAAACTTCAAAGATGGGAAAGTGAATTTTAACCTCCAGGTTAAAGCATCTTGATCTCTCAGCCACAAGTTGTCCCTGGACTGATTGGAGTTCCTGAAAATACATATTTATCGGTGAAAACTACAATTATCAATAAATTTATAGTGTAGCTTTGCAGCGAAGTCGTAATCCATACCTTGGTCAATTCAGCATGAGTACTATTTACTTCATGTATCTCACCTCCAAGCTTAGAATTTCCGGCCCTGACATCTGTAATTGACAATTCCAATAACCTCTTTTCTTCTTTAATGGCTTCAATTTTAATCGTGACATCACTTTGATGATGACCATTTACAGATGACTTGGGATTTATATCATCCAGTTGCATGAAATCCAACTTCTCAGATTTAGACAATGCATAAGCAGAAGAAACAGAAGCTGCAGCGGCTGCAGCAGCCGGTGACTGGAAAATCTTGGGACGCAAAGTGTCCTTTGCCTTGGGTCTCAAAACAAAAACCTAAATTTACACAGTCCCTAGTCATCAGTCACAGAAACCACTATATGGAATGCACCAAAATTTTAATTAAAAAAAGTGCACTTAAAAATATGTAATACTAGCAAGTTCAGAATTTGTGGCATAGCATGCCAATTGCAATACATGGTGTCAGGTAGAAAATTAGTCTCTAGTTTGCTTGAACTAAACCCAATCAATTTGCATGATATAATAATCAAACCTTATCTCACTAGCTTCCTATGTGGATAGTAATTGATGCCACTAGGTTTTATTAGCATTAAAACCAATCCTAATCTTAGTCACAGTGCTAATAGTGCAAGGTCTTTCAAATTGACTAATTCTGCGTGAACAGCTTTTCTTGCTGATGCCTTGTGACTAGATATCTTCACTCTTAATCTTTTTGTTTTTATTTCTTGTATGTTCACTCATCTACATCAGCATTTTGATCTCCACAACACTAGGGTTTTGCTTTTGTGGAAATCAGGAAACGTCACTACTGCCCAACATTGACTATTACAAAGAATCACCGGTCTTGTAGTTGTAGCTATCCAGCAAAATTATCCAAGTCAAGTTGCAAAGGTAATAGCCAATGTTAACAAACACAAATAGCTAATTATTCTAAAAAACTGAACCAATTATTTCCTTTACAAACTAAATTGGACTCGTGTTATAGTAGAGCCTAATTTACTTGAATTCAATAAAATCAATTAACCAAGTATTTCATCCATCTCCATTGTCAAAAAAAAAAAAAGTATTTCATCCATCTACCATAATAAAAAGAATCTCTGTTAAGATTTTGACAACACAAATACTCAATGTTAAGATAGAGATGAGATTCCTACATACCTCATTGCTATACCTCCCATTGTAGCCACCAAAAGCAAACAGATATGTTTCACCATCAATCACTCCTGAGCAGACACTAAGACCCTGATAAGCAATGAAAACTTACATCACATATAAATTAATATGGAAAGGGCGTAAATCACTGTCACACTTTTTTTGCACAAGCAATTGTTGACACAACTACTATCATATTTAATTATATATAAAAAGCACCACACCCATTTTGATTGATTGTCTACTTAGCAAGTTATAAAAAGTTAAGGTCCTACTTCTTTCATCTTATCGCTGGCCTATCAATTTTTCATCTTCAAAGTTTGCCCTTTGGAGCTGTTGCTATGCCTCTCCAAGGTGGCAGTCATTTATGTTCTCTTTGGTATAGTTTTTGTGTGTGTTTTCATTCAATAAATCCTTTAAATCTACCTGGAACTTTCGTAGACATGAGGAGTTGTTCAATAAAAGGATCGAAGTCCAAGATGATTGGAATGAGATTCAAAATCCAATCCTAAAATGCAAAGGAAACTAATCTAGATGTATCTTCTACAACTTCGGTAATGACTAATGAGGGCAAACAGAGCTAATCAGAAGGTCTCAAATGCGGGTCGAAAAAGAAAGTGGTTCCTCCTCGCAGGAATGATATATATATTGATAACAAAAGAACTAAATAATTTTATTCAATAACAGGTCTTAGAAAAGAGAGAATTTACAATCCTACATACAACAACACACCTGGAAATATTAATAAAAATGTAAAATGGATAGATTGCAGAAAGTAATTACCTCACTAGAAAGTGGATCTTTTTGCTTCACAACATTCAAAACTGACCAAACAAGTTTGGACATGTTTAAGACCAGGGTTTCAGGGCAACCTGTTTCGAAAATCAGATAATCATACATCCATAAAAAAAACATTGTTTCATTGATGTATATTAGCTTGACGTATGCATAGTTGACATCAATAATTAATTTAACTGCCCCTTGCTTGTAAGAAATTTATTATGGTTCATTTAGAAATAAGGAAGCAAACTATATTTTGGAGTTTGGGGTTTATGCAGCCCTTTGATACATTTGGATTGTGCAGGATGCCTACACATCCTTAGAGGGAGTCATTTTTCCCCTAGATTGCGCTTCAAGATAGGATTGTGTTTAAAGTTTCACGCAGGTGCTAAGGCAAATGCATTTTCTAGTTAGTTATTATTCTAAAAATGCACATAAAGTGGATTTCCATGCAGCACTGTTGACTCTCGCATTTTCACTATTTTCTATTTATCTTGATTTAGCACATACCATTTTTGTTATCGCCGCCACCAACTATGAACCAGCTTTCATCAATAGTGATACCAGCATGTCCAGCCCTGGGAGATACTAAATCACCTTGAGATTGTGGTTGGGACCATTCCATCTGAACCAAATGAGATTGTTAGATCATCAGGTTGTTGGTGCTAAACTTGTAACAATGAAAACAAAAAACAACTTTGAAGATCAACGGCCAAAACTATAGCATTTTTCATGATAAAGAAATGTGAATTATAAACCTAATTTGAACTTTGAAGTTTAAAAGGAATATCAAAATTGGTCTGTACTTTCATTCCATGGATTACAGTGTCCGGGTAAACGAAGTAAGACCATAACCATTATGTTTCCAATGAAACATGCACCACTTCAAATATCAGCATATGAAAGGAGATCTCTAAAGATAATAGTTGTTGTCAAAAGGTTCAAAAAAGTGTAGGAGTTGTAAATATGCACAGTAGTTATCAACTTATCATCAATACCAAGCTGCCCAATCGACGACGAAATGATATATGCACCTGTAGAGCAGAAGGTCCTCTCTAACTCAATAGCTAGCACCAAGACTAAATGACAAAAACTGAGGGGGAAAAAGGAAAGCTCAATCAATGAACACTCAAACTGAACACACCCGTCTCTTTTGACATAAGATGCAAAAACCAAGCCATGTAGTCTAAACAGAATAGTACAGACTCTTCGCAGGGTCTGCTGCCTCCTTTCCCAACATTTCCGTTCAATCCTCACTTGGCTCTTCATATCCTTCCCCCATCATGTTTAGCCCAACCTCCACTGTAAATTCACTGTTCACTTCCTCTCTCTCTTTCAATGCCACGTATGCATTCTGTTATCACAGGAGATATTATTTCCACCAACTCCGATTCCTATAGTTATGCTATCACAGCACAGGAAATAGCACGCATGCCTTGAATTCTACGGTCCTTTTTCTTTTGAGTGTACACTTGGGTAATGGGAGGTCTAACTATCATAAAAAACCACTTTTGTGTATGGGTGACATACAGGAAAAACTACTATGTATGGGTGGCCTGCGAAAATACTGCTGTGTATGGGTGGCCTACGAAAATACTGCCGTGTATGGGTGACATACAGAAATAACTGAACACCCCAGATAGAAGAAACAACCTTATTAATACTTTGATTTAATTAAGCATGTGAAAAAAGTTTGAAAATAACATCTACTCACAGTTTGCAAATCTAATAGGTGTAGATCATTGAAGAAGACAGAATGAGAGCAACCACCGAAAATCATAAGGTACCGTTCTCCATGCATAGCAGCTGCATGGTCATATCTAGGAGCTGGGGGTGTCTGCCTATCAAAATTCAAGAAAGTGGTATGATCACACTAAATTTCTCTAAAGCATTAACACATTTTCTGGAAGTGTAAAATAGTTACTACTTACGAAGTCTTTATCATATCCCAAGTCATACTTTCAAGATCGAGAACATGGACATCATTCAACAGCTTCCTTCTCCTATCTTCACCACCAAACAATATAACTCTTGAACCAACCAGTGTTGCAGACTGTCCCACACGGGCTACCTGGAAAAATAGTCTAAAAACATTCAAATGTCTAACTAACCACAATCAAATGACTCCCACATTTTTTAATGGATACTAAGAAGATATATTGCACAGATTGAATATCCTAAAAATATAATTCAAAAGGAAAAAGTACGATAAAGGATATAAACAGAACGGCAACAACCAACCCTTACCCCACCGCTACAAGGGTTAGCTACATGAATCAATAAACCCCATTGGCCTTGTAAACCAGATTTTCAGTAAAAAAATTAAGAGTATGATTTTGGTGTCTATAACCAAACAAAACACTTACACCCAAGGATGGAACTTCAAGCTATAAAATTAATGGTCACACTTACCGGAAGACTTCCAGAAGTCTTAATAACTCCAAACTGGCATGTTTCAATGTCAATGTATTGAACTACAAGAAATCCAATGAACATTGTGAGTTTTCAATGTAACACGCCATGCTATAATATGCTATGCACATACAGAAAATAAATTAGGCACTTACATATATTTCTTTACCATCATAAAAATTAATTTACAGATACTAACCTGTTAAAGCATCAGAAGCGTCCCTTGAACTGCCACCAAGAATAAGTAGTTTCTCCCCCCACCTAATCTGCAGAAATTTCCAAATCTCAATAAATCAAAATCCAGATGGTCACTAAAACTCAAGGTTCATCAATTGCAAACCCAAATAAAGTAGTATTTAAAACTGAAACACGTATGCATGCAGAATGACTTGAGAGCATAAAGTTTTACCATATTGTGACCAGATGTAGCTGGCAGATTCTCCTGTGAACTGTTGTCATTATTGTTTCCAGTATCAGCTTTTAGCTTTAGAGAAGACCATGCCAAACTTCTGAAGTCAAAAACCTGCAAACAACTAAATCATGTAACTCACTACAAAGAGTCCAAAATTCAGCAGCATCTGAGCATTACCATATACCTGAACATCCGATAAATGCCGACCATTACGACTTCCACCGACAATGTATAGTTTTTCATCAACTACTGCCGCTGCATGCTGCAGTGAAAAGACAACACATGGAATAAGAATCTGGCCCAAGGCTAATGAAGGTTTTCCGCTAAGAAGCCAAGAATGACAAATTAATTTCTTGCATTCAAAGTAAAATAGTTCATGACAAGACCCAACCAATCATGAATTACTTGTATGCCTTTGTTTTAATTTTGTAATCGTATTCTTCCATCCTCTAATAAAATAAGTAAAGGAGAAAGATAGAGAGCAATAAACCTTATAGCGAGCAGGTGGACGTGCACCAGATACAGTAATAGGCACCCAATTATCATATGTAAGATCTTTATGCCAATTGTTGACTTCCATTTCTCTCTGTTACTCGTTTAGTCCAGGAATAACTGTTACAGTACGGATCACCTTGACTGTCACTTCAAGCTATAAGATAACTCACAAAAAACAAGCAAAGTATCTCAAAAGACAAATTCTCTAAAGTACACATGTAAAAAGATCCACAGAAATAAATCTTAGAAAGTGCATATACAATCATGGACACATAGTGCTGGTCCAAATTTTCAACTTTATATGATAAAACACATACATGATGCCAACAAATAAAATCAACACAAATTCTAAATTAAAAGAGAGAATCGACATTTTAAAAGTTAGCATTAGTAATTATTCTAAAGCAACACCATTTATATTTAATCATAATGTATTCCTATTTGTATTAGTATTAGTATATAATGATATAAATCATATAATGGTTTAAATGTGATTTTAGTCCCTGCAATTTTAGCGTTTTTTGGTCATAGTCCCTATAAGTTGTTTTGTTGCTATTAGTCTTTGGCGTAAAAATAAATAAAA
>Ga0228711_1001950_pt1 | contig 31222 bp, 17 predicted proteins | sample MedpolnodulmetaG_2_FD_177996 | JGI IMG/M metagenome (GOLD analysis project Ga0228711, IMG submission 177996) | Root nodule microbial communities from Medicago polymorpha collected in Santa Monica, California, United States - brown nodules | ecosystem: Host-associated > Plants > Roots > Nodule... | reverse complement strand
GAGGAGCACCGTTCGTGTGGACTTGCTAGAGGCTCTGCTGCTTGCTGCTTGCTTTGTTGTGATCGAGATTCCAGTTTCCAGCTTTCAGATTCCACACTTCGAGGTAACAATCGAATCACTGATTCATATGTTAATTCGTAATGATCCAAGGAAAGAAAATCGAATTTTATCCGCTGCTTTATTCTGAAAACGTTTCGATTTTCCTTCAGTATTGTCATTACTGTATAAAGATAAGCTATTTGAATTGACATTCTTTTTGTCCAACTGGATTAGGTTGTTGTTGTTATTAATGTTGTTACTGTACTTGCCATTAAAAAAACTTAACAAACAAACCAGATGAGCTTAAATGAAACATCCTTCCATGTGAAGTTTAACAAGCACTATGAGTGTTCACAAACATCGTATTTAAAAGAAAAATTATTATGTTCTTATTCAAAAATAAAATCAAATGAAAAAGCCAATAACAATGATTTAGGAATTTATTATAAATTATCTTAAGTGAGAGTTAGCCTCGATTCATTGTAAATCTATCAAAAAGTCTTCATAAATCTTGTATTCATGTAGGAATTCGTATTGTGAATCATCTTAAAGGAGAATCACTCTTCCTAATATGACTCTGCATCGCACTGATTCAAACTCAACCCGGAGATGCATCCCTCCCCGTTAGTGGCAATTAGTTAAGTTAGAAGTGACTCTAAACACTTATGATATTCTGCAAAGACTTTAAACACTAATCCTCATTAGGTGTGAGTAAACAGAGTAGACATATAACTCAAGATCATTGCTAGGTAAACTCATCGTAGACTGTATTTTTTTTTCCTTCTGTTTTTCATTCTTGGCCTTGTAACAAATTTTTTTTTTATTGAAATTTAAAATTCATTTGCTTATGAAGTGAAGTGGTTATATATATAGTTAACTCCATAATATCCTAAATAGTGTTAGGTATTTATCCATCACTCAAATATGTAAAATCATACTATTTTCTTAATTTAATTATTTTAAAAATAATTTTGTCTATACGAAATCAGTATTCAACAAAACTTTAGTTTACTTCCTTCAAAAAAAAAACAAACTTCAGTTTACGAAAGAATATATATATAATAAAAAAAAAGTATTCAACATCACTATTCAACAAAGCTATTTGCTCAAAGGACACTGGCTAAGAAAGAAAGAAAAAAATTTATGTTAACAAATAAGATTTATAAAATTTTAAAAACTTTATTAAACCACCTCCAAAAATATTATTTTTATATTTGTTTTGTTTGAACTTTTCACCAAAGTCCCAATTGCATTGATTGTCATTTTCTGTACATATTTTATAAATTAGTAATTTCATTAATTACATAGTGATCCTTAAGTCCTCAACTTTTGATTCCTGAATTAAAAACAAAGCAAAAGACAAACTACGTACATGTGTTATAAGCACTCTTTCTTTAAAGAGAGACTCCTATTCAATTTGATGTTGGAACAAATCCAAAAATTGTTACTGATCAAGTAAACAAATTTGCAGCCATGATGTGAAGTGCACTAACTCTTTCCTCCAACATACCCACATTGTTGCAGCCATATCTTTATCGGGATGCGTCTGGAAGCCAACTTGAGTAATTGTATTTTTGACGGTATGTTATGTTATCTTATCTGTATCTGTATGTCCTAAAGTAAAAAATATTCCTTGCTAAATGCCAAGCTATTTTTCTTTACTTAGATTCCTTTTCATAATTTTAATCTCCAACTATTCTTGATGAAATTTTAACTTCTTTGGTATAAAAATTGAAACTTTTATCAATTATATTGTGTATTTGGATTTGGGGTTGCACCAATTTAATACTCTTACGTGAAATATCAATAGAAAAAATGTTATTTATAATCCCTTCAACAAAAAAAAGTTATCTATAATGAAAGTCTAAAATATAACCAAGTTTAACTATTTTCATCTTATTTTATTTTTTTAATAACTCTTCAAAGAGACCAAATTATAATAGTCAACTAAAATTTAACTAAAAGAGAGACCAAAAAATTAATTATACTCACTAAAATTATAATAGACGTGAGATTAAATACTTTTCCAACTCGAAATGAAACTCATTTTAAGACTATGCTTGTGTTAATAATTCATGAAAACAAGTATTATCCAAACATATACCGATACACCGCAAATCAAGAACTATGGGCAACAACAGTTAAGTGGGACAACAACTGCACTTCCAAACAAAGGGAAAAGGCCCAATATATTAGATGAAATTGAAAATCGCTCTTCTCCCTCTCATATCTGCTCATTTCCACCCCGATTTTTAAAATTAACCCTAGCGATAATTAATTGCCTCTCCATACCCACCGTGAGTTAACTGCCGCTACCCCAGCAGAAGTTAACTACCGCTACGTTTTCTTAAAGCAGAAACAGCAGAGCTTATTTCTTCCATTTCACAAAACTCAATCTTAAGCTATGTTTGGATTGATGGAATATGATGGAGTGGAATGGAATGGAGTGGTATTTTGTGGCATTCCATTATTTGGATTTGTAAAATTTTAATGGAGTAGGATGGAACATGATGGAATCCATTCCATCCAATACCACCACTTCATGTTTTTCATTCCATCAAATTTGGAAGGTATGGAATGGAATGGACTTTCTTCATTAAATAATTACCATTTTATCACTCTTATTTATTTATTTCATCACTTTCTATATTTTCTCCTTCTCTTTTGTTCTGCCATATATTCTTGCGTACTACATGCTTGCTTTGTTGTGACTTCCGTCTTCGTCTACGTTGGTTTGGTTTTTCTTTGCTGATAGTGAGAGTGAGAGACAATATAACATGGACCAAACTTTGAATTATAACACTTACAAGAAAATAGGGATCAAAGTGTGAAAAATAATTTTATATATCCTGCAAGACTTCAACTTTTTGTTATTATATATATATATATATATATATATTAATCATTTTAATAGAAGATAATATGCTTTAATTTTATATAATATTTTTAAAGAATGGTAAAATTGGAATAAAAAATGTAATAATTCATTCTATTCCGTCAACTTTTGAAACAATGGAATGGCACCCAAACAATGGAATGGACTCTCTATTCCATTCCATTCAACTCCATTCCAATATATTATGTTCTGTTACGTTCCATCAATCCAAACAGGGCTTAAAACAATCTCAAAACATTCAACACCATATTTCTTCAAATTCAAATCAGACACCGCTCTAATAACAAGTTTTCATAATCTATTATCATTGACATTTTATGTTAATATGTTACAATGTTCCTCTTAAATTAAATTTTAATTTTTTTATATATAGTAAATGATTACATGTTTATGTTATGAATCTTTGTTAGACTAGAATTAAGTTGATTAAATGTTTACATGTTTATGTTTTAGTTTATAGTTTTGGAGTTTATGTATATTTTGCACTCCAAGTGTTTGATGAAATGTTTGAATGAATTTTTTATTGATCGTTTTTAATTTCGTATGGTGTAAATCAGAACCAATAGACATTTATCCAGTAGATCCGAAAACAATATTAGTTGCAGTCTGCTACAATGCTGGAAATCTCAATTTGTTTAGGGTTCGGGTCGATGTCACGTTATTAGATCTGAAGGATCAACTAGATCAAATCAACTGACAACTCAACCACAGAGACACAAGGAGGGTGGACGATGTTGGGTATCGACGTCCATCAATCGACTCAGCCGGAATATTGCAGTTCGGCCATATGATGCTCAAGAACGACAACGACGAGAGGAGTATGTTCTCGATATTTGGTCAGCATAACATGTTCTCTATGGTCGAGTTGGATGTTTCGTTGCTGACATCTTCTAAAGATATTCTCAAGAGTTTGATTCAGGCATATGAAGATTAGGTTGTATTATTATGTTGTGTCATTATTTTTTTGGATTTTAGTTTAATTCTTGTTAGTTGGCTGAAAATGTTGGCGGTTTTTCAGTCTCTTTGATCACTCAAATGAATGAAGAGAACATATTTTGTATTTTACCAAATCAACTATACATATTCTCATATCGAATTCCTTCTTAAAAGAAGAGTGAGAGATAAGAGAAATAGAGAATGCATTTCTAAGATTTTGTTTTAAGCTTGATCGTGCTCCTTTGTCAATTGAAACATGTCAGTTGGCAGGGTAGTAGAATTAAGTTCAAAAGAATATATTGGAATGCACTCCTGTTTGTCCATACTTATCTTATATGAAGGGATTCGATGTGAGGACATGTATAGTTGATTTGGTAAAATACAAATGTGTTCTCTTCATTCTTTTACGTTTTCAAAGATATTGGCAAATTGTTACAATATGTATAAGACACTTAGATGTCAATGTTATCGGCAGACTTCCATGAATTTAATTTAAATCCAACATCATGATGATACAACATCCTTAGGGAAAATGTAATGTAACGCAACGATTCGTTTATTGCCCGATTTGAATAGAGATGAAATTAAACAATAAATGTTAATTTGTCATATTCTACTATTTTGGAATTGATTTTGCCTACTTGTGTTTTTTTAGTTAGGATTTATTTTAGAAAGGAATGAATTGATTTTTCTAAGACATGCTTACCATTGAACAAATTAATGTGTTTAAAAAATGTAGTGAATGATTGGAAATGAAAAAAATGAACATAAGGTATTGTGAACGAATGAATATGATGAACATAAGGTATTATGAATGAATGAATGCGGTGAATGAATGTAGTGGTAGTCCAGGATTGGTTTTGTGAATGAATGTGCGTTTAGGTGCTAAAAATATAGCAATTCTTCAAGAATCCATGTTTTGTTAGCATACCTATAACTGGCGCAGGTTAACTGCCGTTGGTGGTCAGCGCAAGTTAACTCATGGAAGTTAACTTGCATAGGGTTAATTGTGGAAATTCAAGGTGGGAATCAGCAAAAATCAAAGGGAGAAGAGAAATTTTTTAAGAAGTCTTGCTTGGCTCAAGGACTATGAGTAAAAGGGCACTTTACTATTGTGGCAGTGCTGTAGAAACTTCTATGGATATTATCATTTTGCATTCAATAATAGCATCTTCAACGAGGATTTCTTTAACTAACAAAGACTCGTCTCATTAGCCACATCCATTGGAGGGTGACAAAAGAGGGTAACAAATAGACATAAATGGTATGCTCACTTTTGAGTCCTAAATAAATTACACATATATACACATCACTCATTTATAATTTTTTTAATAATAATATCTAATAAGCATGTAATCACTTCCACATGAGCTCATTGCATTCTTTTTATTTCTCCATATTGTGGACATTTTCGATTCGTCCACACTTGCAAGACACATATTTTATATTCCTTTTTATGCCCTTCTCATTTATGGGGAAAATTTGGTTGTAGGAGCGCACATGCATCAAATATTTTTACTTGAGGACAAAACTCATAAAAGGTGGGGAGAATTTAACACCCTAATTCTCTGTAAACAAATTATTTTTGATTTTAAGTTTTATATTTAAAATAATTGCTTACATTGAAGTTTTTTTTTGGAAGAAACATTGAAAGAAGAGAATGCTAATCTCATGGTTTCCTCCGCCAAATGCTTTTTTGAATTTTGATTTTTTTAAAAAGTTGCAACAAATAGATTTAATATTCTTATACGTGATTATTTTTAAAAAAAAATGCTATAACAAACGTGCTCAAAGCCTCGTGCTTGGGAAATAATTGAGATTATCAATAATAATTTGATAAATGTTTTAATGTTGGTGCAAAATATCCTTTTTTTCTTCATGTCATTAGGATAGAAAATCAATAAGTTGATGCGTTTTCAAATGATGAAGTATATATGGAATAAAGATCACTAGAATAGTTTGAAGCAAGCTGAAAAAATGGACAAATATTGGTCAATGATGAACAATTTCGGTAAGTGTACCAAATTGTTATTGAATAATAAAGTGATAAGTGAGTGTCCTATCCACAAGGATTATCGTTACTTATATAAAAGCAGTAAATGTGGGGAGTTTTCGCAAGTTAAGTCTGATTGCGCAGAGCAGTAGTGAAGTAATAACCTGGCTTTGATTGCATAATGTTAGTGGTGGTTAAGATTCTTCGAATCCCCTCTATTTATATGTTGGATTAAAGTAAAGATCATTTATTCAAGGTTTGGTTAAATAGTTCCCACTTAAGTGATTAATTTGTTGGATTATTACGCCCCTCCAGCTATTGAGTTGCACCGGATTCACACGTGGGTTAAGGTGATATGTGCTCTCGAGATTAAAATAACACAAATGTTTTTTCAAATTTTTCTTGGATTCTCTCCAAGAATCTTTCAAGATTAGCCTTCATCGTAGTTTTTTGTTTGTCCCTTACGTCCAGTTTTGAGAACTGATTTCTTCTTTCGTTTTTCTCCTTTGTGTCATCTTTCCTCTCTTTCTCCTATCTCTTTCCCCTACCTCTTTGTCCTTCCCTTGATCCGTGTTTTCCTTCTTCTACCTTAATAGGAGTTGTTTGTTGTCACTTTGTTCTTTCCTTGGTTTTCTTTCTATCCTTTTTTCGGCTTCCATGGAGCACCTTCATGGTAAAGGTATTGCTACAGACCAGTCCTCAAAAGATTTGAATTGTCCTTCCAAAATCCCTAAGCTGATTCTGGGGGGAAATAACAATGTTATGTGTCTTGACTTTGTTCATACTTATCCGATTATCAATTAACCTCACCAGATAACAACTGCAAAATATCCTGAAACATCTCCTAATCATCTCCTAATCATCAACAACCCATGCGCTTTGAATCGATGCCCTAGTATCCTAATCTCATCTCCCCTTTGAAGATGAAGAATTCCTAAATTGTCATCTTAAGACTCTCTTTAATCTATGAATCTTAGAAGTACATCAACATACCCTATCTTACCTTAGTAGTTCTACAAACACGCAGCCCTATGTTGTCTACCTTAACAAGGAGAAAAAGAAAAAATTACTATGCAACATTAGGAATAGGATTTCAACCTATTTCTCAGACATCTTCTCTAGGTATATCACCTCCCTAAGTCTAATGAAAGTATTGAGATCTTTGCATAATAAAATTAAAAAGGTCACATAAAGTAACTGAATAAAGATTGTGTTTTATTGAGTTGTAATTGTGTACACTACTCCTAAGCTTTGAAGCATGGAGGTAGTTTGTGTTTGAAGGTAACTTCATCATTGTTTTGTAATCTGATAATCACAGGGGTTGTGATTGATTCTGTGGAAGTGAGATGGGATCTCAGATCTAGGAGTTCCTGGGTTGAAGTCAGTATGGGTAGGTCCTAGATATTAAGTTGTAAACTTGGAGTTTGCTGAGAACTTAGAATAAGGACTACACTAGTGGATTTCCTTCCTGGATTGGTAGCCCCCAGAGTAGGTGTGTTTGTCACCGAACTGGGTTAACAATTCACCTGTGCCATTTACTTTCTTGTCTTTTACTTTTACCTAATTATGTTTATTATTGTTAGCACGATGTTTAAACATTAAACTCATTTGTGTATGGTGTTCGAACATCACATAGAACATCTGAAAGCTAACGCGCCATAATTTCACAACAAAATAAAATAAAGGTTCATCATAGAACTCTACCCAATTAAGGTAAAGAAATCAAACATACCCTGGAGACTAAGGTTGAGGAGAGAGACTCCTCCCTTGAAGCTACTATTGCTTTCCCGCCTCTTGAACCGCTTTGTTTTGAATCAATAATTGTGAATGGGAGAAGTTGTATTTATAGGTTGATTTCCAAGTAGGTTTAGACTGAAAAACTGGGCTTTTTCTTCAAACATGCAAGACAAACTCAGCAAAAAGTTGTTTCCTCCTGCACTCGCACGCGTGCTGGAAGTGGAATGGCACTTAGGGGCGTGCGAGCGCAATTTTTCACACCCTGGGGCGTGCAGCACACACCTGGGGGTGCCAACACTACTTGGGCGCACGTTTTCGCCTTTTTCTTCGTCTTTTTGGGTGTTTTCTTTCATAAAACTTGTATTGGGACTTAGAATAGAATTTTTTTCTCTTTGTAGTGTCTTCAGAGGCCTCTTGATTCTTCATTCAAGGTTTTCCAAAATCCTATTGAGATGTTTTGCTTTGCCGATTTGCATGATTTTGCAGTGAATTACATCAAAAACACCCAAGAACTATTTCGTTTCGGGAAAACTAGAATTACGTGACTCGAAATGACGTAAGGTGACATGTCATCACAACCCCAAACTTAAACTCCTGTTTGTCCTTAAGTAAAAAAAGAAAACGAATCTTAAAATTTGAATATTTTTCAAGCAAAACATACCTTTTTGAAGAGGTTGCTCTAAATATCGTCTCGTCCCATCTCTAAACTTGACTAACTTACCATTTCCATGCAAGTAGAACAGGCTTAGAGAAGATAGTTCTTACTCCCAGCCATACTCTTTTCCAAGATACATGTATGTATCTCATAAAGTTAGTAGGGTTGGTCACGATATTTCCCCACTTCAGTCGTCACATGAATGTAGCTTGTTATAAATTTTAAACAATTCTAAACAGACATTCAAAATCATGCTATATACACAATTTGACGTCTTTTAGGGTTGTAACGTGGCTTCGAATAAGGTGGGATATATTTGGGAAAGTAAGCTAACAAAACAACTTGGAAATAGATTTTTCAACCTACGGATTCCTACTAGACATTGAAGCATCTCGAACCTTCCTTACTTAATCCAAAACAAGATGGGTACTAACTAGAGCTTTTTATTTTTTTCATTTTTATTGTCATTTTTAAAAAGACCAAATTTTTTTATGTTTTTGGTTCATGATATTTTTTATTTTTTTCTATTTTTTTGTAGACCCATTTTTTTATATGGTTTTATCTACACTTTTCATTCTTCTTTTTTTTTTCATTTTGATAAAGAATTTCTATTGGTATCCCACCCCAAACTTAAAATGTTGTTAATTCTAAAGAGCAATCCCAAACAACAAAAGTGATAAGTGAGTGTCGTATCCATGGGGATTGTCGTCCCAACTTGGCAACTAGCGTTACTTATTTAAAACAGAAAATAAAATGAAAACAATAAATAAAAGCAGTAAATAGGGGGAGTTTTTGCAAGTTAAATCTGATTGCACAACGCGGTAGTGAAGTTGTAACCTGGTTTTGATTGTAGAATGTTAGTGGCGGCTAGTCCTCTCTATTTATATGTCAGATTAAATTAACAGTCAGTTATTCATTGATTGGTTAAATGGTTCTCACTTAAGTGATAAGTTTGTGGGGTTATTACGCCCCTTTAGCTATTAAGTTGCACAGAGTTCACACATGGTTTAAGGTACTATACGGTCTCAAGGTCATCAATCCTAAAGAGGTTACGCATGTATTCACTAGTTTGTAGTGTGAGATCTTACTCTCTCAGAGGTAATTGAAAGAAAGAAGAAGAATTCCTAAATTGTCATTTAAAGGCTCTCCTTAATCTATGAATCTTATAAGTACATAAACATACCATATCTTACCTTATTAGTTCTACAAACAGGCATCCATATGTTGTCTACCTTACCAAGAAGAAAAGGGTGAAGTTACTCTGCAACATTCGGAATAGTATTTTGGCCTATTTCTAAGTTCATACATCTTCTCTAGGTATGTCACCTCTCTAGGTTTGATGAAAGCATTAAGACCTTTGCATAATAAAATTAAACATTATACATAAAATAATTGAATAAAAGAATTAATTAAAATTAGTCCTACAAAATAAAATAGAGATTCACCATAGAACCCTATCCAATTAGGGTTTAACTATTCATGGTAACTAAAGATAAATTACAAAAGAAATAAAACATACCATGGAGACTAAGGTTGAGGAGAGAGACTCCTCTCTTGAAGCTCCTAGCATTTGCCTTCCTCTTAAATTGTTTCGTTATGGATCAATAATTGTGAATAAGAGGAGTTGTATGTATAAGTGATTTTCTAGTGGGTTTGGGCTGAAAAACTGAGCTTTTTCCTCAAACACGCAGGAGAAAATCAGCAAAAAAAATTGTTTACTCCCGCACACGCACCGTGCGTCGAATGGCACCCAGGGGCGCGTTATTGCAATTTTGCACACCCCAGTGCGCGCCAACACTTTTCGGTAACGCATTTTCTCCTTTTTCTCCGTCTTTTTTAGTGTTTTCTTCTATGAAATTTGTAATAGAATTTTTCCTCTTTGTGATGTCTTCGGAGGCCTCTTAGTCTTCGTTCATGGTCTTCCAAAATCCTTTCTAGATGTTTTGGTGTGCTTCATCATGCGATGATTTTTTATTGATTTATTTCTAGAGTTGTTTAATTAATGGAAATGTATAAACTCTAATAGCATCGTATTTGGTGTCTCTAATGTTGATATTTTTGCCATTGGTTTGGTATGATGCTTGGTCATTCAGCATATAATTGGCTGGTACGAAGTATATGTGTGGCATCCTCCTTTCCTTGTGACGTTAGTTTTATAAAATTTCTTGAAGCATAGTTAGATGGCGTACACAAACTTTGTTTTGAATATATTCAAGGATGATGAAGACTAGTAATTGCAAAAGTTGGAAGAATAAAACATTCTAATGATGGCTTTTAACACTATATTAATTCCAATCATATATTCTTGAATTCACATTAAGGGTTTGTACACGCTTTGGATCTTAATGTATGATGATGATGCGGCTTGCTTTTGCACTGCAATCTTGTTCTTTTATCGTTTAATTTTTAGTTTTCGGTCTTAATTTTGTTTTGTATCGTATTGTGGATGATGTGCTCTCGGCCATAGAGTGCTCTTTTTGGATTGGTATTGTATTGAAGACTCTGTATGATGATTTTTGGTTCATCCTCCGAGTAAAAATGATTGGGGTGAAGTATATGCAACTCTTCATAGATAATAGGCAGAGCTCCTTCATTGCGTGTGAGTGCGGGAGGAAACAATTTTTTTGCTGATTTTCTCCTCAGGATTTGAGGAAAAAGACCAATTTTTCAGCCTAAACCCACTTAGAAATTAGCCTATAAGTACAAATTCTCTTATTCACAATTATTCATTCGTAATGAAGCGGTTCAAGAGAAGAAAAAAAAAAACTAGGAGCTTCAAGAAATGAGTCTCTTTCCTCATCCTTAGTCTCAAGAGTATGTTTTATTCTTTTGTAATTTCGTGTTTAGTTACCATGAATAACTAAACCCAAATTGGGTAGAATTATGAGATGAACCTCTATTTTATCGTTGGATCTTTTTAATTCAATACTTTTATTCAATTATGTTATAATCTCTATTTAATTTTATTATGCAAAAGTCTTAATGTTTTTACTAAACTTGGGAGTGTGACAAACCTAGGTCTTATGACTAAACATAGCAACCAAGCAAACACTCTCTTTCCAATATTGCATATTAATTTTATTCTTTTTCCCCTTTTAAGGTAGATGAGATAGAGTTTCTTGTTTGTAGAACTACTAAGGTAATATAGAATATGTTATGAAATTCTAAGATTCATACACATAGTTGTAGCCTTTAGATGACAATTTTAGAAATCCTTATTCTTTTATGTTTCAATTAACTCAGAGAGAGTAAGGTTGCACTCTAATATCTCGTACGTGCACATACTGACCCATGTAGGATTGACGAACCTACGCCCTTTAACGTTGCGTATAACCTTAAATTGATCAGCATATGAAACTTTATAGCTTGAGGGACATACTTCCCCCACGAACTCATAACTTAAATAGAACCATTGTCAAATAACTGAATGAAGAGTTGTCTGTTAAATCCAACATGAAAACAGAGGGGATTTGAAGAATCATTAATGCTGCTAACATTCTGCAAACAAACCAGGTTACTAACTCACTCCAGTTATGCACAATCAAATCAAACTTGCAAAAAAACCCTACTTTACTCGCTTTATTTAATTTAAATGTTTTTATTTTTTGCATTTAATAAGCAAAGTTAGTTGCCGAGTTGAAACAATAATCTTTGTGAAGACGATCTTACATATCATTTTATTACTTGTAAACGATTTGGTACGATTGCCGAATCTGTCCATCAGTTATTATAAAATTTTGAAAATAAAAAATATTATATGTCAGTCATGTGTGGCCTCGCTGTCTGGAACAACGATGTCCCAGATGGTTGACAGAAAGTAGAACAACTATGATGACCATTTATAAGTTATAACCTCTCTAATAGAATGAGAAAAGCCCAACAAGCTTGACAAAAAGTAGGGCCATTTGTGATTTTTTTTTATAAGATTAAATATGTTTTTGGTCACTATAAATATGTCAATTTTTCGTTTTGGTCTCTCTAAAAAATTTCTTCGAATTTTAGTCTCTCAAAAGTTTTTCATCTTCACTTTTGGTCTCTCCTTTGAAGTAAACTCATATGTAGAATTCATATTTTTGCAGAAAATTTATAATATTAAAAGAATTTCTCCAAAAAAAAATTAGAATTTTTTAACAAAACATGAATTATGTAAGAATTTTTAAATTTTTTATGGTTAAAAATTTATATTTAATTTATGTTTTGTTAAAAAATTCTAAATTTTTGAAAGATTTTTAAAATATTCTACACATTTTTGCACATTTTCATTAAAAAATAAAAAACAATTAACTTAAAAATAGGACCAAAGTAGTGATTGAAAATTCTATAAGGACTAAAAGTTGGAGGAAAATTTCAAAGGAATTAAAACAAAAAGTTGATATATTTATAAAGATCAAAACCATATTTAACCCATTTTTTTTTAGAGTAGTTTGACAAAATGTGGTGCCATATCTTAGGGATGCACAATTTAATTAGTTACCACTTGTTATTTAGGGAAGTCTCAATTGTACGCTTGATCAATTCAACAACTAAGATTTAACTTTTCTAACAAAAAACAACAACTAAGATTTAACTATAAATGTTCTCAAAAAAAAAAGATTTAACTAGAAAAAAGTGATGAAAAGTATCTAATTTCATAACAATATCATTTAAATATACTAAAATCTTTTTTGACCAAAGCAACTACTCCCTCCGTTCCTAAATATAAACATATTTGACATTTTTGATTCATTCAATTAATGATGTATGTGGTCCATATGAACCACATACATCATTAATTGAATGAACCAAAAAAATCAAATTTATTATATTTAAAAACGGATGAAGTACTAATGAAATTGAAATCATAAACAAATAGACATGTTTGCGAGTACACCAAGAAAAAACAGTGTAACTACCTTCAGTGTGTTTGTCTTTAAGGAGTAGGAGTTTCTTTAAGTTGAATGAATATAGATATTGAAAGCAAAAGAAAGAAAAATAAAAGTCTATTAATGTTGGGGTATTGCTCCTCTTCCCTCTCTTTCTTTATTAAAAAACTCATCATAGTCTTTGAAGAGCACATCCAAAAATCTCACATTATTTAAAAGCACACATTTACACATATAAACTTTATTTATTTAATTTTAAATATTCTTTTCGGTCCTATTTATAAGAAAAAATTGATTTTTTAGATTCATTGTGTAATTAATGTATCCTATATAGAATATAGACCAAATATATCATTTATGTAATGAATCAAAAAAGACAAATATTTCGTATAAATAGGACGGGAGGGACTACAAACTAGGAGCTAGTATTAGGAGATGGGAAAATAGTCTCAGTAAAGAAAAGAAGTGTTAGAAAAAAGGACATGGTAGAGTTATCGAAGAGGGTTGAAGACGTAGATGGGTGCATCGAACATCCAACATAGCAACAGCCAATAGGTTGTTTGGGTCGGACCACATAAATAACAGTGCGGTCCCCTCCCTCTCTTTTTTACTTTCTTCAATTTCAAACTAGAAGAAAAAAAACAGCATGTATGGATATACTCTCTAGTCCCTTTTTATAAACACTTTTTGTTTTTGTTATATAAGAACAATGGATAATGAATTTAATATGTTTATTTTATATTGTTATTTCCCTACAATATATATTCCCCTAAAATAAATCTTTCACTTATTTTTTTCCGAAAAGGATCGGCTTGACGAGCCAACCTTATAATTTCACAAAAACTATATCAGTCATATATTTTGATAGTCATACAACACTCACCAATATTATGAGCGTGCACATTTACTAAAAATTAAAGTGAAGATTCAATTTTTTTTCTTGTTCTACTTCCAGGTGCCAAGTATTGGACCAAGCATCACTTGGTTGAGATGTGACCTTCCAATCAAATGAACTCTTGGAAATTGACATATTCATTTTTGAGAAATGATATTTATACAATTATTTTGTGACAACTTTGACGATAACTTTCTCTCTTATATTCACATTGTGTTTTTAATTTATCTCCTTTTTATTTTGGTTTTCGCATCACTACCTACTTTTCTTTATATATATTATTTGGTTGTCATATAAGTTACCCCACAAAAGTTTGTTGAAATAACAATTCTCTTCATTTTTATCATTCATAATTTTGTGCTAGCCACTTGGTTGAGACGTGGCTTTACAACCGAATGAACTATTGGGAATTGGTAGATTCATTTTTATCCTTCGTATTTTTTGTGCTGGTCAATTTAATTATTCACAAAAATAAAAATTTGAAATAGATTTTGACATTTTCATATAAAAGATGAGTTAATGCTTTTAATAAAAAATGTCAAGGGTTAGTAAAAATATTCAAACAATATTAATAATCATTTTACATCTGTTTATAAAAATATTCAAACCTAATATTTCAACGTTTTCTTTTTAGAAACTCAGTATCAACCTAAGAGTATCTCAACGTTACAATGCTAAACTTTAACCAGCACATAACAACTTAAATGTTTTTACTAAAGAACTTACAAGTACTTAAATACTTTAACCAGAACTCAAGTGATAAATTAGCTTCACTAAAAATGAGTCGTTTGAAAAAACTCAAATTCAATTTCTTGATAGAACAATTTTTGACTAATCGAAAGCTTAACTAAAAAAAAAATACTTTGTAGAAAAATAAAACTTAGATACAAAACATATTTTAAAAGAGACATAATTAAAAAGGGAAGTTAGAGTCGTATAATAATTGAAAACCCCCAAAGATACCCCTATCCTTCGTTTTTTTCCCGCCCTAGAGTACTAAGGAAATTCCAAATCATATGACGACAACCACCATCATCAATGTAAATGATACCCTCACTTCCTAGGGCCCCACACCATCCTTCACTTTAAGAATCTAACTGTCCTCCATTACCCGCAAATCAATGTCTCCAAAAATTTAAACAGTTTTTTATTTTTATTTTTCTCTCTGTTTCTTCTTTTTCAATAATACCATTGCCATGACATTTTTACTTTTTTTAACTCTCCGGTAATTTAGCCAACACGCATCATTAAAATGTAGGAGAAGTACATTATTTTATATTTGAAAAAAGGTACATCATAAAAAATGTTGGGAAGTATTATACCCAAAAAAATAAAATGTAGTGGAAGTAAAATCACCTCTAATAAGATATGTATATTTCTTTTTAGAACGTGCACACATTTACTAGACTCTTCCCCTCTTTCTCTAATAAGTTGGTCTTAGTTTTCTTTCTCTAGGTTTTCTCTTTCAGTTTTTTCATTAAGGTGGTTTTGGTCAATTCTTGACTTGAAATCAGCTATCTTCATCTTTTTCTCTCTATTTCAATCTAAATAAGTGTTTTCCACATAGATTTAAGTTTTTCTCTGTGATTTCATCATTTAAGTGTGGTGGTTGTTGTTCGCCGTCTTGTGCGGCGTTGTTTGATTTTCCGTATTCTTGCAGTGTTCATTTGATTCATATTGAAAGATCGATTATTCAATCAAAGATTTTGGCATCAACGTTGCAGATTCAGAGGTCATGAATATTTTAGTCACTTAATTTTATCATATATTTTTGTAGAGATTGTGCCATTATATGCTATTAGTTTAGATGCTGTGAGTTTGTTCGCAGATTTATCTTTTATGTTTTAAGCGGTGTTGAATGTAATCTGTCAATTTGAATGAATTAATATCATTTTATTTTTGTCAAAAAAAAAATCTCTTTAAATAAATTACACACCATCCCCATAAGTTATATATATATATATATATATATATATATATATATATATATTGGAGTTCAAACTCTAGACACTTCATTTATTCTTCTTTCTGCTAGTGATTTTTTTATTCGTTAAACTACTTGATGAAATAAAATAATAAATTACACACTATTATTTGCTCAAATGTTATTATAGTAATGAAAAATGGAAACCTTTTTCTCCAAAAACCATGCGGGTTAAACCCAAATAGTTTCACACTAACAAAATTCTCCCCAAATATAATAAAAAATAAAAACCTTTTTCTTTCGGTGTATAAAAAACCCTCACACTATGAAACATCACATTTTATTTACACTCAAGAGCTCTCACCTCATCTACTCTTTCTCTCTCTCTCTCTCATCACTCACACTCACCCAAAAATGTTGAAAACCTCACCCACCCAACCACCACCGTACACGGTGGCTCTACCCCTCACCATCCTCCTCCTCTCCCTCCTCACGGTGGATCCAGTAACCGCCTACCGTCCTTGGCCACAAAACCCTACAAAAAACATAACCGATTACGCCTTCGGAGCTTCCAAGAAATACGAAGGTTCTTCTGAGTTTGTAAAACTAAGGTACCACATGGGACCTGTTTTAACAAACATCATAACCGTTCATACAATCTGGTACGGTAATTGGCAAAAAAACCAAAAGAAAATTATACGTGAGTTTATAAACTCAATCTCTGCTAAAAACACACCTCATCCTTCAGTTTCCGGTTGGTGGAAAACCGTTATGCTTTACACTGATCAAACCGGGTCTAATATCTCAAACACGGTTCATCTAGGTCAAGAAAAAAACGACCGGTTTTATTCTCATGGTAAAACCCTAACTCGTTTATCTATTCAATCCGTTATTAAAAGTGCTATTAGAGCTAAAACAAAACCATTACCTATAAACCCTAGAAGTGGTTTATATCTCTTGTTAACTTCTGATGACGTGTACGTTCAGGATTTCTGCACGTCAGCATGTGGGTTTCATTATTTTACATTTCCTTCACTTGTTGGATATACCTTACCTTATGCTTGGGTTGGTAATAGTGAGAAATTCTGTGCGGGACAGTGTGCTTATCCCTACGCTGTTCCACAGTTTATGCCTAATGTGAAACCTTTTAAGTCACCTAATGGTGATGTTGGAGTTGATGGTATGATAAGTGTGATAGGACATGAACTTGCTGAGCTGGCAAGTAACCCTTTGGCTAATGCTTGGTATGCTGGTGGAGATCCAAGTTTTCCAGTGGAAATAGCTGATTTGTGTGAGGGTATTTATGGAACTGGTGGGGGTGGATCTTATACAGGTCAAGTTTTGGATGATCATGATGGTGCCACGTATAATATGAATGGGATTAGAAGGAAGTTTTTGGTTCAGTGGCTTTGGAGTCATGTTTTGAATTATTGTACTGGTCCTAATGCTCTTGATCATTGATATTCTCATCAATGTATGTATATGTACGTACAATGAGATATTTTTATATTATTTTTGGTATCACTCTTTTAGTAACTTGTGTTTTGGGGTTGTTTTGTTGTGGGTTTGTGGTGGTGGTGGTACTGTTGGGGTTTTGTAATTTTTTTGTTACGGTAGCTAAGGTTGATCATTGTGCAAATAATGTAATTTTGATTGCATATGATATATGAAAGTATATAATTATAAAACACCCATTTTTGTTGTCATTGTATGGGAAGGGGGTTTGGATCTTCTATGATTGCTTTCAATTTTGCTGGAACAAATATTGATTCTAAAAATATAAAATTGATTTTGCATTTAAAATTTAATTTGATGCTAATTGGTTGTGGAAATATTGAAGTAAACAATTCCATGCTTGGAAGACGTGCGCGGTGCGTTTGAAATGTAGTTCCAAAGTGGCTCTATGACATCCCCCGATAGGGATGCCTAGCTTATTAAGCATCGTTACCTATTAGTGCTCTTTCTTAAAATTTAGAGTGTGGGAAAACTTTTTCATAGACACAACCCTAAATAAATATTATCTCTGCACATTTGAATAAAATTAACAAAATTAAATAAAAATTATTTAGTCACGTTAACTGATATTTTGTAATTTTATTTTCTTAAATATTATCTGTGCACATTTGAATAAAATTAACAAAATTAAACAAAAATTATTTAGTCACGTTAACTGATATTTTGTAATTTTATTTTCTTTTAATTATTTCTTTCTTAATTTTGTGTGTGCGTCCAAATATTTTTATTTTAGTTTATATTCAACTAAGTGTGCCTTGAGAGTGTGTGTTGATGGTCTCCTCTAAGCCAAATATATTTTAACCATAAAGTGCCAACTACTACTCTTTGGCTATAAGAAGGCAATTTTTTGAGACTTTTCTCACTCAAAATGAAGTGTGTTTAGATAAAATCATTTAAAAGTGTAAATCTAGTATAAATATTTTGAAAAATGCTAATAAGTCTTTTTTGACACTATAACGAAACAAATATAATATAAATATTTTAAAATTTGTGTAGTCAATGTCTTTTTTAAAAAATGTGTAGTCAAAGTGTTTTGATATATTCAGACGGACGAGAGTATCAGCGAAGAAGGAGGTGCATGTGAACTTCCTGACTGACGCACTAGATAGAAGATCAACGCTCAGGCCTGCGGATGTTATGGTGTACGGATGGGTAGGAGGAAAACATGCATGTGTAGATTTGACTGGGGTTTCACCACTTGTGGGATTAGGTGTCGGGCCTTTTACTGTAGCACAGGCAGCCCTAAAAGCTACGTCAAACAAAGTGGCCAAACATAAGAAAATGTGTTCTGACAATGAACATGTTTTTAAACCATTTGCTTTTGACACTTTCGATTTCCTAGCACCAGAGGTTGTTGACCTTCTACTTAGAGTTTAAAAGGTCAGGCATAGCAATCTCATGTCTCCTAGGTCCATGAATGTTGTGTTTACGAGGATTGATTTTGCCTTCCAAAAAGATCTAGCGGCGCAGCTTATTGTCCGCTTGCCTTCTATTCAAATGTAAATAATGATTTATATAATTATCCAACATCCATAAGTGATATGTTCAAACAAAAATGATATTTTTTGATATAAAATTTTTCTTTTTTATTTCTTTAACCGGTGTATCAGATGCATTTGGATATTTTTTTAGGGGGGAATTTGGATATCATTTCAACATTTTTTGTCATTGTAATTGAATTTATTCTTCAACAAATTGTTTAATTCATGTTTACATAAAAGTCTTCAAGCATAAATCATTTTTATTATATTTATGTTTGATTTAACTTTTGGAAAATGTAAAATTGATTCAACGGGTAAGGAATTAATTTTGGCATAGTATAATTGATTTTAATTTCAAACTAATTTAACGTTTTTGCCTCTTCAATTCATTTTTCAATGAAAGTATTTAAATATAAATTATTTTAAATGTTTGGTATCAATTTTAATAACCAAAATCTGAGTGGTTCGTTGCAGTTCTTACAAACCTATTGAGATAACAAACAAACACATTTACTTGTAGTCAAAATAAATTTTACATAATACATATGTTTCAAATCACAATGAGGTTGATGAAATGACAATGACATTGTCATAATATTGAGGCCTTGAAGTGTTGTTTTTGCCAAAACTAGTGGCATATTGCGTTATTTGGATTATAATCATGGACATAACCATTTGAATTGTGTTATTTGGATTATAATCATGGACATAATTTGGATTTCAATACCATTTCTCAATACTTTATATCATTGAGTGTAAATATCCACTGTATATGTCGATATTTATTTAAAAAACATTTCTCTAATCATTTTCATAAAATTGATTACAAATGCTGCATGTGTGAGTACGATTATGATTATATCCAGAAAAGGAATGAAAGTGGGTAGGTGATGACAATAATAACAAAATCAAATTAGATGGGTTTAGGTAGAGTTTAATTTTTTTTTTAATGGAATCAGAACGGTGGAAATGCATTGTACTATTGAATAGGGATGCTAGTTGCTAGATATGATTGAATGTGATGAACAAGGACAAACTTTCGTAGGTGTTGATGTTGCTCCCTCACAATTGCCCATTTCACTATTCTTGTCCTTGTAAATCTACTAAGGGAATCAAGTAAGGTTGTCATACTCTTGATTTTACATAGACTATTGATGACAACTTTGGTGACAACCTTTCTTTTCTTTCTTTTTATTGGTCAAAAACAATGGAGAGAGAAAAATGAATAGAGAGAGAATAAGAATGTCATGTAAGTATGAGAGAGAATGTTGTCCAAAAATTATCACATAATGGTTCTACAAATATCATTTCTCAACTTAAAAATGGTTTATAGACTCGACTTGTAGACTTATATGAATTTATGAAAATTAAAATTGACTTTAAAATCATATGCAAGTGACACATAAATGACATTATATTTATAATAGAACATCAAGTAACATAAATGTTAAAATTTCAAACTCCATAACAAATTTCAAACTTCATAACAAATTTTTGAACAAAAATAAATTATATTAGAGCAAGCAAAATAGAAAAGTAAAAATACCGTAGATGAGACAAAGCTTCTACCATACTACCATGTACTCTATGATGCTTTCTATAGATCTTTCTTTGAGCCCGAGTCAAACTCTGTCTATCCACCGTCATTCCTTTATAATCAACAAGAAAAGTAACATCATCTTCAATGATGTCTCATAACTCATCATCAACTCTAAAGATGTAACTATACATCTTCCTTTTCCACCATAAGAACTGAGAAACATCTCCATTGAATGATGGAGGTCTGGTTGAATAGTTGTTCTTCTAAGAGGCAGAAGTGTTGGTGTTGTAATCAAAATGTATGGCTGCATCAATACTACTACCACTAGTACAAGAACTCACAAGAGTGTGATCACCAAACATGATTAAAGGTTTTTCTCATGATCTTTTCAGTGGCACAATTAAGTGGCTGAGCACATATCATGTTCTGCTATCAACTGAAGTTGAGAAAAATACAAGAAGGTGAGGTTGAATTATGATGACTTTTGCAAACTTCTTCTAAGTGTTTAAATTGATCAGTGTCTGAAGCTACAGTTCAGAGCCTGAAACAGGGTTATGAGATAAAGCGGCTTAAAACATAAACATAAATATTTTATATACACACACACACATACTAGTTCCTCTCACAAACCAGTGTAGTCTAGTCTTCTTGCACTTCCAGCGAATTTTCACTATAATCACTAAAAATTACATTTGCTCAAGCATGCAAGCAAGAGACTTTTACGGTCTAACTCAATCAAATAAAAGATTGTGTGAGATTTACACTTGATATACAATCAAAGGTGTAAGCAATACAAAATAGAATGAACTCTTGAGACTTAAGAATTTCTAAGGTATAAAGTTTGTCAAAGTAAAGACACTTTTCCAAATATGCAGAGTCTTATTTTTCTTCAAGTCTTCAGCTTCTTATATAGAAGGAAATCTGAGAGACGTTTGAGAGGTGTCAGCACATTACTTTGAGACCTTAAGAATCTTGATCATAGACGTTGAAATGTTTCTTGATTTGATTAATGTTATTGAAAAGACATTTGAAATTCTTTTTCTTCAAAAAGAATTATTTGTTTCATTTCAATTTCCCTTGAAGTTCTTTGTTATTTCTGCACGTGGTCAGAAAAGGACACACTGTATTATCTGAGTCTGATAGTGATCTCTTCAAAAGATAGAAAAACTAGTTAGAATTTTTTCATGTTGAAGTGGCCTTCAAAGTCTGAGTCCTTTTGAAGATACACTTCTTTAGAGTCCAGGTCTTCAGAGTCTGGTCCTGTTTGCCTGTGATTTTGGCAAACGGGGGCTAGTTCTGATTTTTACAAGCGAGATGGAACTAGAAATCTCAAGACTGTTGTGCAAAGGTTTTTTTATAGGAAAATGTTTTGAAAAAAGGCCACGAAATGCACTCAGGTTTCTTAGAGAGCAGGACATGTTTGAATAAAAAGGCACTGTCTCTCGGTAGGTTTGAGTTTGCAAGTAAAAGCTTAAAATAAAGCAAGATAAAAGTAAGTTTACGCACGTAAACTCAAGGAAAAGATAAAATGCATTGCATTAAAATAAAAGGGGTGGTCTACAAATCTGTTTACATACATTCTGTATAACTCGTTTCCCTAGACGCCAGTAGTTTGAGTGTTGTAGAATTCTGTATATGATTTGCGACCCACTTTATGGCTTGGAAACTACTATTTATACTAAAAAACTAGATGGCGAACCACTGAGCCCATGATCAGCACTTCTTCCATCTTGGACAACCACTTGTCCCACGTTTTCCACTAAAAGGAAATCGTCTCCTTGCTTGAAATCGTGTTTTCTCGCCTTTTGCTTGTCTTCGACGCGAAGCATCCTTTCAGCCTTGCTTTGTCGAGATTCTGACCATACGCTCTAGGCTTGATGCTTTGTCGAAGCTCTTCAATTTATATGCGAAAGCTTTTCGACTCCTGCAAAGTTAAAGGTCACACAAATGTCGACCATATTAAATGAGTCTGACAAATTTACAAGCTAACAAATGCCTCCCAAAAATCTCATTTTCGACGACATAAACTCTCATTAAAGAGGAGAAGTTTGGAATTTTTTAGAAACTCTTATTTCCACTACTATGGCGTCATTGTCATCATTGCATTCAAATATAGTCGTTTCCTCTCCCATCTAACGAAACTTTTCTTCGAAATCTTTTGGAACACGCTTTCTGTTCAGACAAGTTGATAGGGTCTTCATAACTCTAGGCTTTCCTTCATTATTTACCGATCCTCTTCTATTTGACTCTTTGCATCTTTATGCAATTAATGTGCCACCTTCTGCCTCGAGCTTCTTGATTTCCAATGCTTCTAGGTATTCGTCTTTTTCCGATACACGTGGTGACTTTAAAACGCGACATGAAGAGTTTTCATGTGATGACTATAAATCCTTTACCACTCTTCGTTCATTCTCTCCACCACTTTCTTCCATTCCTTTGCATGCTTTTTCCCTCACCAAATAAAGAACAAGAGCATAAAGAATGGAACATATTTCAGATGATGATCTGCTCAATATTCTCAAGAGGGTAGGTGCTTCTAATGTTGGGTGTTTTCTTCATTTTAGAGTAACATCGTCTCGCCACTAGAGGATTGGTAAGACTCCTAAAGTTCTTCCAGCTTTGCCACGGAATTGTCAATCATTCCTTACAGATCCTAAACCTTGCGTCAGGAAGCGAATTCTTATCCAACGTATCACTGATAGCGGGCATCCATCCTTTTGTGTAGCTCGAGCAGCCCATCTTCTTCATGAGAGATATTTCGACCTTGGAGAAATTCAACGAATTCTCCTGAGCGCAAAAGCAAACGGCTCCGTCGAAGCAAATTACTTTTTGATGATTCTCGACGCTTTGGCCAGCAACGGGTTTTCTCCAGCAGATGTCTTCTTGGACTATCAGCTTACGTGCCGCTTCTTCAAAACTTGCAAAGGTTATGGGAGAAACCGAATGTTTTTTCACCACGTCCAGGTTCTGACGACGACTATTTCATGACCGACATCTGTCTTTTCTGTTGTTTCGATGCCGAGCTTGTATGGTTTTTAACCCATTTTCGTTTCTCTGGGGCATTATTATTTTTGTTCCAAGGCCACAAAGCCTCTTTTGGTATGTCAAACTAAAATAGGTTAGGAACTGATTTCGACACCTGTCTTGTAATCTTGCCCGTTAGATGGCTTTTGAGTTTGAAAAGAAGATGCCATTTATATTCCCTGCAGTTATGTTGTTGTTCGACTCAATTTGAATCGAAAACTTTTATGGTAACCTTTCATCATCAACTTTGTTTCTGTCGAAAACTTTTAACTAGGGATCTCTTTACAGGTTTTCCACAAGTAAAGATTTCTATCAATCTTCCATAAACACAACCACTTTATTGATTTTCCCAATTCATCTTTGATCATTGCACGGTAGTATGTGCCACGTGGCCTTTTCTCGGATTTCAAGGAAACCAACTAGAAGTTGTTGAGGAGTTTTAGCTTTTCCACTTCCCCACTATTTTCATTGTGGACACGTGTCGCTACTTCAAAGGTTACAAAAAATAAATCTTCCATTATACTCTTTCATTCTCTATAAACGTGTAACTTCCCTTGATAAAGTTCTCTATGCGAAAACCGCTTCTTAAACTTCCCAGACTTCACGTTTTATTCTCAAGCGTGGACTCTGCCTCAAAATATTGTGGTCTCTTGAGTGAAAAAACGTATTCTCAATTGAAAACTGAGGATCCTCTCACTACACTAAAGATTATCACAATGAGCCAAACCCCCACTTCTCTTCCTTCTTTGGGCTACCCTAAGGCATTTAACCCTGAGTATTTTCGTAGTGCTCAGAAAAATCTTCTCAAACAACTCAAGGATAAGAGTCCGAATGTTGATATTTTCCAAGTATTACAAGAAGACATTCAACGTTCTTCATCTTTGATTATCCTGGTTAAAACCTTCCTCAACTTTCCAGAGTCTGCTGCCAATCCTTCACTTCTTGCTTTTTTAGTGGAATTTGCTCTTATGTTGGACCAAATTTCTCAACTACTCTTTGATAAGCAACAACTTACTGAAGAACTCAAAGAGCGAAGGGGGCTCCGCCAACATCACTTTGATGAGTATGTTACCATCAAACTTGAAGCTTTGTCATTCAACCTACATCCCCATGAAGAGAATGGTATGATCCAGGTAAAGGCCTCTGAAGCTATTGAACATCATGAGAGGGCTGTTACACTTAGGAAACTTATAGAATCCTTGGTCCTGGAAGAAGAGTTTGTGGATTTGAAATTAGAGATTTGTGAATCCCTCTATGAGAAGCTGAAAGCTAACCTTCGCATTTGAGTCGATAGTTAGGTTATCTAGCTTTCTAGGTTTTCGTTTGCAACCTTCGATTTCAATTGTTGTTGCTATGCGTTGTGTTGAGACATAACAATGTCTAATTTCTTTGTAATAGTTCGGTAATGTTTGATATTTCTTTGTTAATCTCAAAGCCAAATGTTTATTTCTTTGTCGAAGTTATATGTTTGTGCTACTTTATTTCACACAAATAGGCTTATATTCTCAGTACATGCCTTTATTTCGACATATTGATCAACGAAATCTATTCTCTTGATGAGAAATGGTAAAGATCTTCAACAATTTAAGCTAAGAATTATTCGCAACAAAGTTATGCATTTGCAAATAGACCAAAATCTGTAAATGAAACTTCAATAAACATAGTTGTTTGCCCCGAAACTTTGATATTGATAAGTTTGCCATATGGGTTCTAAACAAGAATTATATCCATTTTGGTTTCACCCACTGCTTATGGTTTCTTACCCAAACTTTTGAATCTTTAAGGAAGTTAAACGCCAAATTTCACCATTTGATTTTAACTAAGGAGTCACATCAATTCCTTATTAAAGATACAATAAACTTCATGGCCAATTGACCAAAATTTCCTTAAGCCTAAACTTAGGTGCTCCGATAGTATCTTCATTAATGGTCTTCTAACTATCTTTTACTAGGTACATGCCACTAAGGCCTTCTTGATCTCAGATTCCGGCTGAACAACCGTGATCCAATTCCAGGCATCCTACTTAGATGTGATGATCATCTTCATCATTCCCTAAGATTAGGGAATTCAAATTTTCCAAGCTAAGTCTTGTGTCAAGAGTCTGGTTTTCAGGGTTTGTAGCGGTACCTCTCTTAGGCTTCTGGTATTTTCCCCATTGAGTTCTTGTCATGGAATTCTTTCCCTTGTCATGGGAACATCGAGAGGTGTTATGTCCCAAGAAGTTACGATATTTACAAAAAACCTCTTTTCTGACATTGTTCTAGTGGTTGAATTTTTACATCCTTAGGTGCTACCACTTGACCATCAGCAACTAAGAGATCATAAATCTCGTCGCATTTGGTTACGCCGAATGTATATGTCTTGGGGACATATATTTCATTGCTTATTTCGATAGGATTATTCCCATCAGAGGGCCTTAACGATTTACACGTATAAGGGGGCCTTGGTTTCAACTCGGCAATACCAACCTCCTTTATTTCGACATCGCTAAAAGCTATGTTGAATTCTTGGTTGATTTCTTCTGATGCGACAAAAGCAACCTTTTCTTTCCTGAAATGTTTCTGAGTTCTGGCTTTTTCAGCCTTTAGTCTTTTGACTTGTCGAACTTTATCGGCCAATTGAGTCATATCTCTCAAGTGTTGAGTGTCTAATTTCTTCTGAATGGAAAAATTATGGCCACCACTGGCCATCTCGAATAACTCATGTTCAGGCACATGAGTGAAACATCTTGCCTTTAACAATCTGAAACTATTGAGGTAATCATCAATGGATTCAGTGGAACTTCTCTTAACACTCGCCAATTCCTTTAGACTGGTCTTAGATTGGCCCATGTAGAATTGTTCATGGAATAATCTTTCCAATTCAGTCCAATGTTGGATTGAATGCGGTGCAAGAGTAGTAAACCATGTGAAGACATTCTTTGTTAGAGAATTGGGGAAGAACTTCAACCTCAAATTCTCATCATTTGCTAGGTCTCATGCCTCTGTCAAATATCTTGCGATATGTTCGACAGTGGACTCACTGGTATCCCCTGCAAATTTGGTGAACTTAGGAATTTTATAACCCCTTGGAAGTTCAGATTGTAATACCAATTTCGACAAAGGAGAAACAAAGTTTGGCCTATGCAGGCCAATATTTAAACCATTTTGAGCCATTATGTTTTCGACCAAATTGGCTATATTGTTATGTACTCCTACGTTTTATTGTTGGACATTCCTAACAACTTCATCGCCATTATCATTTTGATCTATCAAGATCACTTCAGCTTGACCCTGTATTACTAGTTCGACCGGTTGGGACTGAGGCACAGGTTATTGCCTCTGAACCATTTGTTCAACTAACCGCAATGGTTGTTGATTTTGTATTTGTGTAACCGGTTGGTAAACCGGTTGTAGGGCTGCAAAGAAATCTACTATTCTCCCCATTTGTGTGGTTAAGGCTTGGTAACTCTGGTTTGTGTCCCTTATCAAAGGATTAAACACAGTACCAATTTGTTGTGTTAACAAATTAACCATTTCGTGGTTACTATCATCCATTTGTTGTCTTAAAAAACTCATTGAATCTGTTGTCAACGATGGTAGAGTATTCCGAACAAAAATGCTAGAACTTGAGGGACTATGTACGTTGTGCATTGTGAATGGATTTGCTTGGTCTGCAAAAACGGTAGCACTATTATGTACATTTGCCATCATTGAAGTTGGCATACCATACGGTTGTTCCCTCGAAATGTTATGTAAATTTACATTTCGATCATCAAGTCTAAGCCTGTTTGAAGGAGCACTAGTACTTGGCATGTTGGTAGTCGAAGGAACACCAGCGGTGAATGGGGGTATAACTGTTCCCATTTCTAGTCGTGTCATTTGAGTGGACTTCGAAACGGTTGAAGGAGCAGTTACTCATATTTCCGTCGAGCCTAGCATAGCCATGGTTGCCCCCACAGGGGTTGACACGTTTAAATCTCCCAAAGAGAGGTCGCTTGTAAAGGTTGTGCTTGTGAAGATGATTGTGAAGAGGATGAACTGGCTCGAGCCATAGATTTACCACTTTTCAAATGCATACACTGTAACGCCCTATTTATTATCTAATTATTTTTGGTTGAGTTTAGAGTCTTTTAAATGACTTATATGATTTATGTTGATTTATGACGTGTTGTGATGTTTTAATATTTTATTAAGTGGCTTTAAATTATTTTTTAGTAGAATATGTTGGAAAATTGGAATAAATAGACTCGAGGGGCTGGTTTGGATTTAGTTAGAAAATACGTGGATTTAGTTAGAAAATATGTCGAGGGTGTGAGATATAAAAGCTAAGAGCCAGATACAAATTAGGTTTAGAAGCTTTTGGAGAAAAATAGGAGAACCGAGAGAAGAGGAGAACCAAGAGAAGAGAGAACCTATAGAGTCTTGCAATCACCTATCTAAGGTAAGGGTGAGATTAATATTCTCTAATCTTAGGCTATATGATTCTGAAACTGAATTTAGCATGTAGTTTTGTTGTTGTTCATGTGAATTTGAGAATTAGGGTTAAAAATCAGATTTGATGAAAGAACACGTAGAATTGGTTGTTAAGAGTGTAGAAAGTCCGTAGAATTCATAGATAAATGATGTTCAGGTTGTAGAATGATCATAGGTTGAGTTTCATATCAATTTTGGAATTGGGGTTGATGAAAATTGGGTTTTTGAAAATCGCACTTCCCGACAGAGAACCTGTTACGTTCGCCACTGCAAGTAGCCTGCTCGCCACGGCGAGCTATACGTGACAGAGAGAAGAGTTTGCTCGCCATCCACTCGCCACAACGAGTAATGTGTAACAGAGAGTAGTGTTTGCTTGCCTTTCACTCGCCACGGCGAGTGAGCTTGTCCGCCACTGCGAGTAAGCCAACCCGCGAGGCGTGTAGTGTAGTAACCTAGTAGTGCTGTACCTTTTTCATGTTCTTCTGTTGTAGTCATACATTTCTATTTTGAATTAGCCTTAGTGCATACTTGAAAGCTTAGGGTGATGTTATCAGTTCTAATGGCATTGTTTTGTATGAATAACTTGATAGATGAATTATTACATGAAGGTATGTATATATGTTGATGATTATTATATGAATAACTTTGTTGACGAAATATTACATAAAGGTATGTATAGGTGCTGATAATTACTATGTGAATGTATATGTTGAATTAACATGATGATTATATGATGTTGCAATTAAATGATGAATATTTGTGGAGTCGTTGTTGTTGTTGTTGTTGTCGTCGATGTTGTCATTACCATTGATGTCGTCAAGTCGTTGATGTTGTACATTGTTGTTGATTAAGTCATTGAGTCCATGCATACTCATATAAAGTTGGGGGCTCATGCCCTGTGAATGTTAATCATTCAAAACACGTTGATTTTAGGAGTTTATGCTCCAACGTTGATTTTAAGAGTTTATGCTCCAACGTTGATTTTAGGTGTTTATGCTCCAGCGTTGCTTAAAGAGCCATTGCTCTAACACGTTGATTGGTACCACATGCATACTGCATAGTCAAGTTGTTGTTGTGTCGTGCATTGTCGTTAATGTTGAGTCGTCGTCGTCGTCGTTGAATAGTTGTTGTTGATTTAAATGCTAAGTGGGAATAAATAAGTACATGTGAAATATTATTGTTGTTAATTATTGTTGTTTAGGTTGTTAAATTCTGTTGATGAATTATATGCTCATTATTATTGAATGTGAAATCTCACCCCTTCTGTTTGAATGTTGCCTCTATGTGGGTAATGTGCAGATAACCAGGATTAGCTGTTGATGTGAGTTGACTCTCTCATGCGTCGTCTTAGGGTCGCTCTGTTACGTAACGGGATGGGGATTTTTGCTATGTTTTCCCCTGTTGCGTATTACTTTTGAAAACTATGTTGTTGAACCTTTTGAATTGAGATTTTTAATTAAGTTGTTTATGTTGAGGCCGTAGTGCCAAAGTTGTTAAACTATTAATCAATTTTCCACTGCGATGTTTTGCTAAGGTTGTTTTAATAAATAGTAACTTTACTCTATTTATACTTGAAATGTAGTGTGATATCCCGTTTTACGTTGGATACTCTGATTATTTGTATTATTTACATTGTTGGAAAAATGGGGTGTTACATACACAAACAATCTTGTGTTTTTAGCAATAAAGTTACCCGAAAATATTAACAAAATCATAAAACCAGATCTCTTCAAAGAGATAGATTTTTGAAAAAGTTTTTAAAAACGGTTTTTTGATTTTGAAAATCAATTGCACAAACTGGGTCCCATCGGTGTAACACCCCGTTTTCCCAACAATGTAAATAATACACATAATCAGAGTATTCAACGTAAAACGGAATGTCACACTACATTTAAAGTATAAATAGAGCAAAGTTACTATTTATCAAAACAACCATGTCAAAAATTCATTTATATCGCAGCGGAAAACTTAGTTCATCATTCAACAACTTTGACACTATGGCCTCAACATAACAACCTAATCAAAAATCTTAATTCAAAAAGGTTCAACAACATGGTTCATAAGTTTAATACGCAACAGTGAAAAACACAGCAAAAATCCCCATCCCGTTACAAGTTAAGATACATCAAAAGGCAATCAAAACACTTACAAACATGGAATCATATCATCAATTCACCGCAAAATGATCATTATGTTCATTTTTCACCAAAATTCACATTTTCTCATTTTTCATTCAAACTTCACAAACTACCACACCAATTCAAACCTCATCAACATGCAAATATGTATAAACATTTATGAAGTGAATTTAAAGATGTTTCAACAATAATTTTAACACTCCATTTTTCCAACAATGTAAATAATACAAGTAATCAGAGTATTCAACGTAAAATGGAATGTCACACTACTTTTAAAACATAAATAGAGCAAAGTTATTATTTATCAAAACAACCCTGTCAAAAATTCATTTATATCGCAGCGGAAAATTATTTCAAAAATCAACAACTTTATTCAACAATCTTTGGCACTACGGCCTCAACATAAATAACTTAAAGGAAAATCTTAATCCAAAAAGGTTCAACAACATAGTTCATAAAACAATACGTAACAATGGAAAGTAAAGCAAGAATCCCTATCCCGTTATGTATCAGAGCGACCCTAAGACGACACACGAGAGAGTCAACTCACATCAGCAGCTAATCTTGGTTATCTGCACGTTACCAACATAGGGGCAACATTCAAACAGAAGGGGTGAGATTTCACATTCAATAATACTAAGCATATAATTCATCAACGGAATTTAACAACCTAAACAACAATAGTCAACAACAGTAATACTTCACATATACTTATCATCAATAATGTTCCACATATGCTTCATTTATTTTCACTTAGCATTTAAATCAACAACAACTACAACTCAACATTAACGACAACGCAACGACGCAACAACAACTCGACTATGCAGTATGCATGTGGTACAAATCAACGTGTTAGAGGAAAAAGCTCTTCAAGCAACGCTGGAGTAATAAACTACTAAAATCAACGCTGGAGCATAGCTCCTAAAATCAACACTGGAGCAGCAAACTCCTAAAGGCCAGCTGGAGCAAATAACTCCTCAAAGACAACGCTGAAGTAACAAACTCCTAAACACAACACTGGAGTATAAACTCCTAGAATCAACGCAATATGAATGATTAATATTCAACAGGGCATGAGCCCCCAACTTTATATGAGTATGCATGGACTCAACAACTTATTCAACAACAAC
>Ga0228711_1001949_pt1 | contig 31227 bp, 13 predicted proteins | sample MedpolnodulmetaG_2_FD_177996 | JGI IMG/M metagenome (GOLD analysis project Ga0228711, IMG submission 177996) | Root nodule microbial communities from Medicago polymorpha collected in Santa Monica, California, United States - brown nodules | ecosystem: Host-associated > Plants > Roots > Nodule... | reverse complement strand
TGGACATTCATCTCACCATTTATATTTATTTTTAAGATATTATTATAATTGTAAATTTAAATAAATTCAATTCAGTTTAATATATTTACACGTGTATTCGTGCACACAGACTTATTTAATATCTAACTCGGGCAAGGCCGGGCTCTAAACTAGTTGAAATAGATAATCATTGTTAGTTTGATTTTTATAACTTGAAATCAACAAACATTTATATTTTTAGTTTTAATAAAATTAAAATTTCATAAAAAAACACCATTTATAATTTTCAAACGTTATCGCAAGGAAAAGATGGACACATGAGTATCCGTCTTTTCGCTAGTAGTAGTAATAATAAAGTAACACTTCGATTAAAAAAAATCTCAAAATATAAAGAGAAAAAAAGTCTTGATTGAGTCCAAAGCGTAACATAAACCTTACGATAATTGATACAAGTTTATTTCACATTTAAAATAGCTGCAACGAACTTTTGTTAATATATAAGGAAGTAAACATCTAAGAAGAACAAATGAAACAAAAATTGATAAATTGAAGTTTTTTTGTTGTTGCTTGATAAGCGAAAATGTTCCATGTCATTTGTTTTTTCCTTATATACTACAACGTATCGTAAAATAAAATCAAAACATACTTAAAAATAAATAAGTATCTTTCACTCTTTATTCTCAGTAAAAAAAAAAATACCCAAACAAAAAATAAAACGGATATATTGATAATTATTTCTTTTTTATTTGTCAACCACATTGTCCATCTATTGATACTCTTTCCACTTCTATATTTTCATTTACTCTCTTATGTAATTGTTGAAGTTTGATTCTATTTGATGGTAAAAATAATTGTTGTTATTGTTTCTTCATATCGTAAAAATTAGTATTTGCAAAAACAGCTACAAGATATATTAAACCAAAATAACTCAAATTAAATTGTATATTTGTAAGGTTATTGAAACTAAATTGGATAAAATGAGGAGAAATTAGTGTGTTTAGAAAATTAGAGGGCCTACTAGTTATAATTAAAAGAAAATTTAATTTTCCAGTGGTATAATATTTTAAACATTGTAACAAAAAAAAATACATTTTAATATCTCTGAACCGTTCCTTTGAAACATTTCCAAATTTTCAAGACAATTCCTAAAACACCCTTTACTAATTAAGTCAACATAATGAAATATAAGAAGGAAAAAAAAATTATGTAGTTTTTTTTTTGAGTCTAGCCTAGTGACTAGAGCTCGCACATAATATTAAATGTGTGGAGAAGTGGGGTGTAGGGGTTCGAACCTTGCATAAACTATGTAATGTCTCTATCAACTATCAACTGAGTTAAGCTTGAAGATTTTTTATTTTTTTTTTTAAGGAAGGAAATTATGTATACAATATTTTTACTTTTTATCGCGAGAACACATTACCATTGATGGAGTACTGGTAATGCTCCGAATTCCGAAACCTGCAGCAATGAAAGCGTTAGAATCAATTGCTCGTAATCTCAGATTCATCAACTCGTTACTCACCATCCGAGTCACTACAACTCGCTCACTCCACCAGGTTTCTCACTTCTCTCTCTACACCCCACCACCCCTTTTTCTTCCCTCCCCGTTTCACGGTTCACCTTTTCACCAAAAACACTCTTTTTCTTCAAAACCAAACTCCATTGTAGAGCTTATTCAAACAAACGCTTGGTCTCAAGGGTTTGAAAAGGAGTTAGAAAATTGTTACCCTTCTTTGACCCATGAAACTGTTGTTTACATTTTGAAACAATTGGATAATGACCCATTAAAAGCTTCTTGCTTTTTCAATTGGGTCAGTAAGAAAAATTGGTTTTTGCTAAGTTCTTCATTGTGTAATTTGATTCTTAGGATTTTAGCTAATAAGGATACAATTGAACAATTTTGGATTCATTTAAGGATGATGAGGAAAAAAGGGTTTTATCTTGATCGAGTTACGTATAGGTCGATTTTAGAGGGTTTTAGACGAGAAAAAATGAATAGGGATTTCGCTTGTCTTAAAACATTTTTTAAGAATATGGTTGAGGAAAATGCAAGGCAAGTTGTTTTCAACAAGGTGGTTGGTGTGATTTTAGGATCCGAATGGGGTGATGAGGTTGTGAATGAGCTTGTAGAGCTTAAGATTCGATTTTTGGATAGTTTTGTGACACGGGTTTTGAAAGAGCTTCGAAGTTGTCCTTTAAAGGGTTACAAGTTTTTTTATTGGGTTGGGAAGCAATCTGATTATCAACATAATGCTGTGACTTACAATGCAGTTGCTAGAGTTCTTGCTAGGAAGGATTCGATTGAGGAGTTTTGGAGTATTCTTGTGGAGATGAAGAGTGTGAATTATGAATTGGAGATTGATACTTATATGAAGATAACAATGCAGTTTGTAAAGAATCAGATGATGGAGGATGCTGTTAAGCTTTATGAGCTTATGATGGATGGTTCATATGAGCCATCGGTTCACGATTGCTGTGTCCTTTTAAACGCTATCGCTACAAGTGATTCACCGAATTCAGATCTTGTTTTCAGGGTAGCCAAGAAATATGAATCCGCAGGGTATACTCTCACCAAGGAAATCTATGATGGAATACACAGGTGTTTGACAAGTGCGGGGAAATTTGATGAAGCTGAAAATATTGTTAAGACTATGAGAAATGCTGGCTACGAACCTGATAATACTACATACAGTCAACTAGTTTTTGGACTTTGTAAGATGAAGAGGGTTGAAGAAGCATGTAAGGTGCTGGAGGAGATGGAATCTAGTGGCTGCATTCCTGATAACAAAACTTGGTCCATCTTGATCCAAGGGCATTGTGCTGCCAATGAATTAGATAAGGCATTACTTTGTTTAAGTAAGATGATTGAAAAGGACTGCAATCCAGATGCTGCTGCGATAGACGCTTTGGTTGATAGCTTTCTTAGTCAAGAGAAAATAGACAACGCATACAAGTTTCTTGTAGAGATGGTTGAGATATGCGCTTCTCCTAGGCAATGTACATATGAGAAATTGATTCAAAACCTGTTAGGAATCGGAAAATTTGAGGATGCACTTGACCTTCTTTGTTTGATGAGGAAACACAAGTACTCTCCATTCATCAAACCAATTGTGCAGTATGTTTCAAAGTTTGGGACCGTGGAGGATGCTGAGAAATTCCTGAAGGCATGGACAAAGGGAAGTCCTCGGTCCCATTCCGCCTATCTTCATGTTTTGGAATCTTTCATCGGAGAAGGTAGACTCTCTGAGGTCAAAGATCTATTGTGCAAGTTTCCTTCGCAGATAAAGAGACATAAAAAGGTCAATGAATTTTTTAGCTTCAGTGGAGACTCGGATGTTGCTAGTGCTACTTGATGCCCAGAAAACTTTTCCTTCCAAGTGTCCAAAATGCGTCAAAAGTCAGAGGTCTTGGGTTGGATTCCTGCTTGCGGTCTTTCAGAAATCTGTCATTTGTAAGCATCAGGCTAAGCTACTGATCTATGGTATGCCATGATCTTGGATTCAGGCTAGTGACAACCTCCTTTCACTCTAGACTACTAATTGCAATTTGCAAGTTTCTCCAAATGATTAACTTTGATCAGGCTTTTAGGCGTGTTTGGTTTTTGCACTGTGCAGAAAACCTCGTCTGAACCAGTAATTTCATCCCTAACACAATGTTTTACAAGGTTTACCAATTACATCTTTTTTTATGTTCATCTTTGAGAGACTGACCTTTGATGAGTACTGTTTTGAGGGTGAAAATAGAAGTAGGAGTGCTGTTTTGGCTTCCGAGGATAGTTTTTATTTTTTTTTACAAGGCCTGCATCATTGTTCACTATGTTACACTTCAGTGTATTTTGATGAGTGCCTAAGTTGACTACACTCACTTTGGAACTAAGAAATAAGAACGATGTTATCATTTTCAATGAATTACTATTTTGTTTTGAAGCTCTTCCCCCGTTGACGAGGTAATGTTAACAAAGATTATTGACAAAATCAGATGATAGTTTACGTACTCTTTGCCTTATAGTCTTACTTCTTAGTTGCCTTCAAAAAGGGCAAAAGAAGCGAGAGTTCATAATCATACAAATACATTGTTACACATCTAGTTTGGACCAATTAGTCTCAGTTTTATATACAGATCTAATATTTTGAGCATAAAAATATTGTTATTAAGTTGCAGTAAAAAAAAATTGTTTATAGTTATGTGTAGTAAAACAAACTGTGTAGAAGGGCTTCCTCTTTTTAGCACTTGATACCATTTAAAATATAGGTTTCTTACTTATCAGGTAAGAAGATATTATGAATCACTCATTAAAAAAAAATTGCTTGGACTCCAGCTCTAGTAAGCAAATAAAGAGTATTATTATTCATAGACTATGCTTCTATGAGCAAAAATGAATCTTTTGCTTTGTAGGTGTGGAGGTGCATTTTCGTTGCTAGCTTGTGCTCAACCTATATTGTCCCCATTCTTTACTTTCACTTCCAATTGCTTGCTGATAAGTTAACAAGAGTATGTGATCTACATTCATTCATAACTCATTGAATAGGATGGATACATTACAAAAATCATGTTCTTATGCCGACATCTACCGTCATCTTATGTTATAGTAATTGTTGGATTCAGTTTCATCTTCTTCTTTTACAGAAAAATATACTTTGTTTCATTAAAAATCAAGTGCCCAATAGAAGCAGGAACATCAACAACTTGCATTTAAACTGGCTGTTGCCTTAACAAATTGATGAGCAATCGTGTTAGCTTGTCACCTGGTGAACTCACAACATGAGAGTTTAAACAAGATAACAAAAGGAGTCTCGAAGCAATCAAGTTCACTTCCATTCTAAAAAAAAAGAGTATGTATATTTCCTTCAGTATTTCGGTTGGTAAATAATAATTTAGTTTCATTAATTTGTATTACTTGGATAAACTTGTATTCTATAACCAATGAACTCCAAATTTCACTCTCTTATTTAATAAAATAATATTGATCTCATACTTTAAAAACGAGTCGTGCATAAATTGATGAGATCTACATTGATTTTACTTAATAAGAGAACGGGTGTTAGATCTAGTGTTCAAAAAAGAGTGTTCCTAACATTCCTCTTTTGAAATATATCACAGTTTTCAAGTAAATCGAAGTCTCCAACTATAATTTTGGGGGAAGAAGGTTAAATAAGGAAATCCAAAATTAGTTAATGTTGCAACTAATTGCACATCAAATGCAACATAAGCGTAACTTGATGTCTTTTATGTGAACTTAGATGGAAAAGACTAATTTTCGCAAACAACCTTAACTTAAATTCAAAATGAAGTAAAAGGGTAAAAGGACAAAAGGATAATTAAACTATTCGGTAAAAGACATTTTCCTTTTACTCAAGTCTATTTTTATTTATTTTTTTACAAAAATAAACGATATTCATTCATTCAAATTGATAGAGTACATCGATACAATATAAATCCAAATTCGCTAAAAACAAAAGGGATGAATCTGTGAACAAACTCACAGCATCCATGTTAATAACATAAAACGGCAAGGTACCTATGCCTACAAATACGACTAATATGAACACACCGCACAAAGACGGGAAATCAAAACAAACAGAGTCGTTCAGAGACGACGAAATCACAAAAACAAACGAAAGAAAACAGAAAATATGTGAAATCACTTATTCAATTAGAATAGAAGGAGAAACAATTCGAAGGGGTGATTTTTGGGTCAAAATTGAACCTAAATCACCCCTCTGAAAAGAAGAAGAAGAAATGGGTGACAGTTAAGGTAAGGGTTTTGGAAGTGTTGTTGATGGTGATTAAAGTTTTTTTTTTTTTTTACTTAAGTCTATTTGTAAACTTGTTTTATTAATGATATTTTGAAAATAATAGTTGTTCTTGTTGGAGAATATAAATGTCGACGGTGCAAAATAGCTTTTGCAATGATTTATGACGGTTGACGTAAATCCTTTATCAATGAAGGAGATGAACATACAAAGACACTCCAACACTTAAGTCAATGAGGTTTCAATGTGATTTGAGGAGATTTTACATAATGAGATTGTGTACCTTATGATCATGTGGAGGGCTCGTATGAACTCTAAGAGCGTTGGTTGGTGCATCACAATTCTTCAGAAGTGTATGTAGTCTGCAACAATAGATAGGCACCTTATTAGACCTTAGTTGTGATAATTGAATGTCATAGAAATATAATCGGGTTTTATTCCAAAAAAAAAAAAAACAAAATTTAGGTACAATTTTCTAGGTGCTTTTCGTATGGTTCTTAATTAAAAATACAACTTTGTTAGAGATAACAAACTCTAAGATAATTATGAATTTAAGAAAATCATGGTGAATTTAGCTAAGAAGCATGCGAAAAAGGACCTAAAGAATTCTACTTAATTTTTTTTTTTAAAAAAAGAAAAGAAATATAATCGGGTTGGCAAGACAGTAGATTCCCATAAGAGAAAATCATCCTTAAACCCTTCCCAAAAACACAACCTTATTAGTGTCGCGCAGCAATTTCTTCTCCGATACAATCCAAACTTTTACGATGAATCGCATGAAAGCAATAACAACTTCTCTCAAATCCCTCAAATCATCATCATCATCATCATCACGCGCCACACAAGTTCTTGCAACTCGGTACCAGGTTTCTCATTTTTCTTCTTCCTCCTTTTCACTTCCTCTGTTGAATCGTTCACACAATTTATTACCTTTTCACAACAGTCATCAAAAACACTATTTTTCTTCAAAACCCAACTCAATTTTAGAGCGTGTTTACAACAACGATTGGTCTGAAGAGTTAGAGAAAGAGTTGGAAGAATGTCGTGAATCATTGACCCATGAAACTGTTGTTTATGTTTTGAAACGATTGGATAAAAACCCACTTAAAGTTTTCACCTTTTTCAATTGGGTTAGTGAGAAAGATTGGTTTATGGCAAGTTCTTCGGTTTATAGCTTGGTTCTTAGGGTTTTAGCTAGGAATAAGAATATGAAAGAGTTTTGGATTGTTCTTGGGGCTATGAAGGAAAATGGGTTTTATTTAGATGAAGAGATGCATTTGATGCTTTCGGCGGATTTGAAAAAGACGAAGATGAAGAGTGATGATGTTGAGTTTTCACGTTTCTATAAAGGGATGCTTGAGCAGGATGCAATGCTGAGTGTTGTCAAAAAGGTGGTTGGTATTATTTCAGGGTCTGATTGGGACGATGAGGTTGAGAATGAATTGCAGAAGGTTAAAATTCAACTTTCGGACAATTTCGTGATTAGGGTTATGAAAGAGCTTCGAAATAGTCCTTTAAAGGCTTATAAGTTTTTTCATTGGGTTGGAAAGCAATCTGGTTATCAACGGAATACAGTGACTTATAATGCAGTTGCTAGAGTTCTTCCTAGAATGGAGTCAATTGAGGAGTTTTGGAGTATTCTTGAGGAGATGAAGAGTGTCGGTCATGAATTGGATGTGGATACTTACATTAAGATATCGAGGCAGCTTCTAAATAATAGGATGATGGAGGACAGTGTCAAGCTTTATGAGCATATGATGGATAGTTCTTATAAGCCTACAGCTCCGGATTGCATTGTGCTTTTAAAGAGCCTATCTACAAAGGATAAGCCAGATTTGGATTTAGTTTTCAGGGTAACTAAGAAATTTGAGTCTACAGGGTATACTCTTTCCAAGGCAGTCTATGATGGTATTCATAGGTCTTTGACAGGTGCTGGGAAATTTGATGAAGCTGAAAAGATTGTCGAGACCATGAAAAATGCTGGCTACGAACCGGATAACATCACATACAGTCAACTTATTTTCGGACTTTGTAAGACGAGGAGGTTCGAAGAAGCACTTAAGGTAATCGATCATATGCAAGCTATCAATCTTTGGGTTGATATCAAGACTTGGACCATCTTGATCCAAGGGTACTGTGATGCCGGCGAACTAGATGACGCGTTACTTAGTCTTTATAAGATGATGGAAAAGCCTTCCAGTCTAGATGCTGAATTGTTGGAAGTACTGGTTGATGGTTTTGTTAAGCAAAAGAGAATAGACGATGCATACAAGTTGCTTCTAGAGATAACTGGCAAGGGTCATTTAAGTCCATGGCAAGCTACATTCGAGAAGCTGATTGATGGTCTATTAGGAGTTAGAAAGTTCGAGGAGGCGCTCGACCTTCTTCGTTTGATGAAGTCTAAACAATACTCTCCATACCATGAACCATTTGCATCATATATTTCGAAGTTTGGGACCATGGAGGATGCTGCAGAATTCCTGAAGGCATTGAGTATAAAAAATTACCCATCTCATACAATTTACCTCCAAATTTTTGAATCCTTATTTCAAGAAGGTAGATTTTCAGAGGCCAAAGATCTATTGTACAGGTGTCCTCACCATATCCGGGAAAATAGTAAAATCTCCGAACTTTTTGGTTCATCCAAGAGTCAGGCGACTGATAGTCATATGGCTGCTACTTGATCCCTAATTTTTTGTACGCACGAGGCAAAAAACCTCATGTAACCTGTAATTTCATCACAGAGAGCAATTTTGTTTAGATGGTTTACTCATTACAGCTTCTGTGTTCATCTAACATTGTGTGACCTTTCTGAGTGCTGTTTTTAGGTGACCTTTCTGTGTTCATAATGTTACCGTTTATTTTGATATATGCCTAAGTTGACTAAGAAATAAGAATGATATTTCATTTTCAATGAATTACTGTTTTGTTTTGAAGTTGTTCGCTGTTGAAAAGGTAATGTTAAGAGAAAGTATTGAAAAAATTATACGATAGTTTACATACTCTGCCTTATAGTTTGGACAAACTACTCTCAAATTTATAGGATACAAATATCATCTTTTGAGCATAAAATAGTTATATGTATGTGTAAAAAAAGTATACGTTAGAAGGGTTTCCTCCTTTTTGAGGCAATTTGTTATACTCCCAATGTTTCTTTTTAATAGTCGTTTTATACAGGCAAAAATTGCTACCTAGACAAACACCAAAATCACTCCTGAGCAAAAAAAGGCTACTCCCAAATAACCACTGCTGAGCACAACAAAAGGACCTCTCCCAAATCAGAGAGAACAACCGATACTAGGCAATGTAAGGTGAAACAAACTATCATTATGAATGAATTGATGCAAGTATATACTCCATGACAGCTGAGAATGAGCATAAGACAAATCCACCATCAAAACTACAAAGATTTGTGATTTTCTGCAAAATGTTGTTATCCAATACAAGCTCTTGGATTCAAGTACCATTGAGCAATATTATACTCTATGTTGTTAGATTTCAACTTCAGCCAATTCCAATAGTTCCTTTTCACAAGCTCAACAATGTTATCCAAGCAAATATCTTTGTTTTGGAACACCTTTTCATTCTTTGACTTCCTAATGCTCCAAATACATGCGGACCAAATCACACCGACTCTGTTATACAAAACTCTACCGTTGTAGGCCAGACCTTCAAATTGATCTAAATGCAGTAAGCTTTCCTTTTGAAACACCGTGGAAACCCCTAATCACTTGCGGACAACATACCAAAGGGAACCATGATTCTTCTACATCACAATCTCCCACGAACCGAAGGGGACCATGATCAATGAGTAATTGAGAAAAGGTAGAATTGCCAAATTGTACCTTAAAAAATCAAAACGACAATTAGAAATACAAAATCAAGCATCTAATGATACTTAAAAAGGAAATCACATTCGTTTGTTACTTTTAAAAAAAATAATCTAAAAAGTAAATTAAAAACAACTTCTACTTCTCAAAAGGTAGATAGTGAAAATGCAGGTCTCAATGCAATATTCACTGTCTTATTATCCTATTAGGTGAATTCAACGCAAGTTCTCATCCCTTTATGTGTGACATCATTTCATCTAATAATATAGTGAGGTTAGAATTCATTGGTTATAAAATACAAATTTATCCAAGGAATGCAAATTTGTCAAGAGTAATGTAACTAAATTATTACATTTTCCAACCAAAATAATGAAGGAAATATGGACTTCGAACAATGCATTTATAAACAAAATATATTCTTATTTTATTTTATTTTTTAAAATGAAACTGAATTTGATTGCTTAGGTAAAATACAATGTGAGTATGTGTGATTTATTAAAAAAAAAATGTGAGTATGTGTGACAAAGAAAGTTGTAGCTTTAACGTAATTTTTTTTTTAAGCTTTTAAGAGTTTTGCTAACGAGTATCTTAAGAACAACTTTAAGGATTTTATTAAAAGAAATTTTATTTTAAAATTGCAAGTTGTTCCTTTAGTAAATGTAATGATTAGACGACTTTTTAATACAAACTTTTTATTTTTAGTACTTTAACCAATGCCTTTTTTTTTTTTTTAGGGATTAACCAATTTCTGCTTAAGGGCACTGTTCTCCTTTGAGCAATGGTTACTTTAATCTATGACTCTGCACCTCACTGTTATATAGGTCCTTGACTCAGTATTAAATACAAAGAAGTCCCTGACTATGCACTTCCGTTATCGCTTTAGTCCTGACGTTAAATAATTCTGTTAAGTGTGTCACAGAGACTAAAGTGAAAGTAGAAAATTGTCACTTTGGTCCCTGAACCAAAAATCAATATCCCCAACTTAAATATCAAATCCCTAAATTCCTTAAATTGAAAATCTCAAATCTATAATTTATTATCTTATTTGACAATATTAATATAACATTTTTTTTTGTTTTGATCAAAATATAGCGTTCTTTTATTTAAAATTAAAAAATAGAGATTAATAATATAACATAATTTTTTTTGTTACACAATTGGTTATTTAATACTGTGGACAATGTTTTACCGTTAAGCATAAAAAAAATTACACAGAACTTTCAATACAATTTATAGAACATACAATATTTAATACATATGAAGAAAAAAAAAAGCTACAATGTTTAGAAAAAAGTCACATATTGGTTTATATTTTTTTAGGAATTTAGGGATGACATTTAGGGATTTGAGATTTAAGTTATGGATATTGATTTTTGGCTCAGGGACTAAAGTGACCATTTTTTACTTTCACTTTAGTCCCTGTGACACACTTAACATAATGATTTAACGTCAGAGACTAAAGTGACAACGGAAGTGCAGAGTCAGAGACTTCATTGTATTTAATTCTGAGTCAGAGACCTATATAACAGCGAGGTGCAGAGTCAGGGACTAAAGTGACTATTTGCTCATTCTCTTTTATTTAATATAGTCGGGTTAGGCTAGATCCATATACCCACAAAACAAAACCCATCGTTCAACCTTAAACCCTTCAAAAAACACAACTTTTGTGTCGCACAACAATTTCATCTCCGAAACAAACACAACACTTTTACGATGAATCGCATGAAAGCAATAACCTCGTCCCTCAGATACCTCAAATCATCATCATCATCACTTGGTACACGAGTTCTCGCAACTCGGAACCAGGTTTCTCACTTTTCTTCTTCCTCTTTTTCACTCCCTCTTTTGAACCGATCCAAAGATTCGTTATGTTTTCACAACAATCATCAAAAACACTATTTTTCTTCAAAACCCATCATGATTTTAGAGCGTGTTTTTACCAATGATTGGTCTGAAGAGTTAGAGAAAGAGTTGGAAGCATGTCGTGAATCATTGACCCATGAAACCGTTGTTTATGTTTTGAAGCGATTGGATAAAAACCCAATTAAAGTTTTTACCTTTTTCAATTGGGTCAGCGAGAAAGAGTGGTTCATGGCAAGTTCTTCAGTTTATAGCTTGGTTCTTAGGGTTTTAGCTAGTAATGAGAAGATGAAAGAGTTTTGGATTATTCTTAGGGCTATGAAGGAAAAAGGGTTTTATTTAGATGAAGAGACTCATTTGACGATTTCGATGGGTTTAAAAAGGGAGAATTTGAAGAGCGATGTTGTTGCGCTTTCACATTTCTATAAAGGGATGCTTGAGCAAAATGCAATGCAGAATGTTGTTAAAAAGGTGGTTGGCATTATTTCAGGGTCTGATTGGGATGATAAGGTTGAGAATGAACTGGAGAAGGTTAAAATTCAGCTTTCGGATAATTTCGTGATTAGGGTTATGAAAGAGCTTCGAGATAGTCCCTTAAAGGCTTATAAGTTTTTTCATTGGGTTGGGAAGCAATCTGGTTATCAACAGAATACGGTGACTTATAATGCAGTTGCTAGAGTTCTTCCTAGAATGGAGTCAATTGAGGAGTTTTGGAGTATTCTTGAGGAGATGAAGAGTGTCGGTCATGAATTGGACCTTGATACTTACATTAAGATATCGAGGCAGCTTCAAAAGAATAAGATGATGGAGGATGCTGTCAAGCTTTATGAGCATATGATGGATAGTTCATATAAGCCATCAGTTCCGGATTGCATTATGCTTTTAAAGAGCATCTCTGCAAGCGATAAGCCGAATTTGGATTTAGTTTTCAGGGTAGCTAAGAAATTCGAGTCAACTGGGTATACTCTTTCCAAGGCAGTCTATGATGGTATTCATAGGTCTTTGACAAGTGCTGGGAAATTTGATGAAGCTGAAAAGATTGTCAAGACCATGAAAAATGCTGGCTACGAGCCGGATAACATCACGTACAGTCAACTTATTTTCGGACTTTGTAAGACGGGGAGGTTTGAAGAAGCACTTAAGGTAATCGATGATATGAAAGCTAACAATATTTGGGTTGATATCAAAACTTGGACTATCTTGATCCAAGGGTACTGTGATGCCGGCAAACTAGACGATGCGTTACTTAGTCTCTATAAGATGATTGAAACTAATAATGCAGATGCTGAATTGTTGGAAGTTCTAGTTGAGGGTTTTCTTAAGCAAAAGAGAATCGATGGTGCATACAAGTTGCTTCTAGAGATATCTGCTAAGTGTCGTACATGTCCACGGCAAGCTACATTCAAGAAACTGATTGATAGTCTATTAGGAGTCAGAAAGTTTGAGGAGGCACTCGACCTTCTTCGTTTGATGAAGTCTAAACAATACCCTCCATACCATGAGCCATTTGTGTCACATATTTCGAAGTTTGGGAGCATGGATGATGCTGCAGAATTCCTGAGGGTGTTGAGTTTAAAAAATTACCCATCCCATACAGTTTACCTTCAAATTTTTGAATCCTTATTTCAAGAAGGTAGACTTTCAGAGGCCAAAGATCTATTGTACAAGTGTCCTCACCATATCAGGAAGCATAGCAAAATCTCCGAACTTTTTGGTTCATCCAAGAGTCAGACGGCTGAGAGTCAGGCGACCGATAGTCAGATAGCTGCTACTTGATCCCTGATTTGTTTTTCTTAGTATCTATTTCATCTTGAATCAACCAATAACTTTTGTCAAGCTGTTGGGTGGATTTGTCTTTGCACTTGGAAAACCATTAGGACATTATATGGTGTCAGTCAGATTATTTTTGATTTTGTTAGAAGTTTTCATGTATGATTAGTACTGTTATCATCGATAATTTTTTTTATTTAAAAAGGTTTAATTAGCCCAGTTTTTATGTTTTTTCTTAAGGATGTCGATGTATGTACGTGCTTGATAAACATCATATATTTTAGTGGAACCTGTTTCGCTTCCAATGTGAGTTCATAATATGGAAAAATATGTTAGCTTTGATATCTCTTCTAGAAATCCTGGTTAGAATTTTCACATTGGAACAAAATTGTTATTGTATCATTTTCAGGGATCATGGATCTCCCTGTTAATACATATCAGTTGCATAGTAGTTAATCCCATACAGTGGCGCATAGCGGCCAACCCCAAAAGTGGGATAGTGTATAGCAGTATGACCGCTATTTGATCATTTTTTGGACAAATTACAATGGATGATGCCAAGGATTCTAACCACATCTATATACTGGCCTACATTAAAACTGATTATTTTTAATTGAATCCTTGACATTGTTCATTGCTGCATACATTTAACTAATTGATAGCCTATGAGTAAAATTTGGTGTTTAGCATCACATGTTTTTGGTAAGAGTTAGAAGACAATGTTTTTCAACATGTGTTGCTCATATTGTTGCATAAAGTATCTGAAGTGATACCTGGAAAGAGTGTTGTTAATGTGATGAATCAATAAAAGGAATTGGAAGTTGATGTTTGTAATTTAGAAGCTGATTTAGTTCTAATTCCTGGTTATAGTATGATTGCTTCCCTTTACCTTAGACTGGGTGAGTTCTTCTGTTTATAATGGTTTCAGAGGAATTACTGTAAAGAGAGGCTCTTCTGGTAGATCTCCGGATCAGGAAAGGAAGAAAGGTGTGCCATGGACGGAAGAAAAACATAAGTATGGAAGCTAATCACTTATATTCAATTATTGCTTATTGCTTTTCTTTTAGATTTATTCATTTGTTTGATATATTTCCCCCTATCATTAATGAAAAGTAGAATAAATTGAATTGAAAGTGATGAAAATAATATTAATTAGAGTTATAATTGAAAAAAGTACTCCCTCTATTTTTAAATATAAGCAAAATTGACTTTTAATGATGTATGTAGACCATAATATGAACCACATACATCATTAATTGAATGAACCTAAAAAGTCTGTTTTACTTATATTTAGAAACGGATGTACAATATTTTTTTTCTCTTCAAATGGCACATTTATTATAGAATGATGAGATAGTGGTAAATATAATTTCTTTCAAAATCAACTCGTTCATTCAATCCAAATTAAAATTTTAATATTTGGAGATTATTTTAGCGTATGATTGTTGGTTTTATGTATGTGTAACAGTGCTTTCAACATGTCAATTCCCATCCACCACAATTTCGCAACTTACAATTTGGAGCTTTGAGAGTGACGCGTGTTTTACCTCCACCCACCAAACACCAAAGTTCAAGTTCAACGTTGCTTAAAATCATAATCTTCTTAAATTATCAATTATCAATTTATCATATTCACACAATAATGTCCAATTATTTTATAACTAGCCAAATTGCCACAATGCCACTTGCATTACTTCTGCAGCTCATAGTCACAAAAATTAGGAGAACATAAACAAACAAAAAAACATAACCCCATCAACAAGAAACAAAAAGTTGAATCTGCCTAACCTTATCACTTCCCTTATGGCATTTCTGAGGCTATGAAGACTCAATGAAAACACACCATTTTCAGTGTCACGGGTCACTATGAAGAAGAAGCAACATCATGAAAACCATAACCAAGATTTAGAAGTGTTGAAAGCTGTTGCACAAGCTTGGTACAATCACTCCGGCAGTGTTAAACCATTAAGTGAATTCGACGCGCGTCGAAGAAATTTCAGAGGTAAGCCTTCAAGGTTTAAGCTTGAAACATTAACCAAGTCATCATCAACTAGGGAAACAAACTCTTCAACTTATTATTGTGACTTTCAACACTCACTTTGGGACCCTTATGAGCTTGTAACAGTTTCAAGAAGGATTGAAACAGGGTTAGCTTTAGATAACCCATTTGATGATTTTTGTGTCTCCAAATCAGTTCAACTAAAAGGTAAGAGGGAGAGTAAGAATAGTCTTAGGAATCTGTTCAATAACATGTCTTCTAGGCGATTTAATCTCCCTAAATTTTCCACTGAAAAATGATAGTACATGATTTTCTTCTTTTATCTCGAGAGTCATCTTAATTCATTCTTATTTTTGTTTCATACTCTCTCCGTTCCAAAATATAAGCAAAAATTTGTCAACAAAACTTAATGTATTTGATTCAAAATTTGTATCAGATACATCAACTTATGTTGACCTACTTTTGATTACATTTTGAGACGGCGGGAGTATTAGATATCAATATTAGTTATACTGGTTTGTTATATTAGGAAAATAGATTTTGCGGAGTTACTGCGTCAAACAGTAACTATTGTCGATCGTGCGATTAAAAATAAACGGTTGCGATTGAACTATGTAAAATTTGTCAAATTAGGAAAATATATTAGGAAAATAGATTCTGCGGAGTTATTGCGTCAAACAGTAACTATTGTCGATCGTGCGATTAAAAATAAACGGTTGCGATTGAACTATGTGAAATTTGTCAAATTACACTGCATAAATCAGAACCATTGAATTGATTTTCTACGACCGAAATTGGCTACTGCGTGAAGTAGTTACAACATGCAAGTTCATTATATTAGTTATACTAGTTAGTTGACATTCGGAAAAAAAAAGTTGTACTAGTTAGTTCCGTTCAGACACCACCCAAAACCCATTTAGAATTACCCATGTCTTCTATAAAAAATAGTGATAATAACAACCAACTATTTATTCAAAAAAAAAAAAAAAACTATTTTTTTTTTTAAATTAAAAAAAAACCAACTATTATAACTAACTAATATCTAATAATAATAACAGGAGGCCTCATATTCTAAGACATTTTTTTTGTTGCTGCCGAATAACTTTCACTTTTTGGTATATAGACGAAATAATAATAATAATCATTAAAAATTTACATATAAGCGGAGGAATGAAAGTTTGAAACTTGATCAACGATGTCCGACTTACCAATTTTAACATTTTTATTAATTGAGTTAAGACTTCTAAACTAATAACTTTCACTTTGATAATAATGATAAGCGGAGGAATGAAAGTTCGAATCCTGATCAACGATGTCCGACTTACCAATTTGAACATTTTTATTAATTGAGTTAAGAATTCTAAACAAATAACTTTCACTTTGATAACAATAATAACACTAAAAAAGGATAGAACAATTCAAACACATGAGAGAATCTTCTTATAGTGCCAAATCCCCAAAATTGTAGTAATGTACTAATTTAAAACAGTTTATTAACTTTTCAAATCAGTTTCATACATTAGTCATGAAGAATTATGCATCGATATCTTCTCTCTCATATGATGCAAAGGAGGCTCCATTACATGACACAATATCCTTCCTTTATATGAAGCAGTTGAAAAAGTTTGTGATTTCAATTCAAAGTATGTGAGTCGTTTTTCTTTATTGCATAAAAGATACAATTGCAAGGTCTTCTTAGCTTCAAAAAGATTTTTTTTTTTAAGGGATTGCGCTGCAAGAGACAAACGTGGTGAAATTTGGATTATCGAATAAAAAGGAAATAATATAGAAAAAAATGAGATAAAATGGTTTAAGGGTGATTTTTTTTTTGTTGGTTTAAGGTTGATTTTTTTTTTGGTGGGGTGAGGTTTAAGGGTGAAATTTGAAAACAATGAATGACAAAACATGAGAGAAATAGAGAATTTCCCTTTGTTCACCATTTTCCATATGAGAATTAGTCTGTTTTTGTTTACTTTAGCTGAAAGATATATATAGTCTATTTTCTTTGGAAAGAATGTAGAATGAATGCCCCGTTAGTTACAGTTTATAGTGTATCATCTTTTGATATAATTTTTAACGAAGATTTTTCTATAGAACTTCAAACGAGATTTTGCTATTATTTCAAGTATTTCATTTCAGCTTTTCGGTACGATTTTAAAAACAAAGTTAATGAATATCAAAATTACCATGAAACCTAAATTCTTGTGACAAATTAGAACGATTTAACAAAGTCTTAATCTAACCAACCTATTTCCATTCTTAAAAAGAGTCACTTCACTTCGTTTTCATAACTTCTATATAAAAAACTTCACCTAAAGTATAAGGGTCATGTTTTTATTTTCACCATTTCTTTTCCATTTAAAAATAAATAAAAACATGATCTTTAAGAGTGCTAGTAGCATACTGTCTAATTTTTAAAAAATAAAAACATGATCTTAAAGATAACTTGTAACATATGTCTAATTGTTTCCTATGGAAAATATTGTAACACTCGTAATCAAGGGCACTCAACCACTACCACAAAGTGGGAAGGAAATTTCTAATAGCATTCACGAGGAAAAAAAGGTGGTTCCAAATCGAGATAGAATGGCGAAGCAATATACACACGTACACATGAAAATTATAGTCTTAAGTCATAGGTATAAATAATTAAATAGTCTTGAGTGTTGCATAAACACACAACATAAGATCGATCAAATTGTTTAATTGCAATGGACATAGCACCACAAAAAAAGATCAAGCAAGGAAACTAGATAGATAGTAGTGCCTAGCAGCGATTATTTAGTGTTCTAATAGAACGTTTTGCCAACTAAACATATATAACATCTGCCATGTTAATTAAAACCTACTCTCCATTGAGTAAATCCATAACAACACGTTTAATGCTTCCATCGTTTTTCATCAGTAGCCTCATGTTTGTTTCTTTGTCACGGAAACCCTGCATTCATACCCCATCACAATCATTAAACAAAAAAGCATCCACAATAACAATAAAAGTAGGTGATGATAGGGAGGAAATGGAGCACGGATTGGATACCGTTACAGTGTGTTATTGGCACTTGTGAAAGTTGATTTCATAAGGTAACTAGCAATTAAAGCTATAGACTAGAGTATGAAATTTTATTGATTTGGTCTCTTTGTATTAGATCAGTTCTTCTAAAGAATTTGTATCATAACATGTATAAAGAACATGCTCCCTATTTTACTTTTTGTTACAAGAGGGCATAGTCATTAGTCAATATGCTTCATGTTTTAATCGTGACAGAAGATGTAAAGGAGTTTTAATGTTTAAATTTCCACTGGGTGAACGCTATAGTGGATTGAGTCCTTTTGATTTACTTAATTAATGAAATTATTTTACCTGTTAAAAAAATAAACCAAATGAAAAAACAGTCAAGAGAACAATTTACCATCTTGTGTAGCTCTTCAAGGAGAGGATCCCAATCAAGAACACCGCAGAGTTCATCAATTGACTGCTCTAGATTGTAATCTGTCATTCTCAGAACCTCTTTATTTAAATCAACCTGCTTAAAACCCATAGCCTCAAGCTCTTTAAGGAGAGCCTCTTCCACAAGATCATTATCCATGCTTTGAGATGATGAAAGTGCATCCAAAGTTGAGGTTTGCTGATTGGAGTGAACAGCTGGGGCTGTGACAGAGAAAGAGGGAGCAGCTGGGGCTGTGCCAGAGGAAGAGGGAGCAGCTGGGGCTGTGCCAGAGAAATCAATAATGGGGTAAGAAATAGATGAAGGAGACACTGAAATTGCAGGGGCTGAGGCGGCAGGGCCAACAAAGCTAGTTTCATTTGTAGGAAATTCATTTCCCAATTCCTTCCATTGTTCCTTATCAACCATTTGATTCACAGGTTCAGGGGGAGCATTGGGATTTTGGGGTTGATGAAAAACATCATCCTCAATAGGTTGAACATTGATATCTATAACCCGAGGCCCTTCAGAACTACCAACACCAAGGGGAATATTCAAGTTCAGACCTTGCGAGCTATCATAAAATGAGTCCTTGAGAGATGCATCGACCTTCAAGTGATAGTGGAGGAGCGAAAGAATGTTATTAAACAATTAGGAAGAAAACTGAGTCAAAAATTTATACAGGAAAAACAAAACATCATCAAAACTGTCATTCTACCTGTATAAGGACCCAAACACGTTGGCCAAATTTATGTCCAGAGAGAGATGCCATCCTCCAGTATGATATGTATCTGCCAGGTAACTGCGGAGCTCTAAAATCAACTGCAACGTCAAGCTCTTTCTCCACGGATACACCGCCCTCGGGAACCTGGGATATTCAATCAAAATATCAGATATGTTATTCAAAAGATTAATAGGCAAAACAAGCCTAGTATCAGATAGGTTATTCAAAAGATTAACAGGCGAAACAAGCCTAGGTAATGGCTAATTAAATGGAAGAAACGGTAGAACAACAAACATGAGTAATTAATTAGCAAACCTCTAAGTCAACAGAAAGTGAGTCACTTAATTTGTCTCCTCCAATCCAAACAAGTTGAGTTCCCTTGGGCCACACTGAAGTGCCATTGTTGCGCATCCGCCAGATCTTTGTGAATGCAGTAGATGGAGCCATCATTGTTCCATCTATGACATTAACATCCAAAATGAACCGACTATCTAGCTTAGACTTCGCATGCTTTGATAGAGGACCTGTTTTAAAAATAGGGGGTGGTATCTTTGGGTGTCTCTGCACCATAGAAAAAAAAGTATAAATAAATGTGTAAAGTCATAAAAAGAAGAAGATAGAATTGAGTTCAAATGAGCTTACAAAATCTTTGGTATTCTGATATGAACATCTTGGGGAACGAAAAGATGCAGGACGGTCCATTCTGATATAATCAATCTGATTACCCATTTCATTGAAGCAAATGATGCATAGATCATAGTTTTCTTTTCTGCATAATGGACAACAAAATTAATGCAACACCCTAAAAGCATTTTACAATATCAAAATAAAAAGAAGTGTACTCACACTTTGGATTTGAAACGAGGTCCGGTTATTGGATACACTCCACAACCATCACAACGGACCCCCTTGTGAAACATGCCATTCAATGCATCAGAGTGAGCGTGGCTCCTTTTAAATGGAGAAATGCGAAAGTTTCCTAGAGGAGGTGGCATTGAATGAAGAGTATGTGTCCCAGAAAATGGACAGTCAATAGGAGCACTGAAACCTAAAGTAGGGTTCTTGGTTGAATTGTTATTAGGAAAGACAAAATTACCCTTGTCATCAATAGACGATTTACCCTTGTCATCACTAACAGGGACTGCTGATGAAGGTGGTACTCTATTTACGTTAGTGGATGAGTAGGGATCGCATGGAAGAACATTGAGATCAACTGGGGCAACTCCCGCATTTTTAGACTCCACCTGTCGACTGGCATCATTCTTTGAGCTTGTACCAATTGCAACAGGAGGCCCCCAGTAATGGGATTTCACGGTAGATTGTCCAGTTTGGGAAATCGAATCAGTGGAATTAGAAGGCACTTGTCTCGAAGATGCAGGTTTTGAAAGTGACAAATTAGAAAGAGCCTCCTGTAGCACAGAATTTGAAACATTCGTTTTAACAACATTCCCAGGAGATCTTAAGGGGATGGCAGTTCCACTAGATCTAGCATAGTCACTGGCATTGGGAGCAGAATCCACACATGGAGACTGCAGACCTTTTGCTTTAGGAGTGACAGATTCACTGGGAACGCCGTTTTTTGAGCTTGTACCACCTGCAACGTGAGATTGGCCTTGAGGATTTAGAATGGACTGTCCAATTTTGGAAATTGAATCAGCAATATTTGCAAGCACTGGACTTGAAGATGCAGCATTTGCAAATGACAAATAAAGAGCCTCGCGTACTGGCTCCGGCAGAGCTTGCAAAGCATCAGATTTAACAAAGTTTAAGAAAGGGTCTAAGACAGGAGGATATGTCAAAGGGGTGGCACTTCCACTAGAGCCACCAGCATCAGATTTAGCACCAGAATGATTGATCATCTGGACATCAATTTTCAAGAATTTTAATTGCTGTCTCATCACATCATGCAAATCATCGTCATCCACCAGATTCACCAAGTCGCCATCCTCATCAACATATCTCAGACTTAAATTCGCATCAGCAGGGAAATTGTAAATAGAACATATCTTAGCCCTCAACCCAACCATGTTAAGATCCAATCGATTATTCTCATCCACACGAACATTGAAGCGCCTTAGGGCATCTCCATATTTCGCCTGTACAGCAATAATAAGTGACATGTATGAAGTCAGGCCATTTTATATGTAAAAAATGTAAAAAAAAAAAAAAAAAAAAAATAAATATTAATAAAAAATTAAAAAAAAAAAAATAAAAGAAAAAAAAAAAGTAATATTACTTATTAGTAAAGTCTTGCACAATGAATTCCAATGAAATGTGTATAGACCTATAAAAACTAATCACATAACACACCAATAAAACATAAGGGATCCTTCAGTCTTCAATCCAACATATACCCCTAATAAACTAATATTGAACCGTAATAATAAAAAATAAAAAACGAATCCATACTTATTCATGAAAGTTAATCTATATTCATGAGATAAGGTACTTCTAACCAAAACCTTCAATTAGGAGTGTGCGTGGAAACAGAAACCAATAAATCCGATTATCATGTTAGGAGTAAAATTATTTTGATAAAACCCACGTTCCAGTGCAAAAAAATTATAATTCATGAAAACCCAACATGCATCACAAGCAACTCACCAGTTTCAGTTCCGATTATCAAAACATAAAAACTAAAGCCAAAATTTTTAAGCGATTATCATAATTTCTCAATCAAATCAATCCAATTATAAAAAATTCGACCAATAATTGAAAACAATATAATCAATATCAGATACGAAATAAAAACCGTCACAAACGAATATCAATTAATTTCAATTCCACATGCAAAACCAGTGCATGACGCAACAAAAATAACATAATGAAAAAGAAAAACCAAAATAATCAAACAAAAATTGGAAAAAAAGAGGAAAATTGAGATCGATCGGTACCTTGATAACGAGAGAAGAATCCATAGCTACGAAGAAGGATTGAAAGAAAAAGCGTAGCGATTAAGCGAGAGAGGAAGAGCGATGAAACCCTAACCCTAAATGAACGAAAATTGTAATTCGGATGAGAAATTGAGAGAGTTATAAAAGAAGAAGCTTTAGCGTACCGGTGAGCCGCTATTAACGCTAAATGAAAGCGGAGAGTGAGATATATACTGCTCTCTTTGCCTTTGGGAACAAGAAATTTTCTTTTTTTTATTTTTTTTTATATTACTTCTTCGCAAAGTTTAGTTGTAGGACCCGCATATAGATATTATCCATTCAAACTATATGATATGATATATTTATTATTTTCCTTAATTCCTAAGTATTTGATTTTGTATACAAGGTATACAAGGATCACGATGTGCTGCACATAACAAAATCATACGGTCACATAGTCATGCCTCGATGACTATTTGATCAAGATGGAACAACTCTGATTTGAGTTTTGTATTTTAGAATTAAACACAAAAAATTAAATGATTTTTTTTAGCTATGTATCAAGATCAGACACCTAACAATATCTTAATTGTTGTGAATGTAGGAAAAAAACAACTATAGGAAATCCTATTGTATTTTTGTGCAAAAACTTGTGCTCTTCAACCAAAAGTTTTTTTTTTCTCGAAAAAACTAAATTAACATATTCAAATTGACACCGAAAGAAATCGAACTTGAGATTTTGAGGAGTAGCACACTCTCATGTCCCAAACTAATACTATTAGGTCAACGTAAGTAGGTTCTCTTGAGCCAAAAGTTAAGAAGCTAAAGATATAAATTTTTTCTTTTTTTTTACGATCAAAAACTTATATTATTTCACTTCTCAAAAGAGTTTCAATACAAGATGGAATCAAGGTGACGAGCATGTAGTCTTGACGCCCTTGCTAAGGTATGGGCGACAGAATTAGCTTGCCTCCTAGCAAAACTTATCTTAAAGTTTGGATGTTGTTGTAAAAGAGCTTGACAATCGGATATAATGCCACCAAACTCAGTTTGGTTAGTATTCCTATCAACTATGGTATCAACCACTAGCTTACAATCTAGTTCTATAAGCACATTTGACAGGCCTAATCTACCAAGCCAAGAAATATTATCACGTAATCTAGTTATATAAATATTTTCTTGAAAATTGTTTATTTAATATTTTAAAATGTTGAAACATTAATGCAAAATTTATTTTTTTCTAGTAATACCCCCGTATGATCTAGTCACACTCTAAAACGACCAAAATATCCTTATTGTAAAATTAAATTTTCAATATCAAAACCCTTATCTTCTTAAACCCTTTTAACGTTCTCTTCCTTTTTTCCTCTTTTCATCTCTACATTGCTTCTATTTCTGAAGAACATGAACTTATTATAATGCTTTCAATGAATAAATTGTAGCACAAATTCTAGTTTGCAAACATAAGTTTTTTTTTATTTATTTAATGGATTTGGTTGTAATTCTAGCTTTTCGATTGATCAGACATAAGAAAAAAAATACAAAAGCAAAAGTTTGTGAGATAAACAATATTAGTTTGGAATTCTACTCTTCTCCCAGTAAAAAATGCTCGCTCCCCCAGCTGAAATGACCAAAATACCCCTGCGTAAGTTAACTCACTGTGAGTTAACTCGTAGGGGTAATTTTGGAAATTTGGTTAGGAATGAGCAAAACGTGTTAGGGGAAGAGCATAATTCATTAGCTTGTGCGTCTCTCATGACCCGAAGATTCTGCAACATGGCAAGAACCAGAAGCCAAATTTCATTGAAAAACTCCTGAATTCAGGGGGAATTATTAGTTTCCTTTTTCTTGATGGCTAACAATAATTTTTCTTTCCTCATCTTCTCATGCATCTTGATTTATTTCCTTCTGCAATTTAATTTTTCTTGATAAAGCTTCTGTTACACATAAAGACAAGGGTGTGATAAAAAGAAGTAGATTAAGAATCAACCATGCAACACGACCAATTTTGGCTGCAAAAAGTTGCTCCTTTGATTGTAGCACATACTTTTCAGGTTCCAACTTAACAAATACTAGTACAAGGAAGTAAGCAAGTGGGAAGGTTTTGGGAGGGTTTTTAAAGAGAATCGTTGAAGTTGCAGGGGAAATTACAAATTAGTCATTATCATCATAAAAACCATTTTTTGGGTCCAATACAGGACTTGGGAACTGTGATTCTTTCATCATAGAAACTTCATATTATTTTCATTACACAATTATGCTATTTCTAATGCAGATGATATAAGTTAAGTTAAGATGGTAGACCATAACAGTTTCATCACCATAACAACCAACTTAATTTCCAACGTTAAAATCATTATTTTGTATCAGTAACCTAGTATTCCTTTTACTATATATATATATTTGCTTATAACTAGAAAACATAGTCAAACGACACCTAATTAAAACAAGGCTCAATCAAACAATGATCAAATCGATACCATGTATCTCATAAAGCATAAAATAAAGTAATAAAGATATGTTGATGTGTCAAAGCACAAAAACATCCAATTAACTAACTATCCAAACATAAAAACTAAGACAAATTCAAATGAACCAATAACCTGCTAAACACTTATTTGCCTAGTAGTTTTTCATTGATACTTTCAGAGTTTAGACCATCCCACTCTCTTGATGATGATAGATTTGATAAGGAAGTTGGACACTGCAACTCAATTTTGATAGACTTGATAGACCCTATCTAAACCAACCTTTACTAACGGGTTGGTCGGGTACGCTGGATCAGACATTTGATTTACTGAAGATAATCCCTGAACACAACCCGGTCACAAAAGTAAAACCATAATATAATACTTCTTCCTTCCGAAATATTTTCCACGCAAATTTACTGATCATTTTTCTCAATTGAAAGAATCCATTGCCATGTTGCACCTCAATTCTCAAGTATTTTAATTGCTGCCTCATCACGTCATGCAAATCATCATCATCTACAAGATTCACCAAGTCGCCCTCTTCATCAACATATCTCAGACTGAAATTTGCATTAGCAGTAAAATTGAAATCAGACCGTATCTTATCCCTCAACCCTACCATGTTAAGATCCATTTGATTATTCTCATCCACACAAACGTTGAAGCGCTTGAAGGTATTTTCAAATTTCACCTGTACAGAGTTCACAAGTGACATGATATGAAGTCCTAAAAACATAGTAATTTTATTTAAATTTAAATGCACTTTTGGATCTATTTTAACTAGCTTATCCCACTTTTGGTCTCTCTATTTTACCTTGAACAGGATTTTAGCCCCAATTTCAAAATCCAGGTTGCTCCAAATTTGAATTTGAAAAGTGCTTACAAATTAGTATCTTTGTGGCCAAAAATCACCACTTAATAGGGACAAAAATCAACTTGTCAAATCCAAAATTGCAACAATGTGTGAAAATTATGTACCAAATATTTGGGTGAAGATCCTCTCAATTTCCTAAATAAATGGAGATTATCAATTACTATAGTTTTGAAGTAAATATGTGATATTAATGTTTTTAATTCTTGAAATATGTGCATTTATACCATATATTTACTTCAAAACTATAGAGTAATTGACAATCTTTATTTATTTAGGAAATGGAGAAGGATCTTCACCCCAAATATTTGGATTTTGAAATCTTATTTTAGTTAAATCAAGGAGACAAAGAGTGCATTTAAGTATAAACAATGAGATTTGAAGAAATGACAACAGGCATCCAAATTAACTTTCATGAAACCCACATTTCAAGGGGGGGACACAAATCATTCATGTGTGGAAAGCTAATTAACATGCAATGCAATTATTAAAAAATCACAACAAATTGAAAAAAATAAAAAAAGAAGACAGAATGAGAAAGTTGAGATAAGGATATAGGACCTTTATCACCCGATGAGATCCCATAGCTGAAAGAAAGAAAACGATGAAGGACGAAATGAAACTCTAACGTAACCGTTGGAAACTATTAGGCAAATCAAATGAATAATTAAAAAGTGGTTAAATGCACCCTAACGAAATGAATAATTTATTTTATATTCACTTCTTTTAAGTCATACCTTATTTATTAGAAGGAGTATTTTAGCAAATAAATAACTAAAAAGTGGTTAAATGCACCCTAAGGTGTAGCTTGCTAAAACAGTCCTACATAAAAACTAGTGGATGTGTTCTAACAAATCCTTTTTAAAACATGTATAAAAACTTTAAACACATTTATTTTAAAAGAAGAGTATAAAACACTCCCACATAAAAACTTGTTAAATATATGACTTTCATTGATGTTTTTTAGGAACTTATGTATTTTATATTAGAAAAATGCTACTTTGTAAGACAATTAATTCGCGGGATGCACACGAACAGTCAAATAATGATGATGTTTTAGTTAAGTTATTTTTTCTTTATTCACACAACTAAACAAGTCTTTGATTGTAAAAAAAAAAAAAAAAAAGCTTTTGACTACTTTAATTATACTCAAATATATTTTGGCATTGAGATACATGGATAAATTCATTTAAACAATTGTAATTTATATTGGCAAAAGTTACGACTGTGTGCAATTTTTTTACATTTATCTGTTTAGAGGCAATTGCGTAAACTTCAAATGTTATTTTGGTCTCTAAATGTGTAATGATCAGTTACAATAATTCTTCAATGTATCAAAATTTTATAGTTGTTTCTGATTATACACTATGTTAATCAAAATAGTTCAGACGCTAAAATAATCTCTCGGTAGTCACAATATTTAGACTACGAAGTGTACAATCATAGACTATTTTAAAATTTTGATACATTAAAAAACTATTGTGATTACTCAAATTGACTATTATTATTTTTTTTTGTTACAATTACCCCTTGCTTCTATTGTTTAGGAATTGCAATTGGAGTTTGGTTTTACTTGAATATGCTGTCAAACCAGAGATTAGCAACGTGTTGAATTGCCCATTCAATTATAAGGTCGTGTGTTTTACGGGAAAAACCATTCGCACCATTTAACACTGCTCTTTATATTAAATGTATGATCTTCATTGATGTTTTTTTAGTAAAAAATTACTATTTTTAGTTGTTTTAAAATGTATAATATTGCACATGTTAAACAAACTCTATTAAAAAATGCAATTCTTAAAAGAAAGAAAAATGATCTCCGTGAGCATATCTCAGTTAATAGAGACAGTGCACTGATTTATATGGAAAATGAGGTACGAACTTCGAACACCTCATTTATTTATCTTAAAAAGTGAATTCTAACCGGTAAACTACTAAAAAAAACATCAAATTTATAGTCACCACATAACCAAACACACGCTAAATAAAATTATCGGCTAAACATCACAAAAGTGGATATTCATATGCAGGTATTGTGTTGATGTGATACTTCTAGCCAAGCTTCTTACTCTATGTTAAAACCAAATGATTCTTATGGTATGAACATGCTTATGTGTCACTCTTGAAAAACTTCTTTCCCACTCTTATTTCCACCCTCTCTTTTTCTTGATTTTTTAATTAATAAATGCCTTGCAACAATAAAGTTACTCAACTTTTTATATTATATCCTCTATAAAAAAACTTTTTGCATCATATATAATTTGACACTTAATTTTTTTTATGTGGTACAAACAGAGTTACATTTTCTATGAATATATATTTGTTCTCTATTGACTCACACTTTTTAGTTTTTATCTTGCAATAACTTTATGACAATTCATTGAGAAAGAAGACTTCAACATTATTTTCTTCGTAAAATCAAAATTACTATGTAAATTATAATAATGCACTAATATACTTCTTTTTTTATAATTATAATTTATTTCAATATAAAATTTATCAGTTACTATCATTTGATTGATTCTCAATTTATAATTTATAATTTATTTTTAAACTTTCGGCTATCCAATTTAATTCACTAATTAGCGATTAGTTTCCCCCTTTCATTTACCTTAATTTAATGGAGAATGTCTAGATGTAGCAAACGGCAAGAGGATACAAGTACCATGACTAAAGCAATAACATATTGTTGATGAAGAAACACATCATAAGATAAGTTTTAGTTCTACTCAAACCATGAATTTTAATTACAACATTTTAATTGTGATAAATTTTTTTTTTTTATATTTAGTGGTTATATCATTTTAATGAAGATCTTTATGCTGGAGCTCTTTTTCTATTATTTCTTTATGTCATATCCTTGCTAGCTAGCGGGGTTGTTACAACCAAAATGAAAACCGAGCATTTTGTGGTTTAAAAATGTTGAATCCTGCCTCAATCATCATTTATAAAAACTATTTCGAGTCGGTTCCTTATCTTGGGAAGGGCATGAATCATGATTTAAATAGCGTATAAGCGGTGTTTTATTTATTGAATATTAACTTATTTATATTATTGAGTATAAATAGAAATAAATTTCTTATATTTTACAAGTATTTTCTAAATATAAAAAAATTAGTTATTTTTTAAAAGCATTAATTTTTATTAACCATGAACCCAACACAAAGTGAATTAAATATGATTTTTTTTATCAAAACATATGAATTAGAAACTTGATTCATTATAATGTTAGGATTGTGCCTATGTAGCACCTCTATAAATGCTTCAATATTGTAAACTAAACAAAAGTCATTATAAGCTTTGTTTCTCACAGTAATAACTTCACATTATTTTATATTAATATTAATCAATAATATGCTTTATCAACCACAGTGTTTGTAAGAGCAGCACCATGAATATTCAATACCATCAATTGGGTGAGACAATAAGACACTACAGTGTTGGAGTTTTAAAGAAAGAAAATAAAAAGAGTATACAAATAAATCGTAAGGGCTTTGGATGCATTGCATATTGTAGTCATAGGATATTGAAATGTTTTTATTTTTTTATATGGAAAAAAATAAGATAATAAATTATTAAAGATGTTTTAGAAATAAGATAAATAGGTCTATCAAAAATAATAAAATTTAATAATTGTCTTATAGTACATGTAAAAATCCACAAAACTATAACTAAATAGAAAATAACAAATTGTCTTATGGTACATGTAAAAAAGAAAAGTGATCGTTTGATTTTTAAACAGTTAAAATATTAAGTGTTATTATCTGAATTTATATATGTAGATATTAATTTACTGATTCATTTCTTAGGGAGTTTACTAAGCTTCATATTCAAAACGTTTTTTTTTTGAAGTTAATATTTATTATTAAATTACAAGTGAATTAATATCTTAATGTCTTTTTTGAAAATGATTGACTATATTTGTTTTATTTAAATTTGTTAATATTTACGAGTATTAGATTTTTAAAAAATATTATAGACTCCATCTCTCACATAATTGATTTCAATCAAAGGATTACTTCATTTCCTTAATTTTTTTTTTAAAAGTCAAAATAAAATATATTAATAAAACCAACTATTCAATTGTAACAGGCATAAGATACTTGAGTCTCTAATTGGGCATTCTTTTGATACTTTCTGAAAATTGAAAATAATGTTGTCTAAGTTACTTTTGTTCCTGGTTACGCTCTCTGTTCTTGGTTTTCATCTTTGAGTCAAACCTCGCTTTAGGAAAAGCAAATGTTAAGTGTGGGGGAATTGTATTTCCATTTATCCTTGTTTGTTTTGTATGTATATCCTTTTCCCCTTTAATAGAATGGTTATATGTATGTAACTAAGTTCTTAGTAAAGGCAATGGTGGATCTTTTACCAATTTAATTATATTTCTCTCTTTAATAACTACATAACTTAACTATAGCATTCCTTAAAAAAAAAACATAACTATTGGACCGATCATAATCCAATCTCATATTGTTTCAATCAATATTTAGTTATGAGTCTGATGGTTCTTAATGCTTTTTCTAATTGATTATCTTGCATGGACATGAAAGTAACTGATTAGAAAAAAGAATGGGGTTTATGGTACCAAAACAGGCAACATCAAAGCATCAACAACAACATAGTTTTCAAGATCAAATTGTGTCATTTCTTTGGTGCCAACATCTACCACAGAGGGAGAATCAGATTTAACCTTAGTGATTCTCACAACAGGTTGAAGCCTTCAAAGCTTAACTGGACTGCCATATATAGGAAACAACATAAGGACATTGCCCAAGGTCTATTATTGGTGCTACTTTGGAATTGATCCAGAAGAAAAGATCGGAGAAGCCAGAGGTTTGGGATGCTGCTAGTGAAGATGTACTTTGTGAAATTAAAGAGAGGGTGGAGAAAGTATAAATCATAAGTATTTTAGTGGATATAATTGTTGTAGGTGAAATCGAACGCCTTAGTATTTTCATAAATTTGATCTATGATTTGTTTTTCGCTTTCTCTCACATGTTTCTATTCAGAACAATTCAAACATTCAATATGATTGTCTAGATAACATAGAAATAAGTTTGGTAATCACACACCACTTTATATTTCATAAGTATTAAGTAATAGGATCTCTAACTGAAATCCCTAGTGATGAGACGCTGTTTTTGCAACACTAACAACTCGAACTTCAGATATTGAACATGCGTGGATCGTGGTAGGTTTTTTTCTTCCATCTAAATTTTCTCTAAATTGTATCAAAGCAAAAAGCAGTACTTAATAAATTAGTAGAAGAATAGTTTGAGTTCAGATCAATGTGAAAATGTTGCTTCATCTGATCCATTGCAAAAAATGTCATTTTCAGGACAGGACAGCAGAAAAGAAATGAAAAAATTAAAGTTGAAATGGTAGAACAATAACAGTTTCATCACTTCAGAAGCATCAAGTGAGAGTAAAAAGAGGGGAAGTTTAATTAATTTGACACCCAACATAATTAACCTTGTATTCCTTTTATTCTATCTTTGCTCATAAGTATTAAGGAAAATTCTATGGTGAAGTTGTTAAAATGACCTTTTTGGTGAAGTCATTAGAATGACCAATCATAATGCATTTGTGTATTTAATGAATGCCACATCAAATTATATTGTGTATTGTACATTTGCTCATATGGTGTACCGCTATATTTTTACTTATTGCAA
>Ga0228711_1001948_pt1 | contig 31228 bp, 14 predicted proteins | sample MedpolnodulmetaG_2_FD_177996 | JGI IMG/M metagenome (GOLD analysis project Ga0228711, IMG submission 177996) | Root nodule microbial communities from Medicago polymorpha collected in Santa Monica, California, United States - brown nodules | ecosystem: Host-associated > Plants > Roots > Nodule... | reverse complement strand
TGTCCAATTAAAAATAAATAAAAATTAAAAAAAAAAAGAAGTTCAGTCAGCGCCACATAAGCGAATTTGGTGAGTTTGACAGGGGAGGGAGGTTTTCCGGATTTTTTTTCTTTTTACGAGAATGCAAATCAAACCGAAAATTTTATAGGGGCGAAAAATGGAAATGACATATATTACAAGGGTGAAAAACATTATTAACCCTTTCATTTTTAATGAGAAACATCAAGGTGATTTTTCAAAATAAAATCAAGAGAAATATTATTATTTATTTTTTAAAAAGTTATGCTCAATTACTTGATTCATACTCTAAAAAGTACCCAAAAATTATTATAATATTTCAGAAACAACGGACCAAAGAAGAAGTATTCATTTTAGGCTCAAAGATGAGAAAATAATGAAAACTGTATTAACAAAGTCACAAGGCAAGGAAAAAATTATCCTGTAATTCTCTTTCTCTTCAAAATAAATTTCACAAATAGAAATTTGCATCAAAACAGTTATAAGGAAAGTAATAGAGAACGTGGTCAATAATGATCAATGACTCGAAACAAGCAAAAGTGCAATATATATTGTAACACAAGCCCTTCTATAGGTTTAAAAATGTCATTCAGAAGTGTGTAAATCAATGAGAATATGTGTTCAAAGAATATGTAATTTATCAAACCGAAATTTGGTTTTTCCAAGAGTAATTTCAACGCCTTTAGCTAACAACATACGTGAAATTTATGGTTCAAAATCCAAGATGTAAAAAAAACTCATTCAAGCAAGGAGAAAATTTTATTATTTCAAAACAAGGTAAGGCAAAAAAAATAGGAGACAAACAAAGAGATAAAGTGAAACAATACATGCCATTGTCACAAAGTGATGTCACCGATAACATCCCTGTATGTTGCATATATGTGTATGTCGGAGGGAAGATGTTGAGATAAAGCTGATTTGACGGTTGATGTGGAAGTAAGGGGATATGAGAAGAAGGTCTTATAGATAGGCAGGATATTGCAATGACGTTTCGGTTGTCTTACTGATACATTGTGACTAGACTATATTACTTGTTGGTAAAGAGTTAGCTCCTCCGAGGTATAACTTGTTACAACGATTCTCTAAAAAAGTAATTTGATAGGTTAAAAAAAATTATTAAATCTAAAAAAAGTGTATGTTTTAGCTTAGACACCGCATGACACAAAAAGCGACGTCTATTATTTATCATTAGACATACAACACATGTTAAAGTTATTAAATTTAAAAAGAGTGTATTGTTTCAACTTAGACTCTGCATGATACAAAAAGTGTTGCCTATTGTTTATCATTAGATAGACAACATTTTATACAAAATATGAAATAAAGTGTTGTTTTAGGTAGGCAATAGACAGTGTTCGTATATAAAACAAAGCACTGTTTATATTAAAATTATATTTGGTCGAGTTGTAAAACTAAGAAAAAACAGATAAAGAGTTCTTTGTTTAATCATCTTTGACAACATGTTTGATACTTTTTTATACTCAAAACAAAAAGTGTTGTATATTATTATTCATTTATTTTATAAAAAGTGTTATTTATTTAACAATTATAATTTCCTAAGAAAACAAATTCTCATAACCCTTGTGAACCCTTGATAATCCTAGTCAAGCACTCGATTCCCTCATGTGAACCCTTGATTGTCAATTTTCTCACAAAAAATCCATAATGAAACCCTCTGTCTTCTTTCTCCTACGAACCATTGACGACACCTCGTCATATGATATTCTTTACTATGTTGTTAATTATCTTTCTATCCATTTGAGGAATTTTAAGAGCTTTTAGAGTGAAATTTCAAGTGTTTGAAGTCTTTTTGACATAGATCATATGATTGATTCAATCGAAGGTACCTTTTAGAAGTTAAGGGAACAAGGAGACCAAGTACATTGAAAATATGAAAAACAAGCAATTTGGGGAAATTATGTCTCAAGTGCCTAGCACATGTCAAAGAAAGAAACTACATAAAAAATGAAGTTTCTAAGGGGGGGAAATTACACGGTACCACATGCCCCGTGTATTGCGGGTGCACGCGAAGCACACACACAAGGGTGAGGAACAAATCAATTATGGGTTTGTGCGGCCCGCGCACGAATCTTATTAATAAAACACAAAATAAAGAAAATTCATTTATTAATACACATTATTATTAATGAACCAAAACTTGAGGAGTGCTAGCAACACGTTCTTTTCAACAGACACTCTCTAACGGTGTTTGTTTCAAGTTTAAAAATGACATGTGTATTTCATTTTCAAAATTGTTAAAGAATTGTTCTATACATACCATTTCTCTAAAAAGTGAGTGTTGATAGCATTCTCTCAAAACTTATGAATAACAAAATAGAGAAATCAAAGGCATTGGTTGCACATAGAAAAGCACATATACAAACCAATCAGACATGAGTAGATTATTACACGGATGAGGTTAACATTAATTAATTAATATATAAACATTGTATTCTTGCAATTAATTAATTAATGTTTATTCCATATGTCCCATCGGTGGTGCGACGAGCGACGCCGGCCTTACACACCACCATCTATTTTATTATTCAGAAGTTTTGAGAAAATGCTACCAACACTCACTTTTTAGATAAATGGCATTTATAGAACCATTCTTTAACAACTTCGATAATGGGATACACATATTTTTTTTAAACTTGAAACAAACACCCTTTAGAGAGAGTGTTTAAGTAATTGTTGAAAAGAGAGTGTTGCCATCACTCCTTAAATTGTATGTGGCTCGCGTGACAGACTGTTAATTTATACAATTAAAACAAATAGTTGCAAAAATTGTGTAAACTCAGAATACCATTAATACAAAGTGTCGTTTCAAATCTAATATTAACACGACAATATTGTCAATACCAAGATTCATAACAAATTATTAACGTCAATAGAGATCCATACCACACCAATACAACATATAAAAGGTTTACTAAAACATTATAAAATACTACAAAAAGAACTTAAAATTGACAATGTACAACCGAAGAATTTCTTGAAACCAACTAGCAAAACATTCATCTTCTGAGCCACTACTACTTGTCCAATGCAACATTACCAATATTTAAACTACGTAATTTCTTGAAAGCAGCAAGCATACCGTCTAACTTTTGAGCCACTATAACTTCAAACTTTTTAAAATTGTCTTCAATTTCGTCGAAAATGATTTCTAAACCAACATTATCCTCAACATCTAAATATTTCTCCTCCTCTTCAATAAGGTTTTCTTCTTCTCAAAAGGGGCGTGAACAAAAAGTTTGAATTTATCAAATTTAGTTAGCACCTTAGTTTTAAACTGTATAAAACAATTCTTATTGATATAAAACATTTAATATGAAAATGTTGCCATAAGACATTCTATAATAACTCTTATATGAAGAAAAACTTTATAATTCACAACCTTGCAATAACACTTATATGTACAAAGCACTATCATAAACCAACATGAAAGAGCGATTGTTATTAAAAGCGTTATCTGAAGCAACCCTATAACAACACTTTCTTCCTTATACAAAGCGTTTTAAAAAACCATCATGCAATAACACTTAATGTTAAAATTGCTATCTAAAACAACTATATAACAACCATTTATTCTTTATACAAAATGTTTTATATAATTTTAACAGCACTGAAATACATAACACTTATAAAAGGCGACAAAAAAACATTGTCTAAGCTATTCTTTCTCGAAGTATCACATGTAAAATCACATGGTGTGAGTCTCTTATTTGAATCCTTTGTGTTTGGGTTCCAAAATCAAACTTCATAAAATCCTCATAATCTAATTTTGTAGAACCTAGTCATCTATCATCAACGTGGATGCCCAAAACTGATTAACGATTTAGATTTATGACAACTATTTCACATACAATAATTATGTAAACTAAGAAAGTATAATTAACATCATATCTTTGCAATTATAAAAAACTTTCACACTCTTCTCAGCTTCTAAAGCTTCAATAGAGATTCGAATCCATTCGCATCAGTTAAGTTCTAGACTCTATGTCTTGGGTTGACTCAAACAACCGAAATAACGACAACCACCAACAATGGCTTCCCATTCTGTACCATACACTGACAGTGACCCAAGAAAATCTGATGAGCATGGTAAAATGTAAGATATTCCCGTTCTGAATCTGAGATCTTCGCATCCATCTTCTTCTCTTTCTCAATTGATCACTGGGCCAGCGAGATTCAGACCAAATTCGGGTCAGGTGGGAAGAATATTACTGGGTCGGGTACATTATCCAGGAAATCAACCGGGTCTGGGCCAATAACATTACAGTCGGCCAGGATGAAAACTTCTGGATCAGTGTTGTTAAACTCAATTAATTTTTTACATTAGTGAAAATATAATTTTTAAATTGAAGATGATTCTCGTTAAGTGTGAAAGTGTATCATGTTTTAACTGAAAACAAAGAGAAAAGTTTGTATGAGGAAGATTCCATGTTATCTAATAATATTTGATGTTTGTGAGGACTAATCATTTTTTTTGTATCTTCTTAGAGATAATCAATCACATGTAACAAGATATAGTAGTTATGCATTTGTAACTTTTATGCTACAACAATTACATATAATTTATAAAGATTAAAATTATTGTAAAAAAATCTGATGTAGATTAATTGTTGGATAAATAACACGGTCTCAATTGTTATGTGTCAAGAATGAAATATTTTCGTCGAAATTTCATAAAATATTAAATATCATATATAAACTTTTTTATTTTAATATTAAAAAATGTACTACAATTTCAATAAAAAACTTTGAAGACAAATAATTATAGGCTATTTAACACAACTAGTTTATACAATTAAAACAAACAAACAGTTTCAAAAAATGTGTAAATTCAGAATACTATCAATACTAAGTGTCATTTCAAATTTAACCTCAACACGACAATATTGTCAATACCAAGATTCATATAAAACTATTAATGTCAATAGAGATGCATACCACACCAATACAACATATAAAAGATTTACTGAGACATTATGAAATACTAAAAAAATGTAATTAAAAAAGTTAATGTATGACCAAAGAATTTCTTGAAACCAACTAGAAAAACATCAATCTTCTGAGCCACTACAACCACATAATATCTTGAATGCAGCAAGTATACCATCCAACTTCTGAGCCACTACAACTTCAAATTTTTTAAAACTTTCTTCAATTTCGTCGGAAATTATTTCCAAACCAGCATTATGCTCAACATCTAAATCTTCCTCCTTTTCAACAAGGTTTTCTTCTTCTTGAGGGTCATGAACAAAGAGCTTGAATTCATCAAACCTAGTTAGCACCTTAGTTTTAAATTGTATAAAACAATTCTTATTGATATAAAACATTAAGTTATGAAAATATTGTCATAAGACATTCTATAATAACTCTTATAGGAAGAAAAACTTTATAATGCATAACCTTGTAATAACACTTATATGTACAAAACACTATCATAAACCAACGTGAACGAGCAATTATTATTAAAAGCGTTATCTAAAGCAACCATATAACAACACTTTCTTCCTTCTAAAAGTGTTGTAAAAAATCATAATGCAATAACATTTGATGTTAAAATCATAATCTAAAACAGTTATATGATAACTTTTTCTTCACCCCTTCCTTGTTGTTGTATTTATGATATTTGTACCTAAGAATTACAGATACTTATGACTATGAGATCTAGTTATGGGACGCCTAGAAGGTTGCGACGGAAATTGTGTTCTGTCAATTTTATTTTAGTAAGGATTAAACATGTAGTCAAATGCGAGCTATGGTATGTAACACTAGGGTGGAGGTTGAAGTTGAATCTATTTATTTTTGAGTTTAAATTGTGAGAGTTATTGTTATTTCTATTTCGATGTTGAATAACAAGAGAAAATTTTATTAATGAAATCAGGAAATTGTTTTCCGCTCTTGGAATTATTATTTTAAAGAAAAATTTATGGTAACATGTGATATTATGTGAAGTTTTGTAACATCCTTATTATTAAATTTACTTATTATTTAATAATTATCATCGTGAAATATTGTGTTACAACCAACATGTCATCACATATAATATTGTACATAAAATTGAGACATGATCATAAGCATGTACCATTCAATAAAGAAGGAACATATATCGTTACATATTAACGATATATTGAAAGTTTTGAACTCAATAACGCCTGATTTGATATCAAATCAGTGTCAACTGTATCTACGAAAATAAGAAAAAACACAGTTTTGTGCTTACTTCAAGATATATGATCATTATCTAATTATAAAAAATATAATTATAACTTTTTGTGTCATTTTTATAATATGTATTTTTTGTGGTTATTGATATATAAGCACACACTTTTAGAATTGTATTGGAGTTATTAATGGTACACATATTGCAACATTGGTAAGAAGATGAAATGTGAGCAATTATGGTAATTGTCATGGAGATAAACCACAAGATGCATTAGCTCATTGTAACTTTGATTTGGAATTCATTTACGTTCATAATAGTGGGTGGAAGAGCTCAACTCATGATTCTAAGCTACTTAGTGATGCTTGAGAGGGAAGAATTGAATTAAAGTAACCCGAAACAAGTCATTAACCTTTAAATTATAAATTTGTTTTTTTCCTACTTTAACCTTGATCTGTGTTTTATATGTGTAATTAGATTAAAAAAACACTATTGGATCGTGGATTTTCTAATCAAAGCAAATTTTTAGCGCCACATGGTATGCTTTATCATTGAGAGGATATTCAATATTTTTAATTTGCGGTTCAAATTTTTTAATTTAGCACATCCATTTATATGTAAGACACAAGCAAAACTTGTGTTGCCTTGTGCAACACTTCATAACTTAATTTCTTCACAAAGAATTTCATTATATTGTATTTTTAGTTAAATCTATTGACGAATTTAAACAATCAACATTATAAAGTTTACAAAGACAATAATTCTGAACTCATTATTAGAACACAATAGCAAGAACGAGAAGAGGCTAGTTTATGGAGGACTGATATAGCTTCTGTTAAATAGAGAAATTCTACATTGGATAACAAAAAGTTAGAATCCCTTTGTTATTTTTTTTTAGACAAGAATCAATTTGTCATTAAACGTTTTAAATTTGTATCAGTTTTGTTTTTCTTTATTCAAATCGTAGTATTTACTTATTACATTTTTTATTCACTCTTTTAACTTTGATTTTTTGCTAAAAAATTTATATAACTCTTTCAAATCTTTGAATTCATAAAGTACTTTAAAATCTTAAAACACTTTGGTATAATCCTATTCAAATTCAAAAATAAAAATTGAATTATAAAAAGTATTAAACAGTTTTTTTAAAGAGTTTTAAAAGTCAATACAAACCTATAAAAGTATTTTAAAATATTAAAAACATATTTTGCCAAAATTGTCTCTTAATCACATGTTCACATCCCCTCTATAGTACTTTTCTTACTATGTATTTTTTTTCTCTAAAAAAATGTAGTTTTTTTCTCTTACTTTATTTCCTTTTCATAAAAACACCACGTTCACTTATATATAGATTGAATTTATGAATTTTAGTTACGTAACTAAGAGTATATAAGTTACGTAAAGAGTGTTAAGTATGCGGGCTCTTTAACTCTTTTAAATAGGGTTGAGCATCGTACGGGTTCGGGCCCGAAACCCCAATACGCTCAAAACCGAAACAGATTAATATGAGACCCATTTCTGCCCAATAAGCACTTCGGTAGCTCGGGTTATGGGTTGTGCGGGTGGCGGGTCCGTCGGTCGGATTGAAACGAGTTAAATCAATAAAAGTTATGCAACACACAATACACAAGGTAAATGGTAGTAGAAGAAAATTGCGGGGGAGGACGACTGTGAAAGAAATACCATTGCGGTATGCTAACTGTGAACAATAAGGAGAGGAAGGAACTACTCCAAGACACACAAAGAGAAATGGAATAAGTTTGCATCGTATGGATTGTGGAAGAGAACATGCTCGCTGGAAAATAGAGAGAGAAAACCAAAACTAATATAAATGTGAATCTTTGATTTCTATATCCATATAAATAAATATAAATATTAATAATTGTAAAACATAAAACAATGGGTTGTAAGATGTATTTGATGGAAAAAAATGTGTTTAACATACGTTACCCTTAGAGTTTTGATGATAACAAGGTATTAAAAATCGTCAATTGGATATGTTAATATTTGTTCAAGTGTACAAGACCATAGACAAATAAAATTTGATGTCTTTATAAGGTTCTGCAAGAACAAAAGAGAGCAAAGGAATCAACAAAAATGAAGCTTGAAGCATCTGAAGAAAAGTGCATCTGAAGTATAAGTGCTCCTGAAGTGATGACGTCATCAGAAGCAAGTTCATCAGAAGCATCTCACCAGAAGCAAGATCACCAGAAGCTGAAGTTCATCAGGAGATGAGAGACTTAAAGCTTCAAAGGTTGGGTAATGGATTTAATCTCGTCCAGCATTGCATTAGACTAAAAGAGTGTTACAACGGCCTTTGTGTAAAATTTTGAAAGCATTGGATGCTTGTTCTATCAAGAGCGTTGACAAAGGACAATTGTACGAATTGTACAACCACTTCCTCCACTACTCTGTTCGTGTCTCTGCAACAAGACAAAAATAATAGCTCTGCCTGCATAAATGTTCCTTCAAACTAGGAATGCATTTGAAATTGATTCTTCATAGGACAATAACCATATCAGGCAAAAGATCATTGGTGATTTTAATCAAAGCTTCAAACGACTCTTTATTGTGCTGGCAATTTTTCAACGTATCTTTCACACCTCTATATAAAGGAGTGAAGACCTACTAAGTTGGATATACAGACACACACAAAAGCAAGACTCATACAACAATTCAAAGTCCCAAAATCTGTTATTGTTCTGCATCTAAAGTCTTAAAAGTCTGTATCTGATTTGTATTATGAACACCACTGATTGTATATCAAGTGTTTAAACTCAAACAAACTTCTTTGTAATTTTGTTTGATTAGAAGTCTCTTGCTTGTGTGCTTGAGCAATAGAAGTCTCTTGCAGTTGTGCTTGAGTATTAGAAGTCTCTTGACTGTGTTCAGGAGCATAGGAAATCTCTTGCAGTTGTGCTTGAGTAATTTGAAGTCTTGTGTTAGTTGTAGCATTGAGCAGTTGTAATTTGATATTACATTTTAGTGAACTCTCCTTGGAAGTGCAAGGGGGACAGGACTACTTCCGGTTTGTGGAAGGAACCTGTATAATTGCTTTGTGTTTTTCTTCTTTCTCTCTCTCTCTCTCTCTCTCTCTCTCTGTTTTTATCCGCTGCATTTAGATTCTGATTATCACTTCAGAAGCTGAACTCTATCTGCTTCTGAACAGTGACTTCAATAGGAGAAAACGAGAAAAAGTAAACACAATTCAACCCCCCTTTCTTGTGTTTTTCTCACCTTCAGTATTGTAAACTGGTTTCCCGTAATAGAAGACAACTAGTATCCTAAATTATTGTGTGTCATTATAAAAGAGGAGCAGTTGTTGACTAGTCAATGGTCAGTGACCCTTTTATGTCATGCTTATATCATAGAAAAGTGGGAACTTGATGTGTGTCAGGCAAATGTTATTTGGCTATTCCTAAGAGAAGGCTATGAATCGGTCGGTTGTGGGTACCGATGGGTTACCAATTCAGGAACCGCAACCGACCGTTAGAAACTGTATAGACGCGGTTTTTCTCATTTTTTGAACCCGACAACCGACCCGACCCATCCGTTTAATTAAAGTGAACTGCAGTTTAGACGGGTTTTGGGCGGGTTCGGTTCTTATGCTCAGCCCTACTTTTAAAGAGTGTTAAGTACAATTTGTTGGGTTTTTTGAGAAGTACTAAACCAGTGAAAACATACGTAAATAAAATGCATAAAGATAAAAGATAAATTATGAGTGAAAACGATAGTTTGATTGACTGATTGTTGAAATGATTTTACAATGGGTCTTTTTTTAGCACAAGTGCCAGAAAACATATCCAAATGACCAAGTATCTTGACCTATCGAATTGGGCACGAACAAACTTTATTCACTTAAACCTGTAGGTAATGTGTGTACTTGTGGTCGTTGTTTGATGTAACTGGCGCCTCATGTTTGGCCTTGCTTCACTTGTATCACTACACCCTTTGTTGCATGTTTCAAGCCCTTTCCTTTCTAATCACGCTCCCTAAATAATAGTTGTTTTTGTTCGGGGAGCTAAAGCAATGGACCAAAGATCTTTCTCGCTCCTATCTGTCTGTCTTTAATTCAATTGACCCTTCATTTAGATATCTCTGCATCAACTAACCTTAATTTAATTGTTGTCGTTTTCGACCAACAACTTATATATACTTTTTGTTGTGAACCAAATATCATTTGTTCATAACTGCATAAACTATTTCGTCGAACCTAATATGACAACAATGAGTGACAAAGTTCTCCCTCAAGATATTTAAGACTTCTGCTTTCCTAGATTTTGATTCGAATTCATGACCTCCGATTAAGTTGAAAGAGATCTCTTATCATCTCACCCATCTCATCCAAGTGCTCTTAGGTCAACTTAGATTTTTTTTAACCGTGAACAACTTCAAATTTTAATCTATACTGCTTTCACTGTTTAAAATATATGTCACTATATGCCTACAAAAGACAAATAAGAAATCAAAGCTAGCATCAAAGATACAAATTTAGATACTCTTTATTTCTTTTAGATGTGCTATGAGGAAGATTTTTGTAATACTCTATCTATGTATTGAAAACCCTTAACACTAAGGTGAGCAAAAAGATCTAGCATTTTTTTTTAATTCTCTTATTATATATTTATCATCATTTGTTGAAAGGTTTAAATGCACTTTTGTCCCCCTTTGTTTGCCATCGTAGCCATTTTGATTCCCTAACAAAAACAATGCAATTTTGGTCCCCTAATTTTCTCAACTATGCTACGAAGTCGCCACGTGTCTCAAAAAAGGGGTCATAATCGCAACTTTTTTGTAAAGATAAGGGACCAAAAGAGCATATTTCAGTAAACATGGATAAATTAGGAGGTCAAAATTGAATTTTTATTTGTTAGGGTGTCAAAATTGCTACGACGACAAACATAGGGGGCAAAAAGTGTGTTTAGGCCTGGTTGAAAACGTGGTGAAGAGGAAGGCGTGTCACAACGGACTAGAAACTCCCAACGAATTCAACCTCAAAAAATTACAAAACATGCTAATCTGTCCAATATTCACATTCACAGCACTTGTGTCTCTCTCATCAGACCACTCAATGAGTGGAGAGTAAGAATTCAAAAGAGAGAAAATAACCTTCCCATAATGGAAGTGGGACGAGGCTATTTTTGAAGAGCTGTTTTCCCTAAGTGGAAACAGTACCAATTATAGCGGGCCCTATTCTCATTCAATTATTCAAGCCCAGGCCCACTTCTTTCTCTCTCAAACAGCAATTGGTACCACATAGGCCCACTAGCTTTATTATCCTTAACCCCTTTACCTATGTATTCGACCTAACTTCTGTTCCAACATTAAAAAACTTATATATTACCATACCTAACTTTTGTTTGACTATTTTGGCACCAAGATCATAAAACACATATAACGGTGTCTGCAAACTATACAACTCTAAACTAGTACTAACAAAAATGGATCATTTAGGTTCTTTTCTTTTATGGGGGCCTCCTCAACTTCCCGTTCATATATATGATTATATCTTGGACAAACATTATATATATGCCAGCTTTTGTGTTTGTTTATGTTACACATGATGAAATTTAAATATCTTGGTCCATGACAAACCATATAGTTTGGAATAATCGTTAGGTTGAAATGATCAAATACCTCCTCCTACGGAACAAATTACTTTCTCTGTGACAAACCAAGATAGAACAGAAATTATTTAATGTTTATCTACGTCTACATCGTAGGTAGAAACTTCCTGGACTGTACGCACGACACGTTTGAAATGCAAGTAGGGGTGATAATTCATAGGTTGTCTCACAAGGGGTTATGGCCTAACCTACAATAACTTCATGTTGGGCCAATTTTTTTTACAAACATTGACCAAAATTTTCTCAAAAATATATTTAGCTAATAAATTTAGATTTTATTAAAATTTATGTTGAACATAAATCAACTCTTACAAAATCTACTTGTAATATAACGAGTCATCTAATATGAGATTCTTAACACATCACTTTCGCACTCAAGACATAAAAAACATGATAGAAGTGACTCAATAGTAGCGACATTATAATAGATGGTCCTATAAATTTTGAATAAACTCTGATGCCATATTAAAATTTTTGATTGCGTCTAATTCAACACTAGGTGAGAGTTATTCTCACTTGTAAACATATTTGATCATATCTCTTGAGACTTCATGCCACAATAAAAGTCTTTTGATCCTAAATTTTACAATAGTTTCTTTGAATAGTCTTTGAGAAGCAAGTGTACGATAAGACCTTTAAATAGAATCTACATTTATTCCAAACCAATTTCATTGACTTAAACATTTTGTGTAAGGTCAATATTCTTAAATCTTGATAAATATAAATCACTACGCGGTTTTAGCATTTATGAAAATTTTATTATGATAATAACATATTAACATATATAAATATATTCCTTTAGTGATATGTGTGTGCATATGAATATATTCATATTTATTTAAATATAACATTTTGTTAGGTTTAAGTGCCTTTGTAGGGTGCCTAAAAAAGTGGCTTAGCTTATACAGGTGATTTTTAGCCTAATCTTTAAACTAAATAGGTTTTCTAAAAGTAAAACTTACATCTGTTTTTTTTTCTTTCAAAATAATATGGTTTGACATGATTTTTTCCCCCTTAACCTTCCTGGTCTTAGTGGAAGGGATTACAGTAATCTTAAATTTGGTTGGAAGATAAGTAAAATTTATCAAGTGATTATTCAGTCAGGATTCACACTTCTAATTTTTTATAACGATTCCTCATAAATTCAAGCTCATTGAACTCAACGACTTAATTGGTTTGAACAAAGTTTGATGTAGAGTAAACTGTAAATTCTCCTTCGGGTGAGTAACTTTTTTCTACCCAATATATATGTGAATGAGAAAAAAATAATAGTTAACTACTGTATATATGTAATTAAGTGAGTCAATGAAATCTTCTACTAATTAGTTTAGTTGAGTACTCAATCCCAAGAGATCTTGAAAACAAATTTTGCACTCCCGTCGCAATCTTTATATGTTTCTTTATAGAAAAGTTTTTGATTTCATTAAACCCAACGAAATTGACTTCAAAACTCGACTTCTTATTTCATTTTGGGATTTCTTGCATGTTTTCATTTAGCTTGTAAAACTACTACAAAAATATAAATTTGAGAGTTTTAAAATCACAAGTCATAGCAATGCAATACATGATTAGTTGAATATTGAATATAAATTTTTATGTAGACACCATATATAGGTTCAAATCTTCATAATCTAGGTTACTATAAAAAGTAGCAACGTGACTCACAAGGAGGAGGAGAAGAAGGTATTAGCAAAGTTCATTGTATTTACCTGAAATTTAATTATTTTATGAATCAGGCATAATAATTGATTCATTGTTTAATATATTATATATTTTCTGGTATATTATTAATGTACACGGAAGAGAAAATACATTGGCTTTGGTAGCTAGCATATATCTTTTGTTTAAAGATGACTTTTGCGTAAGAAAGTAAAAAGAGAAGAAGAACATATTCGTATAGTAACGTTTTCTTTCATTGACATTAACGAATTCGAATATTAATGGAGTGGTAGGTAGTAGCTAGGCATGGCTGTATGGCTTCATGTGTATTTTCTGTATATAGGAATTTATCAATTTTCCAACCTTTGTGTAATTTGTACAGTTTTAGAAACCAACCAACCAGGGAATCCTATGAAATGATAATTATTCCCTTTTGTCATATCTTTACTGCTTATTGTGTCTATGCCTTTATTTTATTTGACAAATAAGTAAACAACAACTTTTAGTACATTTGCTCGAAAAAAAAGCTTTTAGTACATATGTTAAAGAGTAGTGCTTTCTCGCGAGTTATACTATCACGAACAATGTCTGTCGTTGGATTTTCATTTGACGGCATAAACAAGTGGCGTAAACAAGAATTTGTATTCTACTAAAGTAACTCGTATATATGAATATAACTACTCGCGATGACTTCTGTGAGAAAAACACTTACGATAAGAAGCAGTACTCTTATATAGTAATGCTTCTTATCACAAACGTTTTTTCTCACAAAGTCATCACGAATAGTTATATCCATATATATGACTTACTCTAGTAGAATATATATTCTCTATTCCACCACTCGTTTATGCCGTCAAATGAGAATCTAATGACAAACATTGTTCGTGATACTTAACCTCGCGAGAAATAACACTACTCAATATAAAATGATAAAAATATCAAACAAAAAGTTTTTAAATATTAATACTTTTGGATTCTTAAAGTCACCACATCACATGTTGATTAAGGTTAGGATTTGATGATTCATGAGACACGAGGATGCAAGTTGTGAAATCTTTCCAATATCTACACTACAAGACATAGAATATGGATCCGGTTCACATATGACCACTCAAGTTTGAGTGAATCTCATTTACATTAATTCACATATGACCACTAGTATATTTATTGTTAAAATTATTTTTACAATATCTCTGTTGTTTATTTTTTTTTATTTTTTCATGCAAATGAAGAAATGAGAAGAATATTTTTGGAAGATATTAACTAGTTTTAAGGTAGTCTCCAGGTATTCACCAAAAAAAGATATCTCCAGGTATTTTATCAATTATCACATTATATTGCTTCTTCTATCTTTAATAATGAAATGTCTTAGATTCTTACTATAAAAAAAAATAAGAATAGTGGTGATTGGTTTTCTTTTTTAATAGCAAATGAGTTATTGTGTGTATATAAAAGTAAATAAATGGGAGTACAGGAATACATAGGATAACAATAATTAGGTTAAGCGCCAAGGGGCATATAAGAATTATAGAGACAACAAAGTAGAAACCTACCGGACCAGGATGATCAAGCACGATCAACAAGACCTGGAAAACCACTGATAAAATATCTCAATAGACAATAGGCAAAAATAGGGCTCAACAACCCACTCATAAAAAGTACGAGGAGACCTAAATGACTTATCCAAATATCACTTCTAAGTCACCTTTTGGATTCACAGCTACTGCATCATTTTCGCGTCCCAAGACATTATTAACGTAAAAATAGAGAAGCTATACAATGCAGCTTCCACATTAACGCACCTCTTTGCTGCAATTTTTCTTAAAGTTCCGCAATACCAAACACCTTATAAAAGGAGAAAGTTATTTGATGCACCGATCGCTCTATATCCTTTAGTACCTTATCACAGAAAATAACTTCATTTTGCGATTTTCAAATCAATCACACCATAGAACGCTAAACTAAAGCTAAGTAAAGATCGAGAATAAATAGAAGAAGTTAGGTGGCATAACAAATTAACTCCCTCACTAACCAATTGAAGACTCTATACCACAACTGAAGAAAAAGCTCCCAAGTTACAAACAAGTGGGGGTTGTCTCCTTATAGCGACCACACAACACACAATTCGAGCCCTCAACATCTTAGATAACTCTGCATCTATAATGTTTTAGCTAGTAGGAGCCTTGTTTGAAAGCAATTTCTAAGAAAAGGCAATGACCTTTTTTAGAGTCTAACTCTTCCAAACTCTGAAAATAATGTGAAGTTCATACTTATACATAAATTGATAAATTATAACATTAACCATCGTTATTTTTGTTGTGGTTTTGTCCTTGCTTTGCAATTTGTAAGTGTTTTTTTTGGTCCATGGTTGTGCATTGGGTTGTTTTTCTTTAATATAATTTTTTGGTCTTTTAAAAAAAGATTATACAAAATACATGTTACCATTTTTAAAAATATGTATTTATACTATATGAAAAGCTTCAATAATAGAACTCTTCATTTCTTTTGGGCTTTGTTAGGAGTTTGGAGGGGGAGGTGAAGGGAGGGTTTTGAGGGTGACAATGATAAAAGAAAATAGAGAAAATCTTTCACATTTTTTTGAAAGAGTATTTTTTTAGAGAATGATAAACTATTGCTTACCATTCATATATTTTTAATATTAAGAATATTATAACAACATAGATTAAATTTGAAGAATTCATATAAACTCTCCAAAACCCTCCTCTAATACAACTTTTTAGTTCCTCCAAATGAGAAGAGTTTTATATTATGAAGAAAAATTAACCCATCAAAGTCCTCTCCGTCTAACATCCTCTATTTCTTGCACTTGCTTCTTTCTTTTTTCTAAAACCCTCTTCTCCCTTCCCCAACAAACTCGCAAAGAAAGCCTCGGAGGAATGATGAGAAACCTACTTTTTGCTAAACGCCATTTATTTTTGTTCTTGTTGACAATAGACACCACGTTTACCTTCAAAAGCATTTGAGCAATTTTCTAGATATATCTCATGTCGGCACCAATTAAACTTTGTTTTTCATGACTCATCATATGGCTATTATGGATCATCATCCCCTTTGAAATCTTGGTGCAAATATCTTAACATATATGCAACTACCTACTGTGATCAAATCCAGGTGGTTGACTTGGTTGGGTCCCATTTTGTAATTTTTATTAGCACAAAAAGACACAATGTGAATCATATATGTCCCCTTTTGATTGGCACACATGGAGATTGGATTGTTGTTGGGGGTTTGTTTGAGCCATGATTCCATGAAGATATGATACGATTTTCAACCATAAACTATTAATGATTCCTTTGTTCTTTGAAATAAAATTTCTTTATGCCTTTCACTAAATTACGTGATTTGATAGAGTTAGTGATAATATTATATTTGTCAATGATTAATTTTGTTTTCAAAAATTAAAGATAATTAATTCAGTTGAAATTTAAAAGAATGAGATACTTCAAGGTTCAACTTATATCACTCGAGCAACCCAAATATTTTTTAATTATGTATATAGTAATATTGTAAATCATCAAAACAAGTTTTTTTTATTAAGATTTCCTCTAGAGTATTTATAATTATATGTCAACACCTCTAAGCAAGACATTCAATCCGTAATAATAGTAAAACAAATAGTTACTATGTTTATTCAAATGGGTGGAAGTCCTAATTTATTTCTTCAAAGCTTGTAAATGCTAAATATCTTTCTATGTATGGGTTGAAGTTCTCCTTCGACTCTCTAATATTAATCATTTTTATTTATTAGAAAACATCTTTCAATACGATAAAATATATTTAGTTGAGGGATAAATCTATTATGGATTTTTTTGTCACTAATATTTAGGTATTAAATTTTTTAAAGTAAGGACCCGTCTCACAGCAATAAGGTCCTCATTATTCAATATTCTTTCGCAATCAACTTAAGAAAATCATTTTGAAATTTTGTTTTCGTCATTTGATGTTGCTCTCACTTTTTCATCCCAATCAAAGACAATAGTATAGCCATTATTGGTAAAAACAAATATTAACAAATGAGAATTAATTCAAATAAAAATTGAAAAGGTAGTTTTAGGAAGGAAAAAATTAGTGATACAAATTTTCAAGTATTTTGAGGTGATAAAACAAAATCTGTTTGGTTTTTTCATCTACCTATAACCTACTTAACAATTAGTAGTGGACCAACGCAAATACAATGACTTCATTTTGATCCGCCAATGCATATACAATGGACTTGGTTGGAAAGTCTCAGACACCTAGGGAGAAGTTTTCGAATTCTAGAATTACACTCATCTTCACTTAACTTAATTTTTTATAATAATTTTGTCATTATCTTCTTTTCATGTCATCTTCTATTGACCCGTTTTCATATGAATTTTTAAATATAAAATCTAAAATTCATATGAAAACATGAATGACAGACCATATATTTGAACATTAAAAATTTATATCTTAAAAAATTATATATAAATTGATTAAAATAACGTGAAAAAAAGGACGAAATCATTATATGAATCAAAACATAAGAATAGGATAAAGACATTGCATAAATCATAAACGTGTTGCTGAATTACATCCTTAAATTCTTCTAAAGCCAATTCTTTGGGGAGTTAGGGTCGAAGGCATATTGATGATTCTTTGAGCTTCCTAGGTGTCCATACATGCATTGACCTCTAATTGATAGTTTGTAATTACCAAAGAGGCTAAGCAGTTGGGGTAATTAATTACTTAGGGTGTCTATTGGAAGTCATAAACCCTAATTACTACGGGTTAGCAACAAAGAGTGAAAAAAACGTCATTTATGCATTAACCTCTTCTATTATTGGTTTTTTTATATAAAGTTTTATGTATTAATTTAATGAAGTGTTTATTTTTAATGTAAATTGCACTAAAGATACATAATCAAAATAAAATTAATCTAATACATGCTTTTATTAGCTTTTTGGTAACGGTTGATTTTGCTAAGTTGTTGGCCTTTTTCATTAAAATGAAAACAGAATGAGTGATTGTATATTGATTTCATAAAACAATGAAATTTTGGAACAAATATCAGGGATATTTGGAGTATAATCTTTGAGTAAGATTCCAACAATAATAACTATTTTGTTTTTGCAACTGGAGTCTTCGACTACATACTATGAATTGGTCTTTTTGATCCTATATAGTACTCCACCATGAACGGACCAAGGAGGGAGCAGATGTGCATGCTCAAGTAAAGACCTTCTCTAGGAAAATTTTCACTAATGACATTGAGACATTGACATTTGACAGTGATTTGAATCTATTACAAATGGTGTCTTCCCTATCTATTTATATATACTCCCCATGTCTTAAATATACGGAAAAAAGTCGAACAAAGTTTATGCATCTGATTTTTATTGTTGAAGGATTTGTGCATTTGATTATATTTGAATCAAATATATCAACTTTGTTTGGGTATTTTTTTTGTTGGTTATATTTGAGACCGAAATAGTGTATAGTCTATTTTACAATGTAGTTAATAATCAATGCCAACCATTAAAATCAATACAATGCATTTGGGACATGCAAGCCATTTTGTAGGTCTCCATTGAACACATATATAATATGTCGGTGCATATAACAAAACGTACGAAAAGCATTTAATCATTATCGATCGACATATAATAACACAGTCAACTCAACATTGAGTGCATTCAATCAACTAACTAGCAACTTGCAAAAACAACCTTGTGGTTAGTTGCCACAATTGCATGCCGCATGACATTTTGCTCATTCATTGAATAGGTTTGACCAAAAACAAATTAAGATCAAGGCAGAAGGGGTACTATGTTATATGCAACTTGTTTCAAGAACTACTAGAAGTTGAAGAAAAACATTCAATTCTTTTGCTTTAGTTGAATGTCACGAATATAGTTGCTTTTTGTTATATGGTTTATGTTTATATCCAATAGTAGTAGATGAATTTGGATAGAGTAACAAAAAAAAAAGATGAATTTGGGTAGATGTGAACAAATAAATTTCTTTGCAGCCCATACACTCAATTTCTACCATAGAACACCTTCCTTTTGAGAGAAAGAAACCATGGAACACCTTTATCTCGCGTGCAAAGATTAAAATAAATTCACTTACATAGTAATATAAAAGAGCTTGAAAAAAATTGGGAAGAAAAACTAATATTATTATTTTTTAAATTAATTTAAAAATTTAATATTTTAATATGGGAAATATTAATATATTTTTTTGAGGAAATTGTAAAGTAGTGGTAAAGTAGTATATTTTTTTTGTGGTGGCGGGATTTGAACCCGGGACCTTGAATATATTATACATTGTCCTTACTAACTGAGTTAAGTTTGTGAGGATGTAATAGTAGTGTATTAAAAACTAGAAAAAAAATTATAAAAAAACTGGAAAACAAAATTATAAAATGAATGTTTTTTTAAGGGAAAAAAACTAGGTGATCGGTCGTGGTCAATACTCAAATAGAATAAAAAAATGAAAGTTAAACATAAGAAAAACTGATTTCTAAATTGATGTAAATATTTAAATTAGATTATAATTTAATATTATAATAAAAATAAATTATAATGGTGATGGTGGTCAATGCCAAAGTCAAGCAATCAACCGCCGGAGCACCGCCATAAACAATTGGAGCTCTGTCGCGGACCACCGAAGGGTCTCCGAAGATCTGCCATACGCTTCGATGATTTCCCAGTGGTTCCCATCGACCATCACATTGTTATTAATATTTAATTTCTTATTGAAATTATTAATATAATTTTTGAATGTTTTTTGAATTATCAAATAATCTATTTTGGGCCATTAAAAAATCTACGAAAATTGTTGTTCTCGCTTCAAAAATTGCAATGACACACATGGAAATTTTGCATATAATCCCAACTGCAGCTAACTGTCGCAGTATCGCTCAAATAGCGAGCTGCAGTTGGCTCAGCTGCATTAAGTGCAGTTCATGCTAACTGATTTTTCAGGAAATAATAATTGGATATGATGAATAGATATGAAATTTTTCTTATTGTAAAAATAATTTTTTCGTTATTTTAGATGATTACATTGGATTAGGTGTATTCTTTTCTAACATCGTTATGGTTAATGTACAATGGAAGGAATGAGACTGTACATACATATTAGAGAAACTATGCATGTTTGTTTTTCCTTTTCCCTCTAAATGTGTAGTAATTTCTTAATTAGACAAGTTATAGAGTTGTTCTTGATATCAAACCTTGAACAAATATTTATAGAGGAAATAGCCTGACAGCAAGAACAGATTGATTAGAGAAATCATTTGAAATTCTATTGCCATATTGTGATAACATCGCAAAATGCCTACAAATTGTTATGAAAATTCTCAATTCTTTTGAATTCCTATCCTAAAAATAAAAATCTCAGAACAAATTAACTTTCAGAGTTGTAAGGAAGTAACAAAAGATCGTCAAAAAGAGGAGAAAACATTAGCTACCAATTCCCCCATTCCCAGCTTTAGAGAGACCCACCACACATAGAAGCCATTGCCTTCAAACATGGCCATAATTGAGACATTATTCTCCCCTTTGAAACTTGTTACAGGACAAACAACCAACATCATCAAATACATAAAAAAGAGAGGAACGAAATCTAGTGAAGAAAATCAGTTATTCTAACTGATTTTTCAGGAAATAATCATTGGATTAGATGAATGGATATGGAATTTTTCCTATTGGAAAAATATTAGTTGCATATAATTATCTCAAGGGGAGATCAAATACATGAACAATTATCAGCAGTAAGCAGGAACTGCACTTAAGTGCAGTGCAGTCGCGCCAACTGAAGTAGTTGGCACAACAGCAATTAACCGCACAGTTCACTGCCCGAACCATAATTAGCTGCAGTTGGGGTCATATGTGTAATTTCCATGCGTGTTATATAGCAATTTTTGAAGTGAGAATAGCAATTTTCAAAATCTATTTGGGCCCAGCAGAAAAATATGTCTTTGGGCTGAAGTACCTATTCATTCCCTAATGGCTATTAGTTTTTCCACCCTACCTATTTCTCGCGCTCCATATTTTTTTGTGAAAATACCCATGTGATTATAGAATCCGAAAATTCCATAGGCATTTTCGTAAAATAAATAGGACGTGGGAAAAGGTGATAGAGTGGGGAAAAGTAAAAGTCTGCACAAGTAGGAAAAAGAATCTTTTTTAAATTTTTTTAAAGATACTCTTTTTTACAAGAATATGTAAAGTGAACTTATTTAAATAAAAATTCTGTCAATTTATTTTGAGAAAATTATATTCACCTCCCCTAAGTTCTTCTTAAATAACATTCACATCCCCTCTAGTTTTAAAACTTACATTAACCTCCTTTACTTATTTATCAAATATACACCGGCCTTCCTTGCAAGATAACACTGTTACTTCTCTGTTAAATGAAACCAACCACCAGAACATCCCATGAACACAAAAGCAAAGAAACCATGGGATTCTCAACCACAAAGAAACTCCCCCTTTGTTGAAATATTCTCACTAATTTCCCTTTCCGTCACCATTTACTCAAATTTCCCTTTCCAATAATTTTTATTTTCCCCAATTTTCCGAGTATCAAATACCCTAACTGTTACATAAATGTTAATTTGTTGGGTGCAACTTGTTTCAAGGAAAATTCATAATTTCAATTTGTTAGGCGTGTAGTAAATTTGGTGAGCAAGTGTTGTTCCGTAATCTAACAGATAAAAATTTGAAAAATGATAAACTGATTTGTTAGATAATTTCTATCTTACTATTCAAATCTCAACATAATTTTCATAAGTAATCCAAGCTCTAATCAGTTTATGATTTTCATAGAACATTATCGACCCAATTTAGTGTTGTTCTTTGTGTAGTATTTGTGTTTGTGGATTAATATCGGTCTTTTACTGATGAGATGAACAACAATATTACTCCTGTTTTGATGAGATGAACAATACTTGGTGAAATTTCTCGTAAGCCACAAGAGTAGAGTTCAAGCGTTGGAACAGAAGTAAACGCCGTTTACAATACAAGGGAGGTAAGTGTTGTTTTTAAAACTAGAGGAGGTAAAGATGTTATTTAAGGAAACTTCAGGGGAGGTAAGTGCAATTTGCCCTAAATTTATTAGATAATGTTATTATAAAAGTGAAAGAAACAAGTGGAGTGAAGTTTGAATGTTCACAAAAGGTGAATGTAAGTCCAGTTTCAGAGAAAGTGATTGGTTCATCTACCAAGCTGACAAATAATACATTGACACCGAAGGAAATCGGATTTACTGATGTGGAGAAAAATACGCAAATTGTTGTCGATGAGGAGCAAGTTGATCATAATGAAGTGAAAAAGATTGATGACAACGTCAAAGTGACTGTTGAGAATATGCAAATTGGATTTTTTTTATGTGAATGAAATATGGAAATTGGTGTCGATGAGGGGCAAGTTGATCATAGGGAAGTGGAAAAGATTGACGACAACGTCAATGTGGCTGTTGAAAATATGCAATTTGGTGTCATTGAGGAGCATGTTGATCAAAGTGACTGTTAAAGATATTCAAAATGACGTTCATTAAGTGAAGTTGAAACTAGTGAGATGCTCATAAAATGGTTGTCAAAGGTAAATTGATTTGTTTTATACAAATTAGTTTCTTAACCTATTAATATTGTTTTCTAGAAATAAGTTTATAATCTTTTTACCCTTGGATGTATTAGGCATTGTTACTACTTTTTTTTTTTACTAAAAATGCATATACAAGTAGAGCAAAGTCTGAATTTTCACAAAAGATGAGTGTAAGTCCAGCTTCAGGGGAAATGACTGGTTCATCGACCAATCTGCTAAACATGCGGATTGGTGTCGATGAGGAGCAAGTTGATCCTAGTGAAGTGAAAAAGATTGACGAGAACACCGTGACTGTTGAGGCTATTCTAAATTAGGTACATTCGTCTAGTTTTGAAGCATCAGATGAGACACCAGTTAAAGTTCTGCCGACTGATCCATCAAATGAAGTGGAGACTAGTGACCTTGATGTTCGCAAAATGGCTGTCGCAGGTATATTGCCTCTAAAACGCGCAAGAGATAGCATTTGTACTTTTGATATGAAAGAGAACTTTAAAACTGAAACGATATCAAAGTATAAATGTGCTAAGAGAGGACCACTTTAAGATCTTCATCAGAATTGAACCTAACAATCTGTGCAAGTTCTCTTTAATGATTTTTGCTTAGTGCCTTTTATTACAAGAAGATTGAAGTTTACACATGAAATGTGTTACATTGAAATGTAAAATATTGTTGACATATTAAGTTCTAGCACCATTTAAGCTTTTCATCTCAAGTTTTAATCTTTTTTTTCTTTTAATTTATCACTTGCCAAACTTTATGCCTCCTATAATCATTTAAACTTCTCATCTTAAGTTAAAATCTGAAAGAAGCTAATAGAAACTTGGTAGATTCTTTTGAAAATATCTTCAAATTTATAACTTCATATTTATATCATGCATTAGGTGGATCTAATTCCCGGCGAGGAGAACTTGATTAGGTGGATTAGTCACCAAGTTTTCCAAACTCCATTTGATCCCAAATGGGTCGGTTACTCTCATCGGGAAAATTCCAAAAACTTCCATTCATCTATTATTTTCTCTCATCTAAAATGAACTAAAGACACAATGACACCAAAGGCCAAAGACACTTAAGTATTTTCCGTTAATTTTCTCATAAAATCTAAAAATACATAATAGTAAGAGCTCTTTTGTTAGATCATTGATGTTCCCACTTCAGTTTCTGCTTAAAAACACATGGGAATTAGACATTCAATCCCAACGGTAGCCTACCGTTCGAGAACAAAGAAATCGAAAAAAACCAAATGGTAGTTAACTATCGTTGAGGTTAAATGTGTAATTTTCATGTATTTGAACCAACAACTAAAGTAGAAATAGCAATTTTCCTTTTGTTAAGTCCATGTGTAAGGCCAATAGGTGTAGCCTATTTACATTTGGTTGCATGAAACAAAAAATGATATTGTAACTAAAACAAATAAAAACGTGAGCAGTAGCACAATGGCAGAGCAACACAACAACTGAATCCTTCCTCTTCCAGTATGATACAAGCCTTCTTTTCTTCTTTGCTTTTCAATCCTTTCATTTTAAGCATTCAACAGAAAATCTTGGTCACCTGTCACAATCTCAACAGTAATGCTAACCCTAATTCTTGACTATAAATGAGAGACAAAAAGCATCACAAAATGTAGAAAGGAAAACAACACCACTTTCAACTTGTTGTTTTAAAAATCTCGTATTTTAGAATATTTTTTTAATAAAAAAACGTTTTTAGAATAATAATTGAATGTACTTCTCTTTAATCCTCGAGTTATCAGGAAATAAGTTGTACAACTTGATCGTTCTCATACTCATTTTCAAAATATATCACTTTAAGAGGATTAATTGGATGTACATCCTGTTTAATTCTTGAGTTGTTTTTAACATAAGTTGTACAACTTGATCGTTCTTAATCTCACTATTAAAAACAAATCAACAAACTCACCACAATCAACTTCTCACACTCATATTTTTACTTTATCAAATCAATGATGTCTTTTTTAATCATATTTATCGCAATGAAGTCTTTTCTTTAAAAGCAACCAACACAAAAACATTTTTTATCCCATAACTACATAGCTTTGAATTCTCCATCGCACCAAGAGATTTGTAGGAGCAAGATCAAACTCTTGTCAAACACAATAATAACAAAACATTTATTCATACCTGTTTAAACAATTTAAATTTGAGTTCACAACCATATTTTAATTCGCATTTAATAATAAGGAGAAATAAAAAAATTTAGAATTTAACAAACTCGGGCACAATTAATTATAGGTAACCGTTTTTTAAATGGATGTCGTAGGGTACTAATATCTTCCTTACGCATAATCGACTCCGAAACCTAAAATTTGACTTCAAAGACCATTTTTTCGTTTTAAAGGGTTTTTCCGACGTTTTCCCTGTTATAATAAACTTTGGTGACGACTTCATTGTTTTCGGAAAACCCTCGAATTTTGAGGCGGCTTCAATTGGACTCCCTGTCACTTCAATTCCGTTAAATCTAGCGGTGATGTCAACTTTAACAAACCTTTGAGCTAGATGGTGTGGATTCATGTGTTCAATCTCATCACCAGCTGGATGGGGAATTCTGGCTCCTCCCTAGTGTGCAACATTCCGGCTCCTCCCTAGTGTGCAACAATCCTTAGTTGTAGTTGTTATGCGTTCGTGGACGTCAGCGGCCGGCTGTGACGTCGACGGTAAAACCAACCACTTTCGCGCCAAGAATCACATTATAATACACACAAGCTTCTAGAGTTCTTCCGTTAATAACCGGTGGTTGGGCGATGGTGTTGTGAATAATGTTGGCCCTTTTTTGAATTGTGGTATTGGCTTGTTTTGAAATGTTGGCCCGCATTATATATATTTCTATAATAGAGGGCCAACAATTCAAAACAAGGAAGCACACGGTTCAGAACATGGCCAATCATTTGCAACACCATCAACCACATTTCTCTTCCAGTCATACACACACTCAAGATCAACCTCATAGTTGTTAATGAAAGAGCTCTTGAAGTGCATGTGCTTTTTATACTGTGGCTCGAGGCGCGGAAGTGATTGGTTTTACCGTCGGCGTCGTCGCCAGTCGGTGAAGTCCACAAAGGTATGATTACAAAAACATGAGGATTGTTGCAAATAACAGCTGCAGAGTGGGGTTTTCAGCGTTATGGATAGAGACCCAACATAACCTAACCGCCAATGTAGGGAGGAGTCAGAATTCCCCATTCGACAAATGATGAGATTGTACACGGGAGATCCACACCATCTAACTCAAAGGTTTTTTCAAGCTGACATCGCTAGTGGAATTGACAGTGTTGAAGTGACCGCGGGAATTGCTATCATCGTGAAAGTAACCGACCCATTTGGGGTCGAATAGAGTTTGGAAAACTTGGTGACTAATCCAACTTGTCAAGTTCTCCTCGTCGGGAATTAGATTCTCGAATACCACACTTGTTACTTAATCTTAGGGATTCTATTACTAAAGTGGAGACTATCTTGAATTATTTCATGCAACATCAAGTGAAAGTGTAAAATATTTTAGAACAATTTGGCAACTATATGATGATGGGAGGAGTAGAGAAGTTGAGTGAATATATTGATGTCCATGGGGGATCAATCATAGAGAATGTGAATCTTTTATATGTTTCTACAATGGAGTCCATGGCTATTCAGTTGAACAAGTTCACAAACCAGATGATAATAATTGTGTTATATCACAAGATGCTACAACCTGCCTTGATACATCATCTGGTGCCAAAGATCCATTCAGTGAAGTCGAGACACGTGATCTTGATGCTCACGAAATGGTTGTCACCTATGAAGCACGGATACCACTTGGATTAGGCGTGTCCTGGTGTCAGACACATTTCGTATCCGACACGACAGCGACACTTATAATTACATTGAATTATATGATTTTTTTTCTTCAAATTATTAGTTGTGTCAGCGTGTCAGTGTCTATGTCCGTATCCGCGCTTCATAGGTTGTGACAGGTATTTTTATTTGTTTCACCAAATAATTTATGGTTTATATAGCGTACACATTAGCAGGATTTTTTAACCTTTTAACATTGTTTTATAGAAATGAGTTTATAATCATTCTGACCTTGGATATTTTAAGCACTGCTACTAAAATTGCATATACAAGTGAAGTGAAGTTTGAATCTTTACAAAAGAAGAATACAAGTCCAGCTTCAGAGAAAATGAGGGGTTCATCTACCAGGCTGCTAAATAACTCAGTGACACAGATATTGATTTTTTAATTAATTACTCCAAAAAATGCTATTTTTTTTTTAGTTTTAAGTTACTGTACTAACCTTTAAAAAAAATAGTTTACTAATACTAACAAATGCTTAAAATAAAGTTAGAAACTGAAAGATAAAAGAATAAAAAATGCTTAAAATAGTTTTTGACATCAACTCTGCAATTCTTATTCTCTCGATGCACCTCATTATTGTCATCAATTCATGAATGAATTAAATGAGAGAAGAAGGAAACAAAAGATTTACAATTACTCCATCGCTTCTAAAATAGAAAACGTTTATCAAAAGAAAAATGTACCAATATAATTCTGATTTTAATTTTTTTAACTAATCCTTATATTTGCAAACCATTCTCAAATTAGTCGGACTCTATTAATATTTCAAACTAGTAGCTGTCTTTGTTAAAAGTTTTTTAATTAAGTCTCTCTTTATGTTTTTGTACATAATGAGAGACTTGATTGAAATTTTTTGGACAAAGACATGAACTAATTTGAAAGACAAAGACCAATTTGATGTTTTTTTTTTGGACCAATTTGATTGCTTCCTTAATAATTAATGTATTCTAATTTTACCCCACAATTTATATTGTCTAACAACATTTTTTTTTTACACAACTTTCAAACAATATTTTAAAACTGAGAACATTTTAATGTGGTCCGAATCCTTAAAATTTTTTTTTAATGTGGTCTGATGACAGATTAATTATCGATCTGCAAATCGGTCCAATTTAACAGATTTTTTTTGTGGTGGTTAGGGTTTGATCCTCGAACCTTGCATATATTATGCATTGTCCCTATTAATTGAGTTAAGCTCATGAGGACAATTTCATCAGCTCTTTTGGAACGGAGAAAAATAATTTTCTTTCTTTTTGTTTTTTTGAAAGAGGAAAAATAAATTCATGAATTAAACGAGAGAAGAAGGAAACAAATGATTTACAATTACTTTAATTTTTACCGAAATAACTCTGATTCTTAGAAACGTACGTGTGCTCTACTTAAACATATGTTGTCATTTACTCCCTCTATCCAAATTAACTGTGCATTTGCTAATTTCACAGAGATACATGATTTTAAATATTTTTGTTAAATATTGATGCATTCAAAAAAAATACCGTCTTCTTCTTTTTCTTCCTCTCTCTTTTCTCTCCTTCTCAGACTCTAGTGGTCACCATTTTCTTCTTCTTCTTCTTCTTTTTAGAGGGGTGATTTAGGGTCAATTTTGACCCAAAAGTCACCCATTCGAATTGTTTTTCCTTATATCCTAATTGAATAAGTGATATTTCACATATTTTCTGCTTTCTTTCGTTTGTTTTTGTGATTTCGTCATCTCTGAACAACTTTGTTTGTTTTGATTTCCTGTCTTTGTGCGGTGTGTTTTTTATTTCCCGTCTTAGTTTGATGTTTATTTGATTCAGGTTGAAAGATTAGCTTTGAGCAAGTGCAGATCTGATCAATGATAATGACTTTGACATCGTTAACGTTGCAAATCCGAGACATGAGTATTCTGGAGACATGAATATGGTCATATTTGTAGGCATATGTACTTTGCCGTTTTATGTTATTAACATGGATGTTGTGAGTTTGTTCACAGATTTATCCTTTTTGTTTTTAGCGAATTTGGATTTGTATTGTATCGATGTACTCTCTCAATTTGAATGAATGAACATCGTTTATTTTTGTCAAAAAAAAAGTATTGATGCATTGTCCATTATCATAAATGCAAAGTGGAATATATTAAATTGGAAGTGATGAAAATAATATTATTTAGAATAGAAAAAAAAAAGTTATTATTATTGTATTGGAAAATGAAATGAGTTAGTTATTTTATGACAATAGTTTTTTTTTTACGAAAAATTCATTTATTATAGGTGGGAATAACATACGCCTTTTAGGATCATCTCCATTTATAAAATAAATGAAGATTGGCATTTAGAAAGAGAGACAAACAAAATATAATTTTCATTCTGCATTTATGATAATAATGAATAGTTAAACGGGGAAGAGGCTTTGACCTGCTTCACAATATTTCTAACCTTACCCCTCAGTTGAAAGATTGGAACCATGAAACTTTTGGGAATATTTTTAGAAGAAAGAAGGAGCTTTTGGCTAGGTTAAACGGGATTCAAAACAGTCAAAACTACGGGTATAGTCATTTCCTTGAGGAACTTAAAAAGGATCTTAAAGAGCAACTTGCGATTACCCTTTACCAAGAAGAATGTCTTTGGTTTCAAAAGTCTTGCAGCATGGATTGCAGATGGAGATCGGAACACGAAGTACTATCATGCCAAAAGAATCATTAGAAGGCGTAAAAATAAAATTATGTCTCTTCGAGATGACTCTGGTGATTGGGTTGACGATCCAGATAGTTTGAAAAATATTGTTCGAAGTTTCTATGCAAACTTGTTTAAAGAAGATACTCCTATTCGTGATTATATCGTTTCTTGGACCACATATCCGAATGTTGTTGAGGAACAACACGAAAGACTTAATGCTACTATCCAACTTATTGAGTGCAAAAGAGCTTTATTTGACATGAGCCCTCACAAGGCTCCTGGAGAGGATGGCTACCCTGCTGTCTTTTTTAGCAGTGTTGGGATACCGTTGCTGATTCCCTATTTAAATTTGTCAACCAGGTTTGGGTTAATCATTCTCTTATCTCTTTTATTAATAATACTTTGCTTGTGATGATTCCAAAATTAGATAAACCTAAATATGTTTCACAATTTAGGCCTATTTCCCTTTGTAATGTTACCTATAAAATAATTTCTAAGGTGATTGTTAACAGGATTAAGCCTTTGCTTAATAGAATTATTTCTCCATACCAGTCTAGTTTTATTCTAGGTCGAAGCATTCACCGCAATATTATTGTGGCTAAAGAGATGGTGCACGCCATGTCTAAAATGAAAGGTCAAAAGGGCTTCATGTCTATCAAAATTGATTTGGAAAAAGCTTATGATCGTCTCAACTGGAACTTTGTGAAGAATTGTTTGGAGGAGTGTAAGTTCCTCCGCAAAATCATCCAAATCATTCATCATTGCATTTCTTCTCCGTCGTACAAAATAATGTGGAACGGTGAAAAAACTGATACTTTTTATCCTTCAAGAGGAATTAGGCAAGGGGACCCTCTTTCTCCTTATCTTTTTGTTATTTGTATGGATAAATTATCTCACATGATAGCTGATCAGGTAGAAGCTAGTTACTGGCTTCCTATGTGTAACACCCTATTTATTATTTAATTATTTTTGGTTGAGTTTAGAGTCTTTTATATGACTTATGTGATTTATGTTGATTTATGACGTGTTGTGATGTTTTAATATTTTATTATATGGCCTTATATTATTATTTAGTAGAATATGTTGGAATTAGAATAAATATATTTGAGGGGCTGGTTTGGATTTAGTAAGAAAATACGTGGTTTGGATTTAGTAAGGAAATACGTGGTTTGGATTTAGTAAGAAAATACGTGGTTTGGATTTAGTTAGAAAATACGTGGATTTAGTTAGAAAATATGTTGAGGGTGTGAGATATAAAAGCTAAGAGCCAGACACAAATTAGGTTGAGAAGCTTTTGGAGGAAAAGAGGAGAACCAAGAGAAGAGGAGAACCAAGAGAAGAGAGAACCTGTAGAGTCTTGCAATCACCAATCTAAGGTAAGGGTGGGACTAATATTCTCTAATCTTAAGTGGTATAATTCTAAAATTGAATTTAGCATGTAGTTTTGTAGTTGTTCATGAGAATTTGAGAATTAGGGTTAACAATCGGAATTGATGGTAGAATTGGATGTTAATAGTGTAGAAAGTCCGTAGAATTCATAGATAATTGATGTTTAGGTTGTCAAGAATAACATGATTTATGAATTGTTACATGTATATATGTTGATGATTATTATATGAATAACTTGTTAATGAAATATTACATGAATGTG
>Ga0228711_1001947_pt1 | contig 31245 bp, 20 predicted proteins | sample MedpolnodulmetaG_2_FD_177996 | JGI IMG/M metagenome (GOLD analysis project Ga0228711, IMG submission 177996) | Root nodule microbial communities from Medicago polymorpha collected in Santa Monica, California, United States - brown nodules | ecosystem: Host-associated > Plants > Roots > Nodule... | reverse complement strand
AACAAAACAAAATCAATAAAGAAATGCCTTATTATTTATATATTCACAATATATATTTATATCAATATCATGATACAAAGCCAAACTCAATCAATATAGATTGGCTATTAGGGCTTACTCCAACATTCATACCCTTGACACATGAAACATTTAGTTATTTTGGTATTTCTCTCTTTGATTGTGTTATGTTGGGGTCTAAATGAGGAAATGGGTTGGTGGGTTAGGGGTTTGTGATAATCAATATGATTTTTTGTGGAGGAAAGTGGTTGGTATGAATATTTTTTGGTTAATTGTTTTTGAGTAAAATTGTCTCAATAATAATGAGGAGGTAAATACTTACGGATTAGTTTTTGACACATTTTCTCCCACGTCTTGATCTTGCTTTTTCCTTCACACTTGCGTTTCCTTTTAAGATTTTCCCACCAAATTGAAGCATGTTTCTTCAGCTTGGCAGCAACAATCTTTACTTTTTTCTCTTCTGGAACCTCCTTATACTCAAATACATGTTCAACAGTTTGCAACCAATCTAGAAAATCATCTGGTTGTAGATTCCCTTCAAAATCTGAAATGTCTACTTTAATATCATTCATCTGAAGTTGGCGTCGTTGTGAGCGACTGCTTCTAGATGATGAAGAGTCCCTACCGGAGACATCATCTTCGAATCTCCTTTGTTGTGCTTCCAAAAGGGGTTTTGGGCATTGACGATCTCTTGTAGTTGCTGAATTTGTCGCCTCATTTCTTCCATCTCTTGCAAACTTCTTTCATTTTGTCTTCGAGGTGGCATTTTGACAATGGTTGTCGATGATTTTTTTTTTGGGTGAAGATCGTGGCGGTGCGTGGTTATTTTGTCGGTACTGTTAGCTTCGCGAACAAATGGCCGCAAAGTGAAGTTTTGAGAAAGCAACTACTTGCTCTCACTTGTAAACTCACTTTCCGTTGATTTCTTCGCTCAAACTCAAACAAAATGAAGGTGTTAGTTTCGCGAACAAAATGGCCGCAAAGTGAAGTTTCATAAAGGCAACTCCTTGCTCACTTGAAAACTCACTTTCCGTTGATTTTTTCGCACAAACTAAACTCTGAGGTATCGTAACCAGCTCTGATGCCAAATCTGGCTCAGGGACAAAAGGAAAGGTAGAGAAAATAGAGAAACACTCTAATATTCTAAAAGAAAAGTTATATTGCTTGAATGATTCAATGCTTGAGTATGTTTCAGTATCCCAAAACACTAGGTGGTGAGCCTTATTTATACTACTCTAGGAAGGCTCTCCATTACAAACTAGAAATATCTAGAAACAAAGAAAAGTCTAAATATATGGATACTCTAGTACATAAAACTAGAAGGATCTAGAAAAGTTAAGATTTCCCTAGTGCCTTTATTTTATTTAGTAGATTGTCTAGTAGCTTCCTTATTCTTCCATAGTATTCTAGAGACTTCCCTGTTATTCTTTGATGTTCTAGAGACTTCCACATTATTCTTTATTATTCTAGAGACTTCCATATAATTCTTCATCATTCTCTATCAATACATAAGGTATTTATAGAGATCAAGGAAAATGCAATGTGCCTAATTACAAGTTAAGCAACATTATTTAGTTTAAGTAAAAGAGGAAACTTGTAGTGCAAGCAATAACTTGTAGCTTATGTAATAGCAGGACTGTGTTGTTCTTCTTCCTCTAATAATCCCTCACAAGTTGCAGAATGGTAGATATTCAGCATTCCCAACTTGAATAGAAGAGTATTGAAATGTTGTGCACGCAGAGGCTTTGTAAGGAAATCTGTCAGTTGATCAGTGGAGGTCACAGGTAAAAGTTTCATGATGCCTGCTTGCAGTTTCTCTCTAACCAAGTGACAGTCAATTTCTAAGTGTTTTGTTTGCTCATGAAACACTGGATTGGCTAGAATGTGCAGAGCACTCTGGTTATCGCAATAAAGAACGGGAAGTTTAACAGTGGTAACATGAAGATCTTTAAGGAGATAGAGTAACCACTATAACTCACAAGTTGTTGCTCCTAAAGCTCTGATACCAACTTAGAAATCGTGGTTTGGGCCTAACACAACCCCACAAAACCGGCTTGTGAGGTGAGGATTGCCCCCACTTATAAACACATTGTTAGGCCATGTCATGTCCGATGTGGGACTCTTAACACACCCACTCACGACCAGCACTATTGGGCTTGGTTCGTGGACATAAATGAAGTTGATCATACTTCTCTTGAGAAATACTGGAACTGGACGGAGAAGCACTGCAACTTCCTAGTTGAGCCTCAACTTCATCATTACTACTAGAGGCATTTACAGATGAATTTTGCTTTTGAAAATTAGGATGTCCATGCTTTTGCTAACAATATTCAACAGTGTGATTGCTTTTACCACAAAAGGTGCAATGTCTAGGTGGTTTAAAACCAGTAGAGTAACCTCTACCTCTGCCTTGAGGCTTACGTGAATCAGCAACATTCACAATTGAGAAAGGTTCAGTAAGAGAAGAAGCTAGTGAGAGATTATTGCTTTCTTCCTGAACATCAAGAGAATAGACTCTGTTAATAGAAGGTAGTGGATCAAGCATGAGCACTTGTGTCTTAACAACATTGAACTGATCATTCAAACCAGTTAGAAACTGGATAACTTGATCTTCAAGTCTGTAATGGAGAGCTTCTCTCATGGCTACGCTACGGCATGGATGAGGACATGTGCAGTGAGGCATAGGCCTATGGGAATTCAACTCTTCCCAAAGAGTTTTCATTTCAGTGAAATACTCCAACACTGATTTAGAACCTTGTTTCATGTTATTGATCTTAGAACGCAAAGAAGCTATACGAATTCCATCAGCTTTGGAGAAGCGTTCTTTAAGATCTGACCACGCATCAATGGCGTTTTCATGAAAAACTAAGGTTTGAGCAATTTGAGGTGAAACAGAGTTGATAATCAAAGATTTAATGAGGTGATTGCATTGTTCCCACACGTTACGATTCAAATCATCTTCATCTGGAATCTCCATAGATCCATCAATGAATTTCAATTTGTTCTTCGCGCCAAAAGCTCGAATCATGGAACGACTCCATGCGAGGTAGTTTGTTCCATCCAATGGAGGTGCAACCAAAACATAATTTGGTCCTTCACTTGGATGAACGTAGAATATGGATTCAGTGTCCGGTTGATTTTGGCGAGGCATTGCAGAGAATGCAAAATTTCAACAATACGAAGAAAAACAAAGGAGAATTATGAACGAAGAAGTGAAAATCACGAGTAATCTTCAAACAAAAGTGAAGATTCAAGGAAAAATGATGAAGATGAAGTCGTAACTAACTTTCTAACAACTTTCCGCCATGGATGAGAAAAGAAAAGCTCTAGATACCATATTATGAAAGTGAGAAAGAACAAAATAGCTTCATTTGTCATAGATGAATAAGAGGATACATCAGGTATTTATAGACATCAAGGAAAATAAAATGTGCCTAATTACAAGCTAAGCAACATTATTTAGTCTAAGTAAAAGAGGAAACTTGTAGTGCAAGCAAAAACTTGTAGCTTAAGTAATAGCAGGACTGTGTTGTTCTTCTTCCTCTAATAGTGATCACCTGAAATCTTCCCTATTCGGATTCTCTCATATTTATGACTTTGGCTTTAAACACTAGAGATAAATGAGTAGTTGAGATTCTGCTGCATAATTTTTTTATCGTATGGGATTCTTCCTGTTTTAGAGATATTTAATATACTCGTATAATTTGTTGACCGCTCAATAGACTTTTCAAAATTGCTCGTATTTTTTAAAAGATAAATGTTATGAACACTTTATTTTTAACATATTTTCTAAGACACATTATCTTATTAGGTGAAACTCGTGTGAGATTTATTGTTTTTTTGTAAGATTTATTTCTAAAGTGTGAGACTTACGTATGTTTCACTCAATAATAAAGTGAATGTTAGAGAAAGTGTTAAAAAAATAGTATTTATATCACTCCTCTTTTAAGGGGAAAAATGATTGACGGTTACATCTCGATCAGAATTTACACACGAAAAAAGTTAATCGAGAGTTACGACCCAATCAGTTGAACAATTGAAGGGTCTGTTGAGCATCTAGTTGTTAATTCACGCTCTAGTTAGGGTGTTTAACCCAATAATTCCACGTTTTAAACTATTTGAACTTGTTTGAGAATATTTTTCTAGTGATCAATGACATACTAAAGATGGTTGTGGTGTGATTTGGATTAGTTTTTAAGTAAAAATAAATAAATTAAAAATTATTTGATTCAAAGAAAATGCTAAAATTGTTAAAGCAGATGTTGTGATCGAGATTCGAACCCTCACTACTATATTTATAGGTGTAAGTTTTCAATTACTATTGTTATTTCGTACATCAATCTAAAAAACTACAAATGTCTCCATTTTGTTTGATGTAGGAGGGTTTCCATAGTACTCCCTCCGTCCCAAATTGTATGACGTTTCGGCCATTTCACACATATTAAGAAATGCAATTAATATTGTGTGGAAAAAAGATATTATGAGTTGTTTTACCAAATTGTCCTTAATAAATAATATGGGAAAGATAAATGAAAGAATTGAAAAATGAGATAGTAATAAATAGTTAAAGTTATAATAAGAAAAGTAACATTAATGTTGCATTGGTATTGTAAAGCGACGTATCATTTGAGTCAAATGTTTTTCCCTAAAGCGACATACAATTTGGGACGGAGGGAATATTTCATTAGTATCTTATTATTTCAACCTAATTTTATTATTTGTTTGTTTTGTTTTCAGTTTCTTATTTTCAGCTCATTAGTGTTTTGTTATTTCTCTACTTAAGCTTAACAGTTGTAGCCTAAGAGGCAACTTTTATTCATTCAATAATATTTTAGAGAGTTTTCTCAATTTATGGTGGATTCCGAAACTCTATTTTCACAAGTTTGTCGCTTGCAAACTTGTTTCTTTTCAATATAGGTTTAGCGCTTGCTAGCCTACGCTTCCGACTGCATCAGTTGTTATCAGAGCATATTTCTCTTGTTCTTTTCCCAACGTGATTAGCCATGGAAGATCAACCGATGACGAAAATTGCGGTTTTAACTGCGGCCATCAAATCTCTGTCAGATCAGATGGTGTCGTTGACAGCTAAGGTTGGCGACCACAACAACAACGCCAACAACAACAACATCATCATCAACAACAACAACAACAACAACAACAACAACAACAACATAAACAATCCGAACAGGGGAGGAGGACCAATTCCGGTTATCAGGGTTCGTAATAACAACCATACTACTGTTACGTACAGAAAGTCAGAACATACCCGTGAATCTGATTTGGAATACTATGAGCGTAGATATTATAAAAAACTGAAGGATGATTACTACAAGTTTAAAATCTCTAATTCGATATATCGTTGTCCGTTTTGTTACAACAAAGATTACTCATTGACCGACCTTTTGAGACAAGTTTCCAGAAACTACAATCGATGAGGAAGGAATGTTCAATCTAGAATTGGAGGGTAGTTTCAACGTGAACAACAATGGCATGGATTGCGACATCCAAACATAGGCGACGCCAAAAATTGATGAAGAAACAAAGGAGAAAGAAGGGCATGTAACAAAGTTATCATCATTAGCAACGCAATATGATGCTACTTCAAGGACAACACAAACAGAGGAACATATGAACATAATAGGAGGAAAGCATGGAGAAAAAGAGACTCCGACTAGGATGAAAAAATTTGTCTTGTGCAAGTCCGGCGATCCACCACCAGATGTCGGCCTACATGTGGCAGCTCTGTCTAAGCCAGATGTATTTTTGTGAAATCCAGCAACAATCTCTCGCCACCAGAACCTCTGGACACCAGGATGCAGGTGGCGACTTCCATCTCAGCAAAACAGACGTATCACAGCCGTCACATTGAACTCAAGGAATTGCATGTAGATTGGGTTCAGCACAGGTTTTGCCATAAATCTTATGGTAACAGTTCTTTTTTTTTTTTCCATCTATTACATTACAATTGCTACTGTGTACAATCCCTTCTTAAGAATGCTACTAGTTGTGGATTCCATGTTGTCAAAATCAGAAAAGGCATGAGGTATTGGTTAGAATATATAGGTGGAAAATTGTTTGAAAAGGGGAAATATTATTTAACTTGTTGGAAGATTTACAAAGGTTTAGATACACAGTCAATAGTTTGGTGTGACAATTATCATGAGGCTTTTTCAACCTTTAGATGCAAGCTTGAATCCGAATATGCTAGAGTGAAGGTTGTGACCATTATTCATGAGGATTATGAGTACTGTCTCTATCTACTTATTGAACTATTTGAATATGCAATGTTTCACAGTGAGTTTTACCACTTCCAGAATCAGTGTATGCTCTTCTTGGTTTTTAACCCAATTACTACCACATTTTTATATGTTCTTAATTGTTGGGTTCTAAAATTTAAATGGGGACTGATTTACAATGAAGCCAAATTTTCCATTGTTTTTCCTAGCTGGATGATTACAGTTTGGTTTGGAATTAGAACTTATTTTGACTGGATTGCTTATGGGAACAACATCTTCAAATTTACTTTGTTTCTCATCCGTAGCCTCAATGGATTGTACTAAATATGTTTCTTTTCCTCACTCTTTTCAATGGTTGTGTGAAAGGTCAAAAGATTATTGTCGTAGTTCATCGGCAGGGGTGGCGAATTGCTTTCTTATCATATGAGAATTGGAAATGTTGGAATACCTTCTACAACCTTGAGGACAAGGTTGGTCCTCATGGGGTGGATAATGATACTATTCATGTTGTTTGCGTCCAAGGTTTATTAGCACGGATGTTTCATATTGAGATAATTATAGAAGACATCGAAACTGTTGAAGTTGGAATGACGGAAAGAATTAGACGCAAGAAGTTGCTTCCTTCACCATGGACACACACATATTTACAATTGACTTATGTGCTCCAATTTGTTTTATGTGTTCCAGACATAAATGTTAGTTTTCAGAATGATACACTTGAATTTTCCCATGTTCAAATTGTGGAGCCACTTGAAGTTGATACTTGGAATTCTCAAACTTTCCTCATTCAGTACCACGACTATTGCCTAGTTAGTGAACTTGATGTTAGTGGCACTAGCTCAAACATGTTAACTGAGGTGGGTCAAACATCTTTTTGTGATAAATTTCCAATTCTGTGTGCCATCTTTGAGCAATGGGACCCCGGTGGTCATTTGGATGTGTTGGCACGGGATAAGTCCTCTCATTTCTCTCAATGGGATCATAGAGGGTGGTCTCTTGTTCATCGGATGAGTAAACATGCAATGAAAGCTCTTTATCAAAATGAGAACTCGGGGTCGAGTTCTTCAGAGGTGGAGGAGACTGATGTAGGGGTTTCCATAGTATTTCATTAGTATTTTATTATTTCAACCTAATTTTATTATTTGTTTGTTTTGTTTTCAGTTTGTTATTTTTGATCCATTACGGTTTTGTTATTTCCCTATTTAAGCTCAACAGTTGTAGCCTAAGAGACAACTTTTATTCATTCAATAATATTTTAGAGAGTTTTTTCAATTTCCGGTGGATTCCAGAACCCTATTTTCACAAGTTTATCGCTTGCGAACTTGTTTCTTTTCAATCTAGATTTAGCGTTTGCTAACTGCCGCTTCCAACTGTGTCATTGTTGATACCAAAAATCTAATTGATCCAATTAAATATGGTTTGGATCGTACCTATAACAAACAAAGACCATTAAGTACATGCATTTTTATTTTTTTTTGAAGAACTTAAGTACATGCATTTTGTTGATTAAAGTATTGTACAATGAATTGGATACCACAATACAACATTGTCTAGTGTTTACCATATATTGACGTAAAGTGAAATTATAGAAGTAATATTGGCACATGTTTAGAGATAAAGTATATCTTAGCATCAAGAATAAAACAACATATTGTGATTCAATAATCATAGGTTGATAGTTGATACTACTTTTTAGGTTGCGGTACGACTTTGTGTTTTGTCAACAGATAGTGAGCACTAGATGGTCGTTGCTTCTAGTGACGGACATGTATTGTGTTATAGTTAATGTGATCAAACAATAAGCACATAGAGTTGTTGCTCTTACATTTTGGACTTCTTTTATAGGATATTACCTTTGCACAGTTACGAAAACATCAGAGAATAAATAGATCTCTTATATTGTTGTTATTATCAAAACAACAAAAGTAAATCTATTATATGGACCAACTTAGTTCCAACAGTCTCCTTTTTTTTCTTATGATGTTCGCAAACAGTATTCAATTGATGAAAAAAAAAAAAAATCTTTTTCTCTTTAAGAAATATATTTTGATAGAGCTTTTTTCAACGGCATATGGAAGTCTAGATATAGAGAATACAAAAGAATATTAAGGAAGATTCTAGGCACTCAATACTAAATAAGTTAAAATTGAGTATTCGGGAAATCTTAACTTTTCTAGATCATTCTAGCCATATGAACTAAAGTATTCATATCTCTAGACTTTTGTGTGTAATCTATGCTTTTAGATCTTTCTATTTTGTAACGTGGAGCCTTACTATAGTAGTATAAATATGGCTCACCACCAAATGTTTTGGCATTCAAGCATTGAAGCATTCAAATAATAACATCTTTCTTTGAGAATTATTAGAGAGTTTCTTTATTTATCAACCTTTCATTTTGTCCCTGAGCCAGATTTGGCATCAGAGCAGGTTACGATACCTCAAAGTTGAGTTTGAGTGAAGAAAACAATGGAAAGTGAGTTTTCAAGTGAGCAAGGAGTTGCTTTCTCAAAACTTCACTTTGCGGCAATTTGTTCGCAAAACTAACACCGCCAAGAAAACAACCACACACCGTCACAATCTTTTGGAGAACATTGTGGAAGAAGATGGGTACTAAACTACAATTGAGCAGTGCTAATCACCCTCAGACAGATGGACAAACAGAGGCAATTAATAGACTTTTGGGGAACTTCTTAGAAGCTTTGTGGGAAATAATTTGAGGCAATGGGATCTTATCCTTGCACAAATTGAGTTTGCCTATAATAACTCCCCCAATCAAGCTACCGGGAAGCGTCCGTTTGAGGTGGTTTGTGGCATGCGTCCTCTTAGCCCATTTGACTTAACTCCATCTCCTAGCACTCAACAGTACAGTGCAGATGCGAAACAAAGGGCAAATGAAATCAAGAAGTTGCATGAACAAGTTCGTGTAAAAATTGAAAAACAAAACTCAAGGTATAAGACTCAATGAGACAAGCATCGCAGGTTGCACCCATTTAAGGAAGGAGACATAGTATGGATCCACTTGCAAAAGGACCGATTTCCTAATAAACCAAATGTCAAGTTATCTCCAAGAGTTGATGGTCCTTTCAGAGTTACGTAAAAAATCAATGATAATGTTTACAAAATAGAGCTACCATGTGACTATGGAGTCTCCGCCACCTTCAATGTTGTTGATCTTTCACCATACTTTGGCAATGAAGAAGATTTTCGACTCAAGGACGAGGCTTCTCCAACCAAGGGAAAATGATGAAGAATCTTATGGAAGTCTCTAGATATAGAGAATACTAAAGAATATTAAGGAAGCTTCAAGACACTCTACTAAATAAGATAAAATTAAGCAGTGTGGAATTCTTAACTTCCCTAGATCCTTCTAGCCATATGAACTAAAGTATCCATATCTCTAGACTTTTCTATGTAATCAATGCTTCTAGACCTTTTTATTTTTAATGTGAAGTCTTACTATAGTAGTATAAATAGGGCTCACCACCAAGTATTTTGGCATTCAAGTATTGAAGCATTCAGATGATAACATCATTCTTTAAGATTAATTAGAGAATTTCTCTATTTCTCAACCTTTCCTTTTGTCCATGAGCTAGCTCCTCCTCAATTTATCGTTCAGTATTTTCTTTAACTTCAGTTTGAATAAAATGTTTTGGACACCACTATGATAAACATAAAAAAAATTTATCAAGAAAATTTCATGATGTCCAACGATGATGATATCAAAATTATGATTTGAACCATATGATGTCAAAAATGAAGTTGATGAAACAACTCAGTTTTGATAACGAAATGGTTAGATGTTTTCAAATCATTTTGAATGCCAGAGAATTTAGAAAAATCAAGAAGAAAAATGCAGGCTTGATATCATACGATAACTTAACAAATTCAAGATTGAACAAAGAGTAGAATCATGTTTTTTTTTATGAAAGGTAGTGATTCATGTTAGAAGTCGATTAGAATGAGGTTGAATTGTCATTTTCACATTTCACAAATCTTTAGAACTATTAAGTCCCTTCTAGTATTTCCCAACAAGGTTGAATCACAATTATTCATAAGAATAATGATATCCATGTAGATATAAAACGATTATGCTTGTGAATGTTATACAACATATTATATCATGAAAACAAGATGATATAATCTTTCAAAAAATTATATCATGAAAATAAATATGCAAATGCATTAGCTCATTCAAATTGTTGGCAATACTTTATTCATCAATTTACTTCCTCTATTTTTCCATTTCACCCCTTTTGCAATCAGAAGATAAAAAATTGAAAATAAAGACCATCATAGTCAAAAATCATTCAAGAAAAACACATTTTACCTGGAATTTTTTTTTTGGAACAGATAGAGACACTAGAAAAAAGAAGAAAGAAAAATAAATAACTCAAAATTATTCGAAATTACACCACATGTGAAAACAGCACAAAACACCATCATATATACCTTCCATCCAACTAGAACATTTACTCAGCAGGATAAAGAAAACAGAAACTAGCTAAATTGCATTTTACCACTTATTGTACAAAACATGTGTCTTCTCAAACGTATTCTTTGAGAAAGTCAATCAACTATATAACTGGAGTAATCAGAGGCTTATTTGAAAAGAATGCTATCAAATTTTGTTCCACAAGTTGGCAGATACCCATATGTGACTCTGAAGTTAAGACGGCTGCATGTGGTGAAAGGACAACATTATCCAATGAAAAGAACTCTTGAGGAACATGAGGTTCATTCTCAAACACATCCAAACCAGCACCTCCAATCTCACCCTCCATCAAACATTTCAACAATTCCTTTTCATCAATGAGAGCACCTCTTCCAACATTCATTATGATTCCACCTTTTCCTAGTGCCAACATGACTTCTCTGTTGACAATGTGCCTTGTTTGGTCATTTAGATCGCAACAGAGAATGAGTACATTGGTGTTTGCTGCAAGCTCTAAGACAGAGGAATAAAAAGGGTACGAAACTAACGGTTTTATGTTTCTAGAGTTGTATGATATCATGCAACCGAATGTTTCAAGCCTCTTTGCAACTTCTAAGCCAATTCTTCCCAGACCAACAATTCCAATCTTTTTTCCTGATATCTGAAACACCAGTCACATGTTTATTATCAAAACTCTTCAAACACTGGCAGCTAGAATGAAAGGAGGTTAACTTCACATGTCTTCTTTCATACTAGTGGTATTTTAAAGGCAAGGTTAAATATTTTTTCCCTATCAAAATATATTTTTCCTGAGGCTGGAGATGCTAAAAGAAAATAATAAATCATTGGTTGATATTTCCACATATATGTGATATGTAATGACATAAAATAAAGGTCAAATAAAATAAAGGTCAAGCTCAGAGAATAAGTCTCTTTAGCTCTGTCAATAAGGACATTGCAAAATATATGCACGGGTCGAGGTTCGAACCCCGGACACCCCACTTATTCATCTTAAAAATATAACTTTCTAACCACTAAGTTGATTGACCCAAACAAAGTTCAAAAAATAAATACAAGCTATAAGCTTAAATTTTACTTAAATAGATTATTAAAAATGGCTATAAGATTTGTTTGGCAATTTCGAGTTCACCGAAAATAGTTATAGTTTATAAAGTCATTTGACTAAAATAGGCATGTTTAGTAACAATACTCACGCTTTTTAGTGTTTTTTATTTAACTAATTTACAGTGATTTATGATAAGTTATTTCAATTAAGTTTAAGCTTATAACTGAACATTTCTTTGTCAATTTTACCTTCTTTTTTTTTTGTCAAGAATTTTACCCTAATTATCTTAACTGTCAAAATATAAAATATTAATTAAAAAGGTACTTATGTCATATCATATTTGTTGGCTAGTTTTATTTAAAAAAATATATTTCTTAGCTAATATAACCGTTAATTTTATCAAACACTCCAAATCAAATTTATTATCTAATTTGTTATAAACTAACCATCAGTCCATCATTCAATTTATCATTAACTTATCACTTATTCATTATCGGCTAGGTTATCATCTATCCGCTATTTTTTGTCTAATGGAGGTTGTATACATTTGAGCAACAAAAACATAGAATAAACAATTTGATAAAGAAAAAAAGAAACAGAATCATGTGAAACAACATTGTATGAAATTGCAGACCTTAGAACCAAGTGGAAAATCCCAGGATGAATTCTGAACCTGTCTTCTCAAAAACCGATCCGCAGATGAAATTTTCCTCCCAACATCAATCAACAAAGCCACAGCCATATCAGCAACATCCTCCGAAAAAATATTTCCAGCGTTGGCAACCTGGATTCCCCGTCGCCGACACTCTTCGAGGTCAATGTGATTAGTTCCTGCGCTGGAGGTGATGATGAAACGGAGGCAAGGGAGAAGGTGGAGAATGTCGGCGTTGAGAGGGTACAGACCCATACAGAGAATGGCGGTTATGGAAGAAGCGTTGTGAGGGTTTGTGGATATGAATTGGTGAAGAGAGGGAAGGGAAGATGGGTTTATGATATGGAAGTTGTGAGAAGGATGTGGTTGGAGGTATGCGGGGAATTTGGGTGGACCGTGAAAGAATACTTTTGGGAGATTCTTTGTTTCATCGGCCATTGTAGATAGTCAAAGGATGAGGTAGATACTATAAATGCATCTATAACATTCCATGAGTGAATTTTATACTCTTATTAAGAAGATGATTACAAATATGTGTTTACTTCCAAAAAAAAAATATATGTTTACTTTGTTAAAACACTTTCATTAATTTTTGTTAGTGCAGTAGTTAGATGATTCAAATGCATTAAATAAGGGTATTTGAGTGGAAAATAATAATAAATGTTTTATTTGTATTATAAAAGTGACAAATAATTTGATACAAATTATTCAAAAAAGACTTAAATAGGTTTTTCGTCCCTGCAACCCTGAAGTTACTAATCCTTCCAATCTGGCACTGCAAAATTTAATCATTTGACTTTTGGTCTTAATTAGGTTTTTTTGTTGAGGTGGACTGTCATTAGCGACGTAGTGCCCATGTGGCAAGTGATGATTGGGCGACAAGGTTGGCTTAAATAGGTCTTTCGTCTCTGCAAATATAAGTCATTTGAATTTTCGTCCCTGAAGTTACTAATTAGATGTAATTATGACCATTTTTCAAATGATTAATATTTGAAATGGCAAAATGAAAGGATTAGTAACTTCACGGACGAAATACATATTTAAGCCTTAAAAAAAATTGATACAAAGAAAAATAGTTAAGAGTATACTTATTCTGAGAAGGAGTGAGTAGTTTTTCAAGGAGTTAATTTATTTTATTTTTTCATATATTTTCTTTATGATAGTAATCTCTTGGTCGAAATTCGAACATTGTCTGTCACGGTCATAGAAACACTAGGATTCAAGGAACGCTTACAAAAAGATTTATATTTACCATCATTTAAGGGCACCAGTGGAAATCGAACTTGAAATTTACATATCCAAAGCCTATCATTTTACTATCAAATAAGACTGTTAGTGATCTGAATGATCAAAAAAGCTTGTCAAACCGGTGGCGTGTTACGTCGAGTTTGAATGTTGGGGGTGGTATCTGCAAGCACTTTCACAAAGCTTAAGTCATTAAGAGAGCAAAAGGTGAGGGATTTTGAGGGGTGGTGGGTGGGGGTAAGGATGTGTGTTGTGCATTGTTGCAAAGGGATGTACGACGCCGAAGAAAATCTCTTTGAGAGTGATGAAAGAGTTGTGCACAGTGTCCTTAAATACTTGGATCTGATAATTGTTGGGAGACGTTTCAAGACGTTGAGACGTTATGAATCAAAGATGATCCAAAGTTGGGGATTGGTCAATTTGGATCGTATACATGTGAAAGTGGGCCAATAGATGATGAAAGGTTAGACCCAAGTCATATTCGAAACAATTGCCTCCTAAGCCGATGTTTTGTGGTGATAAAATAGTGACTTTATGTGTTAATAATGGTATATGTGGAGAACATATAAATTTGAATGTTTGACTTAGTCGTATCATCGGTGACTTAAGAATATTTTTTTTATGAAAGTAGTCTCTTGGTCGAAATTCGAACTTTGTTTGTCACGGTTAGGGAAACACTAGGATTCAAAGAACACTTACAAAAGGATTTATATTTACCATTATTTAAGGACACCGATGAAAATCGAACCTGAAATTTACATATTCAAAGCCTATCATTTTACTATCAGATAAGACTAGTAGTGATCCGAATGATCGAAAAAAATTTTTGCCAAACTGGTGCGTGTTCCGTCGAGTTTTATGTTAGGGGTGGTATCTGCAAGCACTCTCACAAAGTTTAAGTCATTGAGAGAGCAAAAGGTGAGGTTTTTTTTTGGGTGGGGCGGGGTAAGGATGTGTGTTGTGCATTGTTGCAAAGGGATGTACAGCGCCGAAGAAAATCTCTTCGAGAGTGATGAAAGAGTTATGAACAGTGTTTGGATCCGATAATCATTGAGAGGCGTTCCAAGACGTTGAGATGTTATGAATCAAAGATAATCCAAAGTGGGCCACTGGATGATGAAGGGTTAGACCCAGGCCATGTTTGAAACAACTGCCTCCTAAGTCAACGTTTTGTGGTGATCGAGTAGTGACTTTGTAAGTTAATGATGGTATATGTGAAGAACACATAAATTTGAATGTTTGACTTAGTCGTATCATCAGAGACCTAAGAAATTTTTTTTTAGTATTGCAACTTAAGAACTTTTATATATAGAAAACATATACTTTTGTAGCTCCAAAATTCTCTTAAGAGACTTGAGAACACATATACTTTCTTAAGATACCTAAAAATCCTTAAAAAAAAATATAGAACTTTTTTGGCTTTTGCACCGGTTTCCGACCCACCAAAAGTGAGCGACTATTCCGGCTCGTGCGTAGAGGCATGCGCACTGGCCAAACATTGTTCTCTCTAGGAATCGAACCCGGTATTCCCTGGATACCTCCTTGCCACTGGAGCCCTAACAACTTGGTTAATTCGTTACAACTTTTGTTGCTCTAAAGCTCTCTTAAGAGACTTGAGAATTTTTATATATAAGATTATTGAGCATAAATTTTATGGAGTGTAGTTGGTTTGGTTGCAACTTGCAACACTCCGCAAAACATACTCTGATTGGTGTACTAATCAAGTTGAAGCAGAAGAAAAACCCCATTTTATTATACACATTTCACTTTATAATATTGTTAATTATTATAGTTAGAAATAATTGTTAATCATTTCATTTCTTAATTTTTACCAGTTATCATCTTGTGATTCTTCTTTAAATAACTGACTAACATGATTTTAAATTGTCAAAAAAAAATTGTTAAATCTTTATACTAACTAGTGTTAAAATGGATACTAACCGTCTTTCAACTTTTCTATTGCACTTAATTGTATACTTACTAAAGTATTTAGTTATCATTTTCTGTATAAAGTATATACCTCAAATCAAACAAAGATTTCACTTATATTGTTCCTAATAGTGGAATTAGAATTAAAAGTAGTTTAACCGAATAATATAATTAAAAGATAAAAAGTCAACCCAAAATCATCTATCCTCTTTATATATAGGTGTAGATTTATCTTGTAATCTATTTACTCTAGTATCCTAAGAAAAAAATCATTTCTTACGACTGGTAACTCAGAAAGCTTGTTCAGTACAATAAAAAATTATTGCTTTCAAATAGAAGATCAAGACCAGCAGTTCTTTACATTGAAATGCAACTTAAAACGCTCATGATAAATACACATATCAACAACATAAGATGAGGTTAATTAATACCAAATGTAGGGCAAAAGAAACTTTACAAGCCAAAGTAACTCATCTATAGGTCTAGGTTCAAACAACTTGTCAATCACTATTACAAACATAAGGCTCAAAAAGTTTAATACATGGATTTGGATCGTACTGCATAATATCCGCAGCACGTTCAAACTCTTCTCTGAGAACTTTGATGCTGCGTTTATCTACCACTCGACCCAAATCATGAGATGTTTCAAAAGGATCCTCTATACATATCAAGTGGCGATCATTACCAATCCTTCTTGTCCAATCCTTATCTCGCTTGCTACACCAAAAGGAGCATATTAAATAAAATGAAAAGTATTTATCAACAATGAGTGTTTGGGAGAGTGTTGAAAAGAGAGTATTGCTAGCACTACTCGAATCAACAATGTTGGATGTGTTAGTTTTAAAGCAGCTTAGCAATTAAGTTTTAAAATTGACTTTTTTAACTTAACTACTGGCATAAACATTTGTGAGGCTGTTTGAGAAAGCTCGGATAATAACATGTCCAGGGTAGTTTATGAAAACAGTGACTTTATTTTACCTTTTGTTATAGAAAAAGTTTATACATAAGCAATTACTCCCACTATACCAAAATATAAGCAAAAAAGTACATATGTATTTGGTCCAAATTTGAGCCAAATACATATATTTTTTTGTTTATATTTTGTTACAAAGAGAGTATATGATAAGTGCTTACGCTATAAAAAAAATTTAAAAAAAAAAAGAAGTTTTGAGAGGGTTGTGATTACAAAAAATTATAAATACTACTAAATTCTCTTACCTGATTGTGCTTCCTGTGCGTACAGATATAACGGAATTCGTATAATCATGACAGTATGCCCAATAATAAAAAAAGCCCCACACAAGATGAGCAATGGTTTCTTTGTTATGTCGTCCAAAATGACCAAGTTTTTCAACTTGGTCAAAGAACGCACAATCAACATTGTCCACCGTAACAGAGTATGTTGGATTCATCCCCTATACAACGAAATAGCATTTAATCAATAAATTCATGCATTTACATTACAGGGTTAGGTACATTATGCACAAACACTATTCAAGTGACATGATTAATGAGGAAAAATTAACCTGGCTTGCTTAAAAGTATTGCATAGATGCTATTATTGTCATATTACCCATACCAGAGTAAATATGAAAGCTTTCGCCAAATATAAAACTAATAGTGAAAACTTTACCTTTTCCAACTCCTACATGCATAGATGATTCATATATAGTTATAGTTAAAGTGATTTCCCTAGATTTGAATTCATATATATAGTTATAGTTAAAGTGATTTCCTTAGAGTTGATCCTATGACTAAAAAGTTCTTTTCAAACACGATTATTAGGGATTGATATAAAACAAAATTGGAAGTGCTAAATGAAAAGAAGCTGAACAAAATTAGTTAATTTGATTTTCACTTTCTATAATGAATGGAAACAATAGTTGGTGTTCAGATCAAAATGAAGGATACTTCTAAAACATAAGTAGCACAAATAATGAGGCAGTGGAAAGGTTATGTCCAGATATTTACAAACCTGTAAACATGGAAGGATAGCAGGACGTCGCTGTTGTAAAAAATGAATGCACATCAAAACATACCTGAAATTAGAATTGCACAGGTTACTTTTACAACATAACAATATATACGATATTCATGCGCGCTTCAATCATGTCCATCATTTTACAAATAAAAAATATATATATATGATGCAAGTAGCATTAGAAGAGAACTAACGCATAGCTAGATAAGGTCCCATGGTAAGTTTCATTGACTCCTCTCGACTTAGCCCAATGTTTAATAATAAAAGCCAGCTGCCGTAACCTTGGATCAATGTTTGCATAATCTCGAAGAAGCTTTGTATTTACAACAGCCAGAAGATTGTTGATGCATATATCACAAGAGATTCCTGTAACTGGATCCATGAGCTTTACAATAGGAACCCTTGCTCGTGTCAATGCCTGTAAACAATCTCAAAAGTAAGGATTCTGAAGAAATTTCCATTTCAATTTAATTAATTCAAATGAATATCTCTATGAATAGCCTAGAAGCAGTCCACTTCCACCAATAAAAAATTAAAAGTCAGTTAGATGGACACAATAACAATTTTCAGGGCTTCAGTTTTTACTTTTCATTTTTCAAGGCTGAAAAAACAGACAAAATATACAACCAAATAAAGGAATAGAAATGGAAGAGAAAAAAAAGAAGAGGGACAAACTCAAGATAAAGGAGACAAAGAATAAAAGGAAGTAACAGAAAGGGTATAGAGAAAACCAGTCGCTATCATTAAACAGTGGGGGGAAATAGTTTATGTGCTACTCCCGAGGTAAACCCTTTATATGTAAAGCCACACACTACAAACTATTGAATACTGCAAAAACAAACACCAAACTATGTCCTATACTATTGCCAAAAAGAACTATGATGATGATACCATATTCCCTTCAAAAAGAACTCTGTTTGGAGAGAAACCAGATTTCTAAAGGACACAATTTTTACCATATTTTTTTTAAAGAAATACATAATTAAGTGTTTTTCTAGGGTTTAATCAGACAATGACTACATCAGAGTAGGGATATCTTCATTGTTTATGCAGAGAGGTTGGCGAGCTTCATTTCCAAGATGTTCCTTTATTGTGCCCAGGATTCTTGTAATCTTTTACTTTCTTCTCCAATTATATCTTATTCTCCACTTTAGGAATGTTATGTGAAATTTTGATATGTAGGCCCTAAAAGTCAATGGTAATCAATTGGTTGATGTACATCATTCAATGGAGCTTGACAATAAATGCTTGCTCTTCATAATGAACCTCCAGCATTTATATAAATAGAGAGATAGGATAGAGGCAGTTCAGAGAGTTCTTCATCCAACAACCTCTTTACATTTTATCTTTTCTCATATCCATGACTCTAATACTTCCAAATCTTATTTTTCAAGAAAAAAAAAAATCTATATCATGATTTTCAGCAAATAAATTTCTTCTTCTATGCAAAACAGGAAGATAACACTCTTCAAACCTGCACACCTTGCCATCTTCAACCTTCTGCAGCATCTCAAGTTATCAACTTTTCCTTACTTCGAATAGCAAAGTAATTGATTTTACCAATGGAAAATTATATCCCGGAAGAAGGAACAAAGTTAAAGGAAGATTGCAAACATAGTGAACAACAGATCAATGAACAACAAACAAGATGACTAAAATCGAGATATTACTTGGGATCCACAAGTCATTCTTGAAGTCACAGTATCACACAACAAACCCTACATTTAACTTGAACATCAAAATCATATGGAAGTCAAATTAACTTTGGTCCCACACACCTTCTCCTAATGGGCAAATACAAAAGACCAAGTTTTTAACTATGCCACCAGCAACAGCACTAGTACCACTAAGAAAACAGCTGAGCTTGGGTTTGCAGGCCCGCTAAGACCAACTTGACCTTCCCCTTTCAGAGACAAATTCGGTGCAACAAACAGAAACAGGGGACAGCCATCAATGAACAAATACCAAAGAACTGGAAACAGCAAATAATACACCAGCAAATCAATTTGTAGCAGATAACTCAAACTAGACAAAGAACTCAAACCAGATGAATACTTGAACTACCAAAACCAAAGTAGAAGAACCCGCAAAAATAATTTGAAGGACTTGAACAAACAAATCACCGTCGGAGGATATGGGAGACGCCAGTCCACAAGAATGGTTGAGCTGATGCTTTGATAGAAAGAGAATGCCCACAATATGTTTGGTTCATTGGTTGTATTGCATAGATGAAGAAATCAGGAGAAAATGCCCACAATATGTTTGGTTGTATTGCATAGTTGAAGAAATCAGGAGAGAATGCCCACAATATGTTCGGTCGTATTGCATAGTTGAAGAAATCAGGACTCAAGCAGGGTTTTGGGTGAAGCTAAAAATCAGAAATTTTCAACTAGGTAGATTGCATGATCCCATTGATTCTAATAGCTTACTCTATGATCCCACACAATCTCGCTAAAACGAGTTTCATAGCATGATTAAGATTGCTAGGGGTAATAACAATCATACAAGTAAGATCGTGATTTAACTACCATGCTAACAAAAACCCAAACAAGGCAGTGGAATAATAAATGCCTGCCAGATAGAGATTATTTTTCCAGCATCTAAGTATAAGTACAAAGTCAATCCCCTTATAGCAAATTATTGAACTTATTTAATATAAGACAAAAGTTATCATATCTCATTTATCAAAATATGAAATATAATAGAAGGCTTATATGTGAAGCTCATGATTTGGAGAAATATCTGTTTGACACTTCTTTATTCTTTATATATGAAAATTGCAAACCAAAAATATATATGAAAGCAATTTAAGAGGGAACAGAAATGATCTCACCTGAACATTCTGCAAGTTATCTGATTGCAAAATATCAGCCAATTTCATTATAATCTTAGACTTGTCCACATCAGCATCTTGTATAGTGAGGCAAACATCAATGTCGCTTTTAGAAACACCAAATGAACTAGCACATGATCCATACAGATAAAGCCGAGCCATTGGCCACTCCTTGCAAACTAACTTCTCCAACAACCCTAACAATTGATTCTGCTTCAGTTTTTCTTCTTTTGGTGGTATTAGAGACTCATATATAGAAAGGAAAGGAACACTAAAACTATCTATGTCCCTGCGGCACATCGTTTGTCTTTTAAATGTTCTTGCCCGCTGGCTTAGCAATTGATTTCCTCTCGAGTCTGAAGATCTACCATCCTGGTAATAAATGCTATAAGTAACCTTTATACTTAAGATTCCATTTCATTTATAAGAAGGTAGATAAATAAACACCATATGAACTTCATAATTTGATTATTGACATCTAAGGGTGTGTTGGGGAGGAGGATTTTGGAGGGCTAGGTCTATATTTTAATACTGAAAGAATACCATGATGTATGATTAAATAACAATCCAATCACACTTCATTAATTTTTAGAAACATTTTATAATTTGCTTAATTTAAAAAAGAAAGATAAGCCCACTCCTCCAAAATCCCCCTCCCAAACATACCCTAACGGTAAATCGTGGATCGCCGCAAATGATGATCTGTTCAAATTCTGTTGCTCTACATTGCTATAGCACCATTATAAACGTTAGTTGACAACACTTTGTACTAAATAGCATATCACAAAACAATATTTTGTTTGTGGTATAGCACAACTATAGCCACTATTTGACAACAATGATTTTTTCACAAACAGTTCCCCAAATAATTTAAGGGTCTGTTTGGGAGTGGGATTTTAAAGAGCTAGGCCTATATTTTAATATATATTTGAGATTTGTTTTTGTTTTGACAATCTACATATTTGAGAATGAAAAAATATCATGATATATGATCATATAACAAGAGTTCATTTTTTATACACCGACAGTGTGAAGTTATTTTACACATGCATCCAATAATGTGGTGCCATGTCAGTTAATGAGTATGAGAACTCATTTATTTCAACCACATTAAACGACGTGGCAACACATCATTCGATGCATGTGTAACATATAACAATTTAAACACATTTCATTCATTCATTTTAAGAAACATTTCATAGCTTGCTTAATTTAGGAAAGAAAAACAAACCCTCCCCTCCCCCTCCAAAAGCTCCCTCCAAAACAGACCCTAAAACAAAAAACATAACCATAGTATTGACGTTGACAATATCGACAAATAACAAGTAACTCCAAATAGTTTAATGAAATTGAAAATCAGTATAAAACTTAATTCTTAAATATGTTTGACAAATCTAGAAACAGTAACGCTAGTTTTTACGAAAGACAATTCTTCAAAACACACGACTGCGTGTATTCTATCAAAACCAAATTTTATATTTTTCTAACTATTTAAAGTAATAATTGTGGAACAGATGGGATGTACGCAACGTCTCTGTTCATGCGTTTCGTGGGCATAAATTTCGTAAAGTTTAGCAATGCCCATCTAGAAATGATTGACAAATACATAAATGATTGACAAATCCATAAATTCAATAAATATTTAAGCATTAACCTTCTCCTTCGGTCCATGACGTTTCATCGAGATACCACTCTTCTCATCCTCAAGCAACAACGAATCAGCTAATCGTTCTCCAACCGCATCAACATCATCATAACCGGAACGAAGATTACTCCCAGAAGGTGGACCAGGATTATCAAGCTGATCAGGTAGCCTCAATTCATGACCCACATTCCCTCTATCACCAAACCCTAATCTCACATTCCTACCACCACCCAATTCCTCCTTATTCCCAAATCCAGGTGGTGGTGGAACCCTAATTTGTTCACCAATAACCCCTCTTTTTTCAATTTTATTCCTATCAACAAATCCATTGGTAGAAACATCATGGGAAGTAGTAGCAGCAGCATAAGAAACTGTTGGTAAAGAACCAAACTGTAACTTCAATTCCTGTTGTTGATGTTGATGCTGTTGCTGTTGAATGAAACCGTTGTTGTTGTTGTTGTTGTTACTTTGAATTTGAAACCCTAATCTTCGTAGATCTTCAGTGAGTGAAGCACCGTTAGCGTTGGTGAAGTTGGAGTAATGAGTTTCGGGTACCCGTTGAAGTGGAAACGGGTTATGGGTTAACCCGAATACGTGAGGAGAAGGTGTGTGGGACCATGGTGGAAGATGAGGGTGCTGCTGATGCTGGTGATGATGGTGGTGGTGATGAGGGTGATGATTGGGATGATCGTGACCGTTGGTTGGGATAGTGGGACCCATCATGGCAACCGCGGGATCGATGATGGGAGATTGTTGAGTAGTTGAGGATTGGGAGGGGTGAGGGTTAGGGCGGGGTTTTTGAAGAAGAGAGAGAATAAAATCGCCGCCGTTTGGTTGTGGCGGAGGGAAGTTACTTCCACCACCGCCGTTCATGGCGGCGATGATGAGGTGGCAGTGAGTGTTGTTGTTGGAGTTTGAGTGAGAGAAGAGAGAGAGAACTTTGAATTGAAATTGAAGACTTAGCACATAAGAAAGGAAAAGGAAAGTGATTAAATTTATAAGAAATTTATTTTAAGAAGTTTAATTTGGAATTTGGATCGAATCGAGATTTGAGGAGTTTATTATCTTTGTTAATGAATTTGAATCTTGAAGTGTGAGTAATCAAAACATTTAATATTGTTATTAAAAATTAATTAGTAGAAAAAATTATGAAAAAGATAAAGATATAGTATTATTGTTGTTGTACGAAAAAAGAAAAATTGATTAAGTTAGATTGGTGTCATCAGTTTTATGCTACAAGAATATTCCAATATCTAAGGTCACTGAATTTCTAAGTACAATCGTGGGGAACACTTTACTCATTTTGGGATCCAAAGGAAAAGTTGAGATATTTGATGATTTCATTAGCTGTTTTAGGAGGTACAGTTAGCACTTAGCATGGTGACATCAAAAGATATCAAATAGTACGGTTTTTTCTTTGATTGAAATAGCTAGAGCCTAGAAAAATACTTCTGCATTAATACGGAATTGCAGATTTTATTTTTATTGTTTTTTTATGGAAATGGATTTTTTTTTAAGGTTTAATATGTATTTAGGACTTATAAAATTATATACTTTTATTTTAGTCTTTAGATTTTCTTTATTCACTTTTAGTCCTTATTTATATTTTATATGAACTATTTTAGAGGAATAAAGAAAATCATTTTTTGCAATAAGTTTACAAAATATAGATTATTCTTACAATGGAGAACTAAAAGTAACATTAAAAATTTATAAGGACTAGACTTGAAAAGTATTGATTTTGTAAGGATAAAAAACTTATTTAACCTTTTTTATAGTTTTTTCATGACAAAATTGTTTATTCTAATTGGCATGAGGTCGTGGAAGATGTTATGCAGTTGAATAAAGACTTGCTTCTTTTCAAGGTTAATTTTTAGAAGCCCTTTGATTTAGTAGATTGGTACTACCTTGATGCAGTCATGAGAAACATGAATTTTTCTATCTTGTGGAGAAAGTGGACTGTCAAATGCATCGGTACGACTTCAGCTTCGATCTTGTAAACGGGTGCCCAACAACAGGCGAATTTAAATTTCGGCGTGGTCTGAGGCAAGGTGACCCACTTTCACCTTTTCTATTTTTAATTGATGTTGAAGGCTTGAATATTATGATGAATGCGCTAGTGGAGGCTGGTCTTTTTACGGGCTATAAGGTGGGCAATTTTAATATGGTTTCCATCACCGACATCAGCAGATGATACTCTTTCAGTTGGTGTAAAAAGTTGGGTTAACATTAGAGCTCTAAAATCTTTACTTCTTCTCTTTGAGGCGTCGTTGGGCTTAAGGTGAATTTTCATAAAAGTATGTTAGTTGGTATTAACATCCTGTTTACCGGTGTTATTAGCAAACTAAGGGTTAGTTCTGATTATTACAAACGGGACTGAACTAGAAATCTCAGGACATGTTGTGCAAAGGTTTTGAGGAAAACAATTTGAAAAAGGCCACGAAATGCACTCAGGTTACTTAGAGAGTAAGACGAGTTTTAGAGTTAAAAAAGGGCACTGTCTCTTGACAGGTTTGAAAAGACATGCATAAAGGTAAAAGTTCAAACGCATAAACTTAAAGGAAAGGTAAAATGCATTGCATAAAAGTAAAATGGTACGATAAATCAATTTACATACATTTTGTATAACTCGTTTCCCTATGCGCTGGTAGTTTGAGTGTTGTAGAATTTCTATAAATGATTTGCGACTCGTTTTCCGACTAGGGAAACTCTTATTTATACATAAAGAAAATAACTGGAAAAAGTCTAATCTCATGATCAACATGCTTGATGAGTCAATAATTAGTGTTTTTAATATAATATTTGAGTCTGTTTTATTTATATTTGATTCCGTTTTATTTAATATTATTTCCTTTTTAGAACTATTTTACTTCAATTGCAAGTTATTTAATTTCAGGAACAGATAATTGAAAGATTTAGTTTTGGAGCAAAAGAAAGAGGATTTGGAGCTGATTCGGGCTGAAAATACGAAAATTGAGGACAAAAATATGTTTCCCCCAAGTCAGAGACTTGGCACGGCCCGTGCCACCAGCCACACGGTCGTGCCAACCTTCAGGATGCACTTTTGCTGCTTCTGCTTCAAGGACAAGCTACCTATTAGTTTATTTCTGACCTAAAAGTCTGTGGTTTCTTGTGGAACATTCTAGTTATATATTTTCTTAGGGCATAAGTCATTGTAAACTATAAATAGAGTAGCTAGCTATCATAACAATTCATCTTTTGTTCTTGGAATAAAAGTTCACCTTTATTTTATTGTTTTTTACTTTTATGTTCTTCTTCTTCTTCTTCTTCTTCTTCTTCTTCATCTCTTTTATGTCTACAATGAACGTAAGTGAGTAGACTCTTCTTGTCTTGGGATTGTTGGATAAGTCTAATGACGTAATCCTAATCAAACCAAGCCTTAAACCCTAATTTTATGTAAACCTAATTTCTAATCTATTTCACCCTTATAATCAATAACAAATATTAATCGATGGATCAAAAGATGAAGTTTATTAGTTGTTATTGATTCATCACAAATATTAAGCGATGGATCGAAAGATGAAGTTTTAATATTGGAACAAGTGAATATAGACAAGGATTGTGAAACATGAAAATAGTTTAGCAAACCTTGAGACAATAAAGTCTCGAGCTTCAAGGATTTCAATAGCAATCAACCATGAAAATAGACGTGGTTGCTAGAGAAACACACTCACTGAGACCGAAAGGAGATGTGATAGGCTAAAGAGAAACTTGTCTTTAGAAAGAATGTCTAACATAAGGTTCTAGGTTTAAGGTTTGATTTGAGAAGGGTTTGTCACCATGACGGACCAATAATCTCAAGGCGCTTTTATTTTTATTATTTTATTTTAATTAAAAATCCAAACTTTATAGCTCAAAACTCTTTTCTAATCATTGTTGAAATTTAATTGAATTCATAACTCCCTGTCGGAACGATACTTTTTTTACTACTTCGGTAGAACCGTGGACTTGCGGTTTTACTCATCAATGCTAGTAGAGGCAACTTCTATCCTAAATTGTAAAATGGGTCGCCAATCCCTTTATTTATTTGGGACTACCAATTGATGGCGACTCTCGAAAGTTAAATTTTTGGTGTCCTTTGCTTGATCGTATTAAATCAAAGTTAACAGGTTAGAAAAGTAGAAACCTCTCTTTCGGTCTACTTTATTTTCTTCTTCAAGGCTCCCTCGGATATCATTTCCTCTATTGAATCTATTTTAAATTGTTTCTTTGGGAGGGTGGGGGTAATGTGTGGTGCCAATATGTGTGATCTGTTTCCAAAGGTTGTAGGTGTGGCGACACCTCATTCTTTATTTTCCTTCAACGAACTCCCGAATCGTTTCCCGTCGTAAGGATCGTGGCGGTTGTGGTTGTTCGCGTAGGTGGTCGTGGTGTTTCTAATTTTGCTTGTTTTGGTGGCAGACCCCCTGTGTAGCGCCATATTTCTATTAAAGCGATAAAACACGCGAATAAAGTATATATTCAAGAAATAGATGCTATGTCTTTAACAAATATCAAACAACATGCCTTTATAAAAATTCTCAACAGTCGCAGCGGATATAAGTCATACATCACTAAAGTATACATGTCATACGATCATCATACATCAACATATAAAATCTCCAAATCCCAACATATGGACAAAACCTCCATATCATAACATATCCAGATAATCGTAAAAACGGACATCCTAGATCAAAGCCTAATCTAAGACATCGAGATATGAAAATAGAGGAAGCTCCCGCTATCCTTGAGCAACTCACCAAATAAGCAAAACTACTCCTGCACTCCGTCTACCCATTCATACAAACAGGTAGGCGGTCGAAATCACTGGGGGTTAGCTTCACATCAATCATAATCAACATAAACAAACATAGGTATTCAAGGATTTCATGCATAACACATATACACACCCATCCCTCCTAGAATACTAACATCACACGATTGTTATCCCCCATTCCATACACCTCAAGCTATCACATTACTAACATAGCATAGTAGCATATTCAATCCCTAATCAAGTCATTGACCTAAGCTAATCATTCATCAACAACAATCAAAAAAAGGATTACCCACCTTATTCTTCATTTCAAAGTTATAAGCAAGCAATCTTCATCATCAAAGGAATCACCAAATCATATATATATACACACATATACAATTCTCACCTCATCATTATTATTAAAATAATTATCATCAAATTGATTCACCAAGTGTATAAGCACAAACAAGTAAGACATGCAATTAGAGCATAATTCAATTATCTACAACCATCAACAAAGTCCACCAATGTACATAAACACCAATCCACATAGATCACAACATTTAACGAATTTCACCAATGCACAAATTCATAAAGTCACATATTCAATTATGACACAAAGTATTCAAATCTCACAACTGGATATGCATGGACATACGAGCAAAGACTCGACAATGCAAAATCACCTCATATGTATTTAACAACCACAATGTAAGAGATCACCTCCATTTACATTGATCAACTCCAACAACAATTACATTATCAAGTATTTACGTCCACACAATCATCAGGTCACAATTCAAATAATAGTCATCACCACATTATCATCATAATTATCAACAAACATATACATCACCATCATCATAATTAACATATATGCATTACTCAACATCAACTATGTTTTACACAGATGCATTCTCCAACAATATCACTATCAATCAACATATATGTATTCACCAACAATATCACAATCAATCAACAACATCATACTATTTCTCACAATCCAAATAAAGGAGAAAATACTTCATACTAAGATAAATATCATTTTCAACACATATCAATCATTCACTTATCTTCATATAATCATATCAAACTATCCACAAAAGATTTGCCAAGTATTAGTCTTAAAGATCATTTTCGACAAAGTTTGTCTCTCATTTTACAACTTTAAAACAATAGAGACAAATGAACCAAAACCAAGTAAATAAACTCTAGGGCCTCGACTATGTATACACTTAGATCACATATGAGTGTAGTTGAATATACATGTGCGTTTCACCGACTAACTACGACAAAATCATCAAAATCACAAAGTTATGACAAGTTCGTATCATTTTGCAAAACGAGCATTACCGACACTTTTCAAAACAAGAGAACTTATTCAAGTATAAAATCCTACAATTCAAGTATATCAGCATGAACATAGGCCTCTTATAAGCTATCAAATCTTAGTTCAAAGTTTTACCAAAGTTCATTTGAGAAAATCCTAAGTTCGTCTCATAATTACTTAATTTAATGACAAACCACACAAGAACTCATTAGACCCTTTATACAAAGTTATTTCTTTCATAAAAGCACCCCTAGATGGTTAGGATAAAGTCCTTACACTTAGGAATAAGTTTGGAAACAATTGGATTGAAGAAAAATGCATTTTTAAGGTTTCTGGTCAGGCAAAATCGTAGTATGATTTTTCTCCATTGTAGTACGATTTTTCCAGTGCGAAAACACCCCAAAACCTGGTCAAAATCATAGTACGATGGCCAAAATCTCAGTACGATGGCTGCCTGACAGACATCATCAAATTTTCCAACTTTCACGTTTTCGCGCGCAAAATCCAAACCGTTAACCCGTTTTCGATGTCGTTTTCGCCTACATGCTCCTGGCACTTAGCTCTATCACAATCTACAGAAAAATTCAAGTTCCAACCATCTCAAAATCGATTTCCAGAACCTCACATAATCGCTTATTTGCAAAAACGCTTATACACCGACTTTCACACGAAAATCCTGTTTTCTCCCAAACTACTCGACTAACACAACCACAACATGAAAACATAAATTCTACTAGATCTAACTCACCCAACAACATCAAAAATTCAGTCAACAATCTCATATATCAAAAGTTCATTTAGGTCCTTCACATGAACAACTCAACACAAACTTCACCAATTCAAACAATAACTTCACAAAATGGAATACCCATGGTACAAATCAACAACAAAAACATATCCAATTCAACAACAACTTCATTTAAACATGAATTTATCACAATTCAACAACACATATCACAATTCATCAATTTAAGCATAATTCACAAAGTACTCATTTCTATGTAACATGAACATGCAAATTCATCATCAACAACTCAATTATCATCAAATCCACATACTTAAACATAGCACTAAAACAAGAGCACGAATTTCAACAATTAAGTCCACAAAAATCACTCATCTCAATTAAGCACTTTTGAATATAATAAGAGAAAAGATTACAACTAAGAGATTATGAATGAAATCTAACCCCCTTACCTCAATTGACAATAATCCTAGCAAAAGATTCAATTTAGCTCCTAGAATCTCTATCACCTCTTGGTTCCTCAAGCTTCTCTCTTCAAACCCTTTTTCTTCTCCTCTTGGACTTTCTCTCTTTACCTCTCTCAAAATTCTTATGAAATGAATGTGAACCCTATTTTTCTACAATGACTATAGCTTAAATAGTGTCCACACTAATTGGCTTAACCTTTACAAAGTCTTAATGGGCCTAAGACCACCAAATAACTAAACCACAAAATCTTAACCACTTACGGTAAAAAGTCATCGAATACTTACCGACTCATAACTAATTACCACAATCACTTAATAACTTAGTAAAAAAAAATAACGGTTCTCACTTAAACACTAAAAATAATCCTCACTATGAAATTACTAATTTACCATTGCTCACAAAATGACCAAAATACCCCCGAGTCTAAAATGACTATAATACCCTTCTAACACCGAAATCCACTAATCTCAACCAAAATATACACAGAGGCAATTAATCACATACAAGCACATATAAACACATATTAAAATAATTAAAAATAAATCTAACGGAAAATCGGGCTGTTACACCCTGTGTCATTGTGTGTTCGTTATTTTTACCATTTCGATGATGTATTCTGTTTGTGTGGTGGTGTTGTGGTGATGGTAGTGATGCGTGGTGGTGGTGGTGTGAGATATTGTTTTTACAGTGGTTTGTTCCTGTGAAGAAGTCTGTTTTAGGTGGTGGCGTGAATTTTGGCGGGTGTTGTCCTCAGGGGTGTTTTTTAGGGTGTTCATTTCGGGTGTTCCGCCTATATACGACGCCTTTTGTTTGTATGCTCAGTTTCACCGATCTTTATTCGTCTTGTGCAGGGATCTGGTTATTTATTAAAATTTGTTGTTTCAAAAAAAAAATTATCTGTGTTGTTTTTGCATTTTTTGGTGCAGGAAAAAGATAAATGTTACGAGACCAAAACAACAAATCTGTAACGCCCCAATTTATTATTTAATTATTTTCGGTTGAGTTTAGAGTCTTTTATATGACTAATGTGATTTATGTTGATTTATGACATGTTGTGGTGTTTTAATATTTTATTAAGTGGCTTTATATCATTATTTTTTTAGTAGAATATGTTGGGTATTTAGAATAAATATATTTGAGGGGCTGGTTTGGATTTAGTTAGAAAATACGTTGATTTAGTTAGAAAATATGTGGATGTAGTTAGAAAATATGTGTGGGTGTAGTTAGAAAATATGTTGAGGTTGTGAGATATAAAAGCTAAGAGCCAGACACAAATTAGGTTTAGAAGCTTTTGGAGAAAAGAGAAGAACCAAGAGAAGAGGAGAACCAAGAGAAGAGAAGAACTCGTAGAACCTTGCAATCATCTAATCTAAGGTAAGGGTGAGGCTAATATTCTCTAATCTTAGGTTCTATAATTCTGAAATTGGATTTAACATGTAGTTTTGATGTTGTTCATGTGAATTGAGAATTAGGGTTTAAAATCGGATTTGATGATAGAACATGTAGAATTGGTTGTTAATAGTGTAGAAAGTCCGTGGAATTCGTAGATAAACGATGTTCAGGTTGTAGAATGATCCTAGGTTGAGTTTCTAACAAATTTGGGATTAAGGTTGATGAAAATTGGGTTTTTGGGTGAAAAATGGAGTTTTCCCGAGAGCTTCCTTTGACAGCATACCCTGTTTCATGTTTTTGCATCTTTTTGACATGTTTCTGTTTTGAATTGGCTTTTGGTGTAAACATGAAAGTTTTAGATAACTTTGTTAGATTTCCAATGGATTTGGTTTGACGTGAAAATGATTTATGGTTTTTGAGTTATGATGAAAATACTCTAAGGAGGTCTTAGTGAAATTTTATGAAAATCCCGCATAACTATTTCTAAGTCAACCCAAAACTTGTGGATTGT